>JGI24022J15233_10002495_pt1 | contig 17344 bp, 9 predicted proteins | sample Ectturendosymbi2_FD_15233 | JGI IMG/M metagenome (IMG submission 15233)
CGTTAATGTGAAGACATTGATCATGCTAATGTTATTTTTAGAACAGGCCCGCGGGCGACCTACATGTTCCTTGCGGGCGACTTGGTGCCCGCGGGCACCACGTTGGTGACCCCCGGCTTTAGATGAAGTAACTGTTTTTTAGTAAGAAATGAATACGCGCAGCTGGCTTGTCAGCGTAGAACGGACTTAACAGTACATCGTAAGTAATTACGCAGAGACCGGAAAACTTTGTAGCCTACCAAAAATCAACACTTTTTTGACATACATCATGCAAGGTAGATGAAAGAGGTCATCAAGCTTTAATTTTCTGGCCTTGAAATTTGAAAATCAATACCGTGACAAACGGTGATGGAGGACTAGATACCGTGGCGCCTTTGACAAACTCCGTCTACTACGCAGAAGTCAGTCTACAGCTACTTGGACTTTTCATTACTATCAGCAACAAACAACAGATTGTTTTCACACGTAATACCTCTTAATGTCGCGATGAACTTTGTTTCGATTGTGTAAATACGCGATACCAGCAGCGCTGCCTCGGCCAATTTCAAGCCTCTGGACCACAGTGAGCCTTTTCTTTCCCTCCCTGCAAATGCAACCAGCACCGTTTTCATCGATGTCCTCACCGACTTCACCCCAAACAAGCAATCATCGATACCGCCCACCTCGTGTAGTTGACTCGTTGCAAAGAACTTATGATATTCACATATATTATATTGGTAAATATCCCGCTAAGCATTGACCACTGCCACATACGGTCGATTAATCAGACCAGACACTACAATTCCCACCACAGCTACTTTAGTGCTCCCTGGCAGGCAACGGCTGCAAGGAATTATGGAATGAATAAACTTCAAGATGTTAGAGCCTGTCAGTCACATTCGTGCGGGAAGCCGTACCAAGACACAAACACGCGACCCTGCCTGCAAACCCTCTCCGTAGCGACCTTAATACAGCGTTGTGATTTCTCCACATATGCAAACGACGCCTTCAGTGGCACTACCTGTCTCCATCATATCGTACAGACTACATGGCATGTAGAGACTGACAGAAGCCTACGCATTTCACAAGTACAACAAACTCTTGGCGATAACGCGCAGTTACGGCACGTGGATTCCAACAGATACATCGATGCAGACCAAAAGTAAATTTACAATGGGGTCTGGAGAAATACACGAACAAGCTATTTGCAATATTCCAACAATTGGCGTGCTAATCAGGCGTTGTAAGTCGCTCGATAAGACAAATAACAACTTTGAAAAAGAAGTTACAGGTGTCAAGGAATCACGTCACGACGACGTGCGATGTAAAAAAACCTTCGATTTTGTTTCTTGGTTTCATCCGACTGCGATCGTTTATCCAATTATCGCTAGGGCGAAGGAGACTACAGTGAAGAGCGAAAAGGTTTAGCGATGAACTGACTGGATTGACTTCGCCGTTGACCGCTAATGTCGGGCAAAAAGAAAAGTATGCTATATATTCAATCTGCAAAGGCGCCGGTTCAGGCAGTCTCACTTTTTGGTATCACTAAAGTCGATTGCGATTTGCAAGAAAAAATTTCTGCGCATCTCTAAATCGAATAAAAACATCAAACTCAACAAATCCATAAGATTATTATGGTGAACAAAGTGAGGAAATCGATATGATGCGGTTGCAAAATGCTTCTGGCGATTCATATTAAAATTGGAGAAAACGGCAAAATTAAAAACAGCATACAAAATTCATTTGGAAAGCTACCACATCTGACCACCTGTTCCAAGGATGCCGCTATACTATTGAGTTTGTGGACAAAAGCTTTAATTAGCGTTGATACTTAACGGTGATGAATTTCCTGCTCGAGAATCTTATCAATTCTCAATTCGTCGTTTTGGATGAAAATACTGTATATACCGCACCTAAACCACTACTTCAAAAATCAAAAAAAGAAAAATATAAGACAATTGTAGCTTCTCTTCAACTTCGTAAAATCTATCGTTAATCAGCTCAAGTCGTACTTTCACCATCGTATCCACACAAAAATAATCGAATGGAAATGATCAACATCCCAATTGCACCGACGTTGACCTTTTATTCTCGATGCAGGACAGAACCCGAATTATAATATTTCCTTCGACACACCTGCACGCTTCCAAGTTCGCGCTCAGCGATCCGTTGAACATAAAATCGTAAACAAGACAGAGCTCCCGTTCGTCACACGAGAAGCCGACCAGCGGGAGAATGTTCTCATGATCCAGTCTGCATCGATATGCTATAAGTTACTAATACAGTCATTGGTCAGCTAAGTCGTTACACCAATGCAATGCAGGTTCGAGACGATATATGTGATGGCATGAACGACAAAAATAAAGCACTTGGCCATTGTTCTACAAACACTTCACGCAAATGTGAAAGTGAAACTCACTGCGAAATTACGTCGATCTCTTCCATGAATTGCTTGGCAATGGAACTTGCCAAATCAGGGTTGTCGTCCATTTTAAGCCTTTTTATAGCGATGGTACGAGATGACCCAGATTTTTCCTGCAACGAGAGAACTGGAAAATAAAGAACATTACCTGTCTCCGTGCACTAGCTACGGTTAAACACCATTTCACAAACGTATTATACGCGAAGCTACAATGAAACTGACAGTAAAAAGTCGCTTTGAAGGAGTGTGAAATATATTTGAGGTTTAATTTATTACAGTTTTTCATCACACAAATCTCCTCTACACTTTATCGTATATCTTGGACAATCGATTAGCTACCCAATTGCCCCTAAGGCAAGGCGACTGATTTATCGCAGAGTCAAATTTTCTTCAGAGCTATTGACGGCAAGCGACCTGCACGTAAGCAAGTAAGCACTGGTCTAGTTGGTCCTCACGAAGACTGACTCCTCGATCGCAATTGTTTTTTTTTTAAAAACAAACATTCAGAACACCTTTGTCTCGCTTGGGAGTTGTCCTTTGAAGACTGAACCGAAAGCTCCTTCCCCGATTTTGAAAGATTCATGGAAACCACTAGTAAGGGAACGAAGACTTGCGTATGGGTAAGGGGACACTGAAATGCACAGAGTAATACTACATAACATCATGTCAAACGACATATTGCTATGAGTAAACGCTGTTTGCTTTTAATAGGTGTTCGCTATCCACTGAATCAACAATGGATTTAAACAGTTGGCTACAAAAGCTTGCAAAAATACCCCCAACGAATAATACGCAAGCACGAACGAGTCTCTCCAGTCAACATAAAATCTATAAATATATTTAATACGAGCTTTTTTGACATCTAAATGAAACATCTGTATCAAGCAGCCAGGCGGGGCAATTTTTTAGGCCGTTGCAACACCGTCAGTGGTGCTTGTGCAACTTTTCTAAAGTTAAAAGTTAACTAGCATGCCGCAGGTGCACGTATACCCCGTGGATTCTGTCTAACATCCTTCCGTCGCACAGTTACTCAGGGTTGCGGAGTCGGAGGTAAAATGTCCGACCTTTCCAAACTCCAAAATTTCCGACTCTGACTTCTTAACAAAACGTGAATGATGTTTGACTGTCAACAATTTTGTAGCAACTAGCAATCAACGGAAATCGTGCTGCACAGCAACAATTCTCTGTTTCAATAAAAGTTTCGAATGAAATTATACCATTTCAACAGGAATTCTTAATTTAGGCGTGCGAAGTACAAAATGATTCAAGTTGACTTCCCGAGTCGGAGTCGGACAAAAAAATCCTTGCGACTCGACTCCGCAACCCTGGTTACTATGCCATTCACTTTAACAAATATTGCATCCTGTGAACTGATATAAAACGAAACGAACCGTTCATCTTGTTAAAAGTAATGGTAAGAAATTAGACGCTTATTTCACTTCGGGTACATCAGGGGTGCAAAGATCGGTCCGCAGCACACTCGCGTCGCTCGACCAAAAACTTGACTGCGCGAACGGAATTTGCAGCGACGACTACTTGATAATTTTAAGTGCAATATTATTCTTACTATTATTATGCTTTGTGTATACGCCGGTGCTATTAAATAAATGGCATATTTTCTTTCCTAAGTTGTTAATTTTTGTATTTTATATTTCATATGGATGCCGTATGGCAAAGGTTATATATGTGCGCTACTAAAAATTTCGGCGCGATACTAACATTCACAGAAAACTTTGCACCCCTGGGGTACATATAGATCTGCGAGGGGTGGCACACGCACCGATACATGCAAAGCAGGGTTGCGGAGTCGGATTCCTAAAAACACTAGGAGTCGGTGTCGGATTTTTTTATCTGACACCGACAGTCCAGTTGAATCATTTTTTACTCAAAATGATTTGCTGAGTAGTTATTCGGGCGTAGTTCATTCTGTATGATTCTTCTACGTAATCGGAAAACCAACAATAGCTGCAAACACGCTGTCCATAGGTACGTAACGCAAATCAATTTGTTGCTTTAGTCAGTAATACAATACGAGTCGTAAGCAGTAGGTACTATTATACAAGCTAAAATAAATCTTAAAAATATAAATTTTCATGTTATGTATTATGATTAGAAAATACAATTATCAAATATAGAATATTTCTATAGCTAGCTACTCGGTCCTCGCTCTTGCTATATAGGCTACCACTTACAAAAGTTTTTTGAATGTAGCTCATATGTTAATGCTGTTATTGATCAATTGATTCACGTTATAGTAGCTACTCATAGTCAACAGAATCATTTCTATGATTAGTAAATATTCTTTAAATAAATAGATTAATTCGAAGCCTTAACTCATGTATCCAACGACAATAACAAAATGCTTAATTCTAAAATAATTTTATTTCGCTTCTTTGCCATTGTTGACAGCCAAACTTCATTCACGTTATGTTTTGAGGAGTCAGAAATCGTGGAAAGGTCGGACCTGGAGTCGGATATTGTACCTCCGACTCCGCATCCGTGATGCAAAGTTGGAAAAAATGATTTGGATGTATCTCAAAACCTACAGCCAATTAAAAAATATAATAACATTTTCAGATTCAGCGACCCAGATTTATTACCCCCAAAACGCTCTCACGTTATGAAACAAAAAATATTTTGTTGGCTAGTGAATTACCTGACATACCACGTGATGGCCTGTTAAAACTGTGAATTTCTGAATGTGGCCCTTGCCATGAAACCTTTTCCCGTCTAGGCGGTAGTTCACATCCGATGTGGGACTAACAGGTACAGCTAAGACCTGTCAGAGGTGCCACGAAATGTTAGAACAAACTAAATAAACATTCACAATTTCATAAAAAGTGTTATGAGGATATCGTCAGCATTCAGGCCCTTCAGTATATTTCAAAAGGTAACGCAAGTTTCCGTGTGCTTGACAAGAATTCCGCGAGTCGAAAAAGGTTAGGAATCACTCCTCAAGAGACTGCGCATCGAACTTGGTATCTGCAGCAAATGCTGTAGTAATCCGGGAGATTTTAGTCGATTGCTGGTGGACGTTTCTTCATGCATTAATTCATATTTTCTCAAAGTGGCATTCTGAGAAGTACTTTTATTTAATCTTTTGTATACATGAAGATGTCATGTTAACGATTTATTGGAAGAGACCGACGTATCATGGGCGACTAGAAGTTTAGAACGACTAGAAAGTTAAGGACTAAACTGTACAGCACCACACTCGTTTAGCGTCACCTACGTATTGAAGAGGATATGTTAGATCACAAGATTGCTCTAATCGTGTGTCACTACTAATGCTTTGTTGAGAACAAGATCCCCTGATTCAAAGCCAAACTACAAACAACCACTTTCGTTAAAATCAAGGCCACGATTCTTCGTCAAAAAAGACGTTTTTCACGAANACCAAATTTTTGAAGGTGCAAACGAGAAATTTGTTCCGCAAAATATTGTGCCAAAAACTAACCCTAACAATCCGTCATAGCGTCTTCTTACAAAGTACAGTAATTACCAACAATACATCCACTTGTATTACGTTTCAGGTGACACGTGAATAATTGCGGCCATAAACCTTATTTATATAGTCGAATCGGTAACTCCATGGCTACCGCCAAGACTGAACTTTGCATTAAGTCTTACGTAAGATAAGTTTGAAGGAAACAGACTGCCAAAAGCTGGTCTTCAGCAGAGACTGTGCTTGCAAGCTTGACTCATGTTATTTACACAGCCCAAGTACGACTACCGACTACATGAAATTATGCAAGTTGGGTTGAGTTCAGGTTTTTGCCATATGACTCTACTTCCACTTAAAATAATAACCACTTTACGAAATCTCAAAATTTAGTAGACCCAACCTGATCATCAATTCATAATTTCTAAAATTTCAGCTTTTAGAAAACATGCCAATGTTCTTCAAGGCATTTACAAATCGACTATGGAGCTACCTACTCTTTTTGTAACTTTGATCAGGAAATTGGTAACTTAATGTTCTGAAATGTTTTCGCATTGTGGCACAAATTAAAACACGGGTATCAATCAGACTGCGGCAGTTTATCTTTGATTATTCGAAGTATTGAGCTTCACTCAATACTTTGAGGTCAGAAAAGTTTCCAAAACGGATAGGAAAACTCTTTTTTTTACTGATGAGCCCTACAGGCTTAAAATGAACAAATTACTAACGAAAACGGACTTAGCATATCTCCTATAATCGTAAAAAATGACCACGGCGCTGCGTGATAAGGCATTAAAGTTAGATTGATAATAATCCATATATTTATTGACCGTGTTGCGTTAACGGAAGAAAGTAGTCTACTAGTCTATCCCGTCGTGCTACGAGGGGTCTCCGTACGTGTTTAACGTGTGCGGACATAAACACAGTACTGCGTATGATCAATTCACAGGAATACATGCGAAGCACACACACACAACGACGCCTGAGATAGGTTTAAGTTGCTTTAGAGAGTACATCTACCTCAACCGTGCACACTTCCACCATCCATGAGGGACACTGGTAGCAAAGAAAAAGATTGTCTGTTGAATGAACGTGTTGCAACCTCTCCCCTGGCGTTGCGCTGAATGCGCGGTTCACCACGAACGGAATGTGCGTGAAGAACAACACCATATATGTGGTGCGAACAAGCAATAATAGAGTGATCTCGTCGTGTGAACTCTATTATTGCTTGCTGCCACAGTGTGAAGTTTTGCGCACATGCCGCTCGGGCTTTCCAATCGCAACAAAATGTTGCTGTGACCAGGATGTGAAGGTCGTGCCTTCACAAAAAGAACGTGGGATCGGTGCGGTTCGTTGTGAAAAAGAGGGGATGTCGTTGCAACCTCTCCGCTGGCGTTGCGCTGAACGCGCGGTTCACCACGAACGAAATGTGCGCGAAGAACACCCTATATATGTGGCGCGAACAAGCAATAATAGAGTGATCATGGTGAGTGACTTGAACAGTTGATTGAACGTGGTAACGGTGACGACGAGAGTGATCTCGTCGGGTGAACTCTATTGCTGCTTGCTGCCACAGTGCGAAGCTTTGCGCACATGGGGCGCCGTTCATACAAAAATTATATCGGACAGATTTGGCACAAAAACTGCTATCTCTGCGCAGAGATAGCTAAGAGATAAATCTCTGCACATATTTAGCGCGCAGAGACAGCTAAGAGATAAATACACGCAGGGATAGCTACATGCACGCAGAGATAGCTAAATGCGCGCAGAGATAGCTAAATGCGTGCAGAGATAGTTAAATGTGCGCAGAGATAGTTAAATGCGCGCAAAGATAGCAGTTTTTATGCTAAATCTGTCCGATAAAATTTTTTTACAAACGGCGCCCCATACACATGCCGCTCGGGCTTTCCGATGGCAACAAACGTGAAAACTTGCCCAGCTTGTTTAGTTGCGCCTCACCCAAGAAGATCTTGGTACCAATTTATAAGATCTTATTACGACTCGGCCCAGATTTGGAGAATAATGAAGCTTTTCTGACCCAGAAGATGTGGATATTACGTTGGTTTCAGCAATCAGTGTCAAACAAATTTGTGCCTGGCGTTGGTTAGAAATAACAAAACTCCACTTTCTTTCTGGGGTCACTGTTCTCTAGCCTCTCTTAGATGTCACTGCTCTCTAGCTGCTGGATCAGTTTGGAAAAAACTTGCCATTTAATGAACTTCAACGCAACTCCTTGATGTATTAGGACAGGGGTTCTCAACAGGAGGGAATTTGTATTTACAAGGGGGGAATTTTGTATTTAGGATTTTGTTTAAAATGTAATATAGTTTAACTCACCAGTTGTGAAGAGTTTAGTTTATCTTCTTAGTGTACTGATTTAAAAGTGTTCTTTACAAACTAAATTTCTAAGGGGGGGATTTTATCTGTGAATAACGGTTAAAGGGGTGTATGGGATATAAAAGGTTGAGAACAACTGTATTAGGATTTTGCATGATCAGCTTCTATGACATCACAAAATTGTATCTTTGTTTCTAAGTTCAAAGGTATTACGTTGAGAGCACCAAATTGAGAATTGAAACATTTTTGCAAACATTCAAATTTGGACTGCCTGGACATTTAATATGGTTCGCATCAGAAGTTTCGTTACACAAGCTAGAACACAACACTGCATAAAAACGAAACTCCATGATGAGCAGATATTTCAACAGCGATCAAGGTAAGCCTCTCAATATCCTCATAGTTTTCTCTTCTATTTTCCAAAATTACATAACTATTTTTAACAGCCCACCACAATTCACGTGGTCTGAGTGATAGCAGGTTCCCACCACTGATGTAGATTTGACATAAACTTCGGTTTTGTCAGAACGAAAACAACATTCTACAATGCAGAGCATTTCATTGCAACAATTCATCATAACTTCTCAGTACGACCTGCAAGTAACACAGCGAGGTCGGTCATGCATCACATGTCTGTTGCAGCACGCTCGAATAGCTTGAATGTGACTGCAGTTTGAGGCAATAATTCGATGTACAGTGTCTTGGTCACTTTAATGCGTGCGGTACAACTATTTCACCGTATACGCAGTTTTACAAACGCATCAAACTCATTAGCTAATGGCGACTTAACATGATTTAACTGGTCAATTTACACAGAGTTCAATGTTGGAAAAAATATTATATTTGCACAGTTATCCTTCATGAGCATATTTCGAAAACACAGAAAACACAGCATTAAGGTACCATTGAGCAACTAATATGTATGTCACTCATTATTTCACCTGAAATCAATGAGACGTATTAACCAGTTTTCTACAGTGTCTAAATTTATCAAAGTATTGCCCCGTGGCTTGTGAAATGATCAAACACAAGTAACCGACTCACTATAATTGAAATAAGCAACGTATATAACAGGAGCGATCAAAACATTACCAAGCTCTGCTGGCAAGTGCTTTTTCACCAAGATCAGGGTTTGGAATGCTACAACGAAATTTATCAAGGCGTACATACATCTGAGAGTGCACTCACCATTACATGTTTTTCTTACCCTGCTTGCCCGATGAGGGATAATTAAATTGCAACTACTAAGTCTCAGCACTAGTCTTCAGAGTAACTTTTTGTTACCAGAGCATAACTTGAAGTGAATCGGTGTAAACATCCAAGGAAAATTTTCAGCCAGCACCAACCCACCCTTCTCTGCTGTTTTACGTTGCATGAGATTGAGCGAACCGTCACTACAGTACATGTTCCAACGGCATATATGGGTATACCTCACAGCCATTTGTGGTAAAGTACGATCTATTTGCAGCACTAGTGCTTTATTAGGTTTTGTTCTATCAAAATAAATGGAATAAGATTCCTGTGAACAATTTGTTTTTGTACTTTTCTAAACAATTGAGGTTTTGCAATTTTATATCATATCGAATGGAGCACTCGACTTACTTTTACATGATAACCTAACATATCTATGATACACACATAGGAAATGATAAAAATGCCTGCCAAGGCAGAACACTGAACAACTGAGTATGCAGGACCACATGCTACAATCAAATATTTACCTACTTATTACCATGTGAACCAAACTCCAACTTTCTATTTAAATAAGGTTTCAGGACTGAGGATGTGTAGAGCTGGGCTTACTTTTTTGGTCATTGACTGAAATTTTTTTAACTGACTAAACAAAATTAAGTCAATTCAGTCATAAGTCTGAAAATGCTAGTGAATACTGCTACAGCGAGTTTTAATACCATCATGGGACAAATGACCAAAACGTGTCAGCAAAAAATTCCATGTGTAAAGTTACATGAAATTGACTTCCTATTAAAAAAACTTGCCATTTCATTCGAATGTGTCATCTCTGTGGAGACCTATTATTTGCAAACTCCTAACTTTGGCATAAGGTGGGCAACAGCCCACTGTTGAGCTGTGTTACAGTTTCTAAAGGTGCCACACAGCTTGTGGAAACAGCGTTCACAACACCAAATAAAACAAACAGTGGAAAGACGTTGCCACCAATACTGTCAACCCAAACACAATCCCACTAATTCTATTTGAATAAGAACTGATGATGCCTACATCATAGGTGAAATATATACTCTGTAAGATCTGAAGTGTCTGATTCTTTGCTGAGAAAGGATCTCTTTCCATAAACAATCCCACTAACAGTTAGAATATATTGCTGCTTTATAAGAATGTGTTTATTTTGAAATCAATAAAAACCCACAAACGTATACCTAACGCAATGGTGGTAATGCCATCTTTATCCAGGAGCAAACTGAGCAAGACTATAAACATTGGGAAACACTGTCTTAGAACAATGCAACATCTTAAGTGTAGTCAAACTATAAACTGACAACAAATAAAATCAAATCCCAAGTGCTTTATATAGGCAGCAGACATATAATAAGGAATTGTGTACCTCGTTCAGATGGAGAATTTAATGATGTAATACCAGTGCTGAAACAAGGAACAGATTCATGCTCTGTTGGTTGTCTAACGTATGTCGGCTGTAATGGTGGGATATCAGGTTGTTCCATTGGTACACGGATAGGATATGTAGACAGGCGAACATTTGGTGACACATTTTGTACAACTGCACTTGGAGAAAAACCATTGGCAACAGATGTTTGAACTGGTAGAGACATGTAACTGACCCCCGTATCTGGTGTGTACGGTGGTGGTCTCATAGCTTTTTTCAACACTTCAACAAGACTGAACAGATTCAGTGACATCAGCACATTGATCAAATCCTATAATAAAAGAACACGGAATCATTTTTACATACATTTTTTAATAGAAACTTTATTTCAGCAAACACAGGCTTCCTAACTTGTAGCTTATCCACAATAGGCTGTAAAATAAGCTAGTACTGTACCATAAAGTATCTTTGCATGCAATGGCATTGAACTGTAATTTGCATGTGGCACAAAACATTTTACAATGTTCAGTTTTGGTCTTTGGTGAATATTAATTTTTAATGTCGAATCTTCTGCTCTGTATACCTGGTGTGTCATGTTTTCAAAAATGATACTCAGTGAGTCTCTTACAGAAAGAAATCTAACCAACTTTCTGCAGATCTATTTAGGTGCAAAATGGACTGTTCCCTCAGTCATTCCATTAACACAAGCATGCTTCCAAGTTGTAGTGATCATCTTATCTGAACCTTCCTTGGGTGTGGCAGTTTTACAATCCAGCCCAATAAAATGCAAGAATATTTTACTGAAAAGTGAACAGTTTCAATCAAAAATAACCCATTCAAAACTTCAGTCATATACACTTAGTCACAAGTACAGCACATGTTTTACACCAACTGCAGAAATCATGGCAATACAAATAAGCAACTTCTGTATCAGCTGCACACAAGACAATATCTGGTTTCTTTCAAACAGTTTGAGTACATAATGCTACAGATTAGCCAGAGGGAAATATAGTTTTTGAATCTCAATTTCTCAGTACAGTGTAGAGAAGGGGTCTCCAAACTTTTTTGTCAGTGGGTCACATAAGTTATATTATTACACAACAGTTCAAGGGCCCAACATTTTATATAATGTAATTGTTTTGGATATGTCACATTCTACTAAATCAACAAACTTTCCTAAATATATTATTCTTTCATTATTGACAAAATGGCTTCACGGGCTGTATTAAATGGCTTGGTAGGCTTTATTTAGGCTGCAGGCCGTAGTTTGGGGATCCCTGGTGTAGAGTAAGCAAACCTATACAAATCATTACTGCCTCTTGATCGAAAGAGTTTGTTATGCGCTCTACTGCTTTTAGCATACATTCAATACAAATTTTGCTTTTACAGCTAACTTGTCTGGCATTACTAGTTTAAGGAAAACTGTAGCACTAAAATTCATGCAAGCAATGACGTTCATGCGCTTGTGCCAAAACAATGTTCTTACTTTTCTATGTGAAGGTTATTTTTGAAGTACTGCTCTAGCCATCTATGGATCATAAACAAATAGAAATTGCATTCTTAAACCATTTCCATGAAACTTTTCATCAATTATTTCAAAAAGCAAAAAAGGGTGTGAGATACTTCAAATGTTTGAAATTACTGAAGTGTTTGTGGAGATTTAGCACAGGTGATAAATCGAAATATTTGGTGCATGTGTATAACCTATGCATTCTAACAATTTATATTCCAATGGCATGCAATTACACAGAGAAAAGAATCATAAATTTTTGAACAAATCAAAGAAGAATTAATTGCATTTCAACCACATGTAAAAAACTTTATTATTGAACACTACCATATTTTTTCGATTGTAAGTCGTGTCTTATGTTTTTTTTCATCATTCTGTATAGCTTACTATTTTTCTTTGGCTTATCAAAAGGTATTCAGGTGTCAGCAAACTTTTTGTACTACGGACCGGTCAACATCGCTGCTATAGCTTGTTAAATCAGCAATTTCTATGCTTCCTAAATGCTGAACTTGTTATTTCATCATGAGTGTTGCTAAAACAGTACAGCAGCACAAAAACTCAGCGTTAATCATTTTTTCACATCCAAATCATCCACCATTCTGAGAGCTACTGCCTCTTCAGTCAATGTATTTTATGCATAGCTTATCTTGAAATTGAAGATATATGAATATTTCAAGATTTTAAGCTAGAAATACATGACCTGGTAACAAATTCCTAATGGACTGGTGACAAGCCACAGCCCAGTCTTTGCCGACCACTGGCCTACATGACGCTCAGTCTTTCCTTGGCTACATTTTGTTGACCAAACTCTTTTGTCGCATTCTCTTTAGCATCACAATCACACTCCATCAGAGGAGGGGTTATCATGAACAGAAAGTAGTTGTAGTGGTGTAAGCATCATTATCAAGGTTGTCAATGTGAAATGTGCTAGTACGTGACGGTATCTCATAGGCTTAGGTAACCTATGTTCAAGTGTGGTTTGTATAAGTTTTAACACCATTTTGTACAGCTTACAATCCAATAAATACGGTATACCAAATGTGAAATCACTAGCACAGTGGTTCCCAAACTGGGGGTAAATTACCCCCCAAGTGGTAATATGCAATTCTTTAGAGGGTAATGTGGAACCAAAACCATACTGTTGTTCTATATTATGAGCGATCACTGCGAAATAATGAGGGTAATAAAGACATAATCGCTACCTTGATTTGGGTAACGGCTCGAACAAGTTTGGGAACCACTGCACTAGCACATGACACTTTCCCAAAACACATCATTATTGGCTTAATTGTAATTTCTAAGGTGAATCCTGGTAGAGTTATCACACAAGATATATTTTAAACATCTTTATAATTTCTTGAATCAAATTGAAAAACCTGCAAAACATAAGCACCATAACTTGTAGCAGTTCTGCAGATCTGATACCATTGACATTATAGAGTTTCAAGTATATATCATAAGATGAAAATAGCAAAACATTTATAAAGTCAGTTTGTAACTATACTGCTGTTATCAAAATACTTGTTTTTTTCTGTCCAACAGTAACTAACTATCAGTTACTAGCCATACTAAAAGCTATGAGCATATGACTCATCCACTTTTTGTAACGGCATTTGTAAAATTATAGGTCAGACAAGCATATGGCCTAAGTTAACACCTTTTTTGCTGGTAGTTTCAGGTAAAATCCTGTTTTCTAGTGTGTTTTAGCAACTTTATAACTTGCCAGGTGACTGTGCTAGCTCAAACTCTCAAAAGACTCGGTGATTCTTCAAGTCTGCACTGAAAAAAAATTTTTGGTTTCAGATTTCTGAATTTTTGTAACGTCATAAGTGGGGTAGGTTATTGGCTATTTGGCTCAAGTTACCTGGCCCTAGGCCCAAACTGCTAGGTAAAAGTATTTTGCTCATTTTTTCTTGGAAACTAGGCTAGAATCCTAGTCTTTTGAGCCTTTGATTGACTTTCTAAGGTTCTGAGTTCAAAAGTTACGGCCTAAAAACAACAAAAGAATTAATTAATCCCCTAATTAGATAATCAATTTGTTTTTATGACAAAATTTTTGAATCAGAAACGCTACACAGCCGATCAAATGCTTAAAAGACTTGATTTTAGCCTATTTTCCAATAAAAACTTGAGCGAAATACTTTCCTCTTGCAGTTGGGCCCATGGCCATGTAACCTGAGCCAAAATGGCCTAAAACCTACCTCACTTATAACATCACCCACAAAAATCCCAAAACCCAATTTTTTTGTTTTGAAACAAAAAAATTTTTTTCATTGCAGACTCGAAGACTTGCCACATCTTTCAAGGGTTTGAACAGCTCTCTAGCACAATCAACTGACAAGTTATGGAGTTGCAAAGTGGCATGAAAATAGCAGTTCATGCAGGATTTCTAGGTACAATATATATTCATACGCCAGCAGCAAAGTGTTAAGATTAAGAAATCAACCTAAGTATAATATAATTAACAGTTCATAATGATAGCTGCATTACCTTCAGATCAATCAACAGTTAAAATACAATTCACGTTTTAAAGAAAGCTAATTTAAACTTAGTTTTTACAATGCATTTTTCAAAAAATGATGAAAATTATGCATAAATGTCTACTACTAACAAATTACAGGCTTACTGTAACATGTGATAACAAGTTTTTTCATTTTTGCAATATTATTATTGCTTTTCACAGAACTTCTACTAGTACATGTGCTAGCAAAAGTACATCACGGTTTTAAGTTTTTATAAAAAAATTCTAGTCTGTTTTACATTAAAACAAAAGTTTGTTTCAAAACGTTTGCAACAAGCCATTACTGTAGTACAATTTAAAAGAATTCACAACTCTAGAAACAGCACAAGCTACAACTGAAAAATAATTTTAAAAGGTACATATCGTCAAACATATAATACACCATGATCAAACAAAAATATAAAGTAATGGATTATGATCAGACACTATATATCGTTTTTGTGGCAATGGCAACTTAAGGCAATATCAAAAAACTAACAGAGTATCAACATCATAACTTCTCCTTTGGTCAAAGTATGTACTTAGATGCTTTCTTTACCATCCACTGCAATAAAAAAAAACTGTACAAGTAGCATCAAAGCATTAAGCACACAAAACAATAAAAAGTGCGGGGAGTTATATCACATCTAATCATTTAACTTCCACAAGACATGACCTGCACTCTTGCATTGGATGTAGACCAGTCCTCTATTACAGCCAGGGTAGGACTTTGGCCTTTGCTCCAAATAGACTCAAATTTTCTGAAAATAAACATATAACATCAAAGGACCCTGATGTTTAAGCAAAGGTTCATCAGACCAGACAGCCTGTAACCTGGTTCCATCTAGACCACAATCAAGACACAAAGCAGTGTGAGTAGATTTCTATCACAATTTTTCACATGAATTGTGTAGTTGAGTGAAGCTTAACACCTTCAGCACCAGTGTACGAAATATTTGTACTTCAAAATCACCATTATAAGCACGCCTTCAACCACTATTTACCCACCACTTTGCAACTCCATAACTTGCCAGGCAATTGTGCTAGAGAGGTGTTCAAACCCTTAAGATGCAGCGAGTCTTCTAGATTGCATTGAAAAAAAAATTGGAAGGTCTTGGATTTCATTTTTTGTTTGGGTGACATCATAAGTGGAGTAGGTTTTAGGCCATTTTGGCTCAGGTTACTTGGCCCTGGGCACCAACTACTAGATGGAATATTTGACTCAAGTTTTTATTGGACACAAGGCTGTAATCCAAGTCTTTTAAGCCTTTGATTGACTTTCTAGCATTTCTGGTTCAAAAGTTATGGCCTAAGAACAACAAAAATCATTACTTAGATAATTATTTAATTATGGGATTAATTAATTAATTTGGTTTTATATAGGAAATCAATGTCATGTAACACTATGCTTCAGTCCTAAAATCTGCAAGCAATGCAATAACAAGTCACACGGATGTTCTACTTAAAAGAAGAAAGGGTTTAGCATAGCACTTTTGGCAAGAAAAAAAGTAACATTCCTGAACATACATTAGTGTCCTGTGCAAAAAGATTTGATACATTCAAGAACATAGTATACCTTAGCATCGAAAGACTTAAACAGATATGTTCATATTATCTGAGATTAAAAACCTTAGCAGAATAACTATGAACAATTGCATTTCAGTTGAAATGTTTAGTAATATTATATTATGCAATATACACACCTCATCTGCTGAGTAGTGTACTTTGGTTCAGGACGTCCTGGACCAACTGGAATTCTTTGAGCAAAGTCTCTCCAATTAGTTGCAGTTCCAGTTTGATCTAAGTCATTCGCAATCTTTTGGCATACAGAATAAGGAAGCTTCCTTATATAAGATTGAAAATCCAAGGGTACTTGCCGTGGCAACATATTGTATCACAAGCAAATATACTTCATGTATTTTACAATAATTTTTTATCAAAATTAAAACTTTCTTAAAATGTGAATGAATGGCATCATTCAAGGTAAACTTTGCATCTCATAATGATTGATCATCAAAGATAATCAATTATAGTTACCATTGCATATACAATTTAGAAATGGGCATGTCATAAAGAAAAACTCATTGCAACAAACTGAACTCCAGTCCACTGTTTCTCTTTGGTGCAAGAGCACCTCTTCTTTTAGCCTTTTCTCATGTTCACAATCCTTTTAATTTACTAACCACTTTGTTTTTTAACAAAAGAAAAAAAATTGCTAAACCACTTCTCACAGACTCGCATGATCCCTTCTACTAGAGAATTGGCTAAATGACAGTTTTCTTGATCATCATGATCATGGAGATGAAACAACCCGAATGATTACAGTTATGGTATCACTGCACCCTCTTGCACTTAGTTAACAGCACCACAAATAAATCCCACTGAACAACCAAGCACTGCCAAGTGAGTTTACCCAACTTCAGCAACACTACTAGACTCAAGAACTGCTTGCATTTGACCGTCGAGATTTAGATAACACTCAGTAATACTATAATATCAGATAAAATCAATCTTCCAGCTGATTCTTTCACCTATGTTAGTGATACTCATGGAACATGCAGCTGGCTGGACCA
>JGI24022J15233_10002497_pt1 | contig 17337 bp, 4 predicted proteins | sample Ectturendosymbi2_FD_15233 | JGI IMG/M metagenome (IMG submission 15233)
TGTACATTCAAAACATTCCACTGGTGTTTTGTGAACATTTATCGATACGGTTTCAAGTCTCCTGCAAGAAATGGAGACTTGAAATCAATGAGTTTCGTTCATATTGTTAAGGATTCGTTTTTGTGCTCAAGCCCTTTTTTAGTTCGTTCATTTATTTTTTTACCTATGAACGACAGTTTTATATGTTTAGAAAGGGCCCCTTTCTAATTTCAGCCAGGGGCCCCACGCAACGTTAATCTGCCCCTGGAGCAAGTCCGCGGACCAGACAGTAGGGTGGTAAATGTCGGAAAATTGTTTTCTTGAACGATTGTTAGCAATTTGTATAAAATAGAGGAATTTTCGCCCGACCCACAGTGGGTCGCGCCCCCTAGTTTGGGAAGCCCTGGACTAGATGACCGCCATAGTCCTTCGCCAATCCTATATGACACAGTGCCACTCTTTGTTCACACTGATCAGCTATTGCGCTATTGTATTTTCATTTGTTCTAATGTTCGTTAATGGTTGGTTTACTGCATGCGATGGCTTCTTGTAGTGCTTCTGCTTGTTGGCTGAGTCATATGATATAATAAACCATTCTTTTATCAAAAACACTTTTTCAGACAAAAAAACTTGGAGATAATTCGCAAAGACGACTTCTCGAAACTTCCGAACGTTGAACGCGTCCGGTTCGTCAACAACGTCAATCTACACGCGATTGAACACGAAGCGTTTGCGAACAATCCCAACATCACAATGTAAGAACTGATTGTAGACTTTTGGTCAAGTTTTACTTTCAACGATCCTCTGCATTGAAATACTGGGTTTAAAATTAAAAAGTTACTGTGATTGTCATCCCAGTAACGGAAACCAAAGAAGCATCACGGTTGACTCCAGGTCAGGGGTCACCAACACGGTGCCCGCGGGCACCAGGTCGCCCGCATAGACCACGTTGGTCGCCCGCGGGTCTGTTTTGAAAATAGCATTATGATGATGCGTATTTTCATATAGATTAATATCATTAATGATAACATAATTAAAGGTAAATTCAGCAAAATTTTCATTTCAGAAGTGTGCATAAAACTAGTAGCCCTTAGCGTTAATCGGTACCCAAGAAGTAGCTCTCAGTTACATAAAGGTTGGTGACCCTTGCTCTAGATGGTTGGTGGAAAACGCAAAGTTTCGAATATAATTTAACAATATGACATTGCTTTCTGACTCCAATTGGCAAATTTATTTTTAGAAATAGTCGCAAACTTTTCATTAATTGCAGATGACCTTCGAAACCGGTTGAGCCTTAGCTCCATTATGATGGAGCTCATACGATGAGAGCGTTTTGGGGTAAATCTGTGTCGCTGAATCCGAAAATGGTATCAGTTTTTTTGAATTGGCTCTAGTTGTTGAGATATATCCAAATCATTTTATCCACGTTTGCACATGTTGCTACACTGTGCATCCCCAGCAGGTCATTTGTACCCAAAGTGAAAAGAGCTTCTTGTTACTCAGTATTGCTTTTGACAAGACGAACCGTTTGTTTCATTTTATATCCATCCTTTCTCAGAATGCAATATTTTTTAAAGTTGCTGGCGTTGTATCTGTGAAAGGGAAGGATGTTAGGCGTAATCCGCATACATGAATATGCTGCATATCAGCCAACTTCATCTATGACGAGAGTTACACAAGCAATGAAAACGAAGTAAGTTTTTCCACTAACATTTGACACTGTTGGAAATACAGGGACATGTTTCATTTACTGCACACAGCAAAATATGTCCAAGGTTAATTTAGTCCTTCTCACGAAAAGTTCTGTTATATGATTTACGTTTGACCCACAAGGGTCCAGTAGTAATCAGATATCATGTGACAACTCCATCGACCCTGATACCTTTCCATTGTCTTTAATATTCTGACGGAACCGTTCACCTTGTGCCTCACATAGATCACCGAGGTTTCCGGGAATCGATCAAAATGGCCGAATATATGGTGAACGATCATGTTCATTCTGGCTCCAAGAGCTTGAATATTTAAGAGCATCATTACCAGAAGATCCTAGCAGTGGTCTGCCTTCGTTTTTCCCAAGATTCCTTCACTACAGAAACATACAAAGACCGGGGAGCAGATTCAACTGAAGTCATATGTGAAACACAGGCATGGTCTTTAATTAAATTTGCGAATCTGTAGACCTGTCAAAAATTCCGGCTTCAGCTTTCTCATTACTAAAACCAAGAAATGTATCACAGATATTTTTTTTATCGATCGCATGCAATGCGACGGATTTATTTAACAATTGCCGAAGCTTGAATAATGCTTTTGTCGGAGCGGTTGCGGTGGACGCTCTTGCCCAAGGAGTGCTCCGGCGATTCATTCAGTCTGTGGATCGACCACCTAATCTTCCAGACAGGCGGATACTCTACCACTGATTGAATCGCCGCTAAGATGTATTCCAAACAGACGCCACGCTTATCTAATGCCTTGACGAGTTGCTTCGACAAGACCATTTTTATGTGCTATGGTGGGAGGATGATTCTGCCACAGTCAAACAATGGGTCATTTATGATGTTTTCTCCCCCACAGCAAGCAATTCATACAACAGCAAATCCTTCCTTTGCCAGTGTTGAAAACTAGCTCTACAATCCCACAAAAGAGACATAAGTATTTGACATGAACACATTGCTGTCCGCGCAAAATGTTGACCATTTTTAAGTGAACACATATCACCCATTTGTGTTCGTTGCAATGCAGCATGCTCAGGACCATCTCCACAGAAAGCAGCGCTCTTCCAAGATCACTGAATGACCAGCTGGGACACAGACAAACTTTTTTCCATTATACCGCAGTAGACACTTCAAAGTTCGTTAAAGGCTGTCGGTCAACAACCGCCACGCATCCGGCTTCTACTGCGGTACACCCATTGCTGTCAGATAACCATTAATATTGCTGCAAAGCACGACGTTATCTTCTTCACCAAAGTAACAATTAAGTACTTTGTTTCTGTGACGTTAAAATGTTGTTCGTTGAATCAAGAATCCCGTGTTCACTGAGACGAGAAGCCAAGACTTCAGCTGCCTCTTTTGGCAAAGCGAAGTCGTTGAGCTGTCCTTCGACCAAGAGGCTTCACATTAGTTGTTTGTGAACTTTCAACGGCAGCAGACATAGAATGAGTGCAACTGCAGCAGTTTCTTCCGTAATTTCAAGTAAACTATCATCTGAAAACAGGTCTGGCAAAGAATTGGAACAAGGACAGAAATTTCACTGTGTTGTGTCTAGCAGACTGTTTTTCACAATAATACAACGACTTCTGTTTGTGGTGGTTCCATCCTGCCATGTCCACCGTGCAGAAGCAGCAATCGTCGTGGATGTTCTGATGCTCTCGCCAAACCATATGATGCATCCATCTTATTGTTTTCACTATTCCTGTGGTCCACAAGCGGAGGGATTCGGTGCAACTTCTTACACACTATGGGAACTTATGGCTTATCTTGATCCCGTAATTTCAAGCCAGGGTAAACCTGGTTTGCTCTTTTGATATAATCACGTACATTGATGGGTTGCTCTTTTCCATATATTCGCCACAAACGTAACGTATCTGGATCGTTGTGACAACAGCTGCATTTCACAACATGTTTAAACTCTGTTTGCTGTAAATACAGTTCATAGAAAATTAGTAAAGATTGACAAAATTTTAAAATAAAAATGCATTTGTACCGGTGACTTGCCTACTTCCGTGCCAACTTAGCAATCACGTTAACACAAAACTACAGCCTTATGGGGATGTTTTTAAGTTATTTACCGCGTGTTATATCTTTGAAATGTGATTATATCTACAACTCTTTCCATGCGCAACACAACGACAGTGACTCTACCATCTTGCAACCTATACACAACTAACTTTAGATCAGCCTGCTGGTCCCAACACTCAATGTATTGAATGGAAGGTTGCTACCATGCTGTTTTTTTTGCTGAAACATTTGGGTCATTTTTAGCTGAGACATTTTGGTCACTGAAACGAGTCGGGCATTTGCCTCACAATTGTTTTAAAACTCGCCATAAAAGTGTTCTTTAGCCTATATTTTGAAACATTCTGACCGAAATGACTAAATTTTTTTTTGGGTCATTTCAAAAACGTTTCGGTCTATGACCGAAAAACAACCAGCTACTATGACTCACAATTTGCTGGCTTTCGCCCCTTGCATTATGTTACTAGAATTAGGCTGCACATTGTAGTTTGAGCAGTTGCGATGTCACTGATGAGTAGTTAATTAACCGTTGCTTTATTTTGTGCAGCAAGCGACCAACATCCCGGGTAGAAAGAGTTAAGTGACCACATTTTGGGGGGTCCTTTCAGATATGGGATATTCAACATCTCAAAAACTAGTCAATTCAACAAAACTAGTGCATTTCCATCTTCAGCGACACAGATTTACCCCAAAAATAGTCCAATATCTAAAACCTTTTTACAAAAACTCTTTTGTTGACTTGTGATCAACCCGTGGTTGTGCTTTAGTTGAACTGAAACTTAAATCGATCAGTTGAGTGAACGACGCGAGAAATATTGTTTTCCAGAGTTTGGAGGAAAAGTTAAACTTAAAATCTTGGGCATGTTGCAAATAAAACTTAAACCTTTACTTTTCTGTAAATGTTACGAACGGGAGTTCCTCATGCTGGCGATGGTAAAATCCTGTATTCGCACGTTTGTTTATCGCTGAAACTCTCCGTATCCTTACGCTCTTTTTACAAAAAAACTCCAAAATTTAGATTAAGAACAATTGATTCCGGAAGATTAGGAAATTTTTTTTTCGAAGGAAAGGAAAAAATTTGAAATTAAAAATTGAAAATATTTAAATCTCTAAATCAGAGTATTTTGGTTGCATGGAAATCGTTTCGGAGCACTAGTGCACATCTCTGCGTCTCTTAAGTTAAAGTGAAAACAACAGCTTTTCCTTGTGTTGTTCAGATTGGATCTTCATCACAATGCCTTTCATTACTTTCCCCGCGTCATAAAGTCGCTGAAGAACCTGGAGAAGTTGAATTTGGGGGGGAATAAGTTGCGGTCCATTCACCCCGGTTCGTTTGATAATAATCCGAAGCTCAAACATCTGATTCTCAGAAGAAACAAACTGGAATCCTTTCCATCCGGACAACTCCCGTCAGGACTGGTGAAGATCACGATTGGTAGAAACCTCCTGAACAGCATTAACGACCTCAGGGGTTTGGATCGTCTCAGAATCCTCCGCCTCGACTCCAATCGCTTCGCGCACATTCCAGCCAATCAGCTTCCGCCGTCGCTGCGAGAGCTGAGCATGTGTCAGAACCTTTTGACGCCATCAAGCTCTTTATCGGTCAACAACTTGAAAAATCTGCGCAGATTGCGATTGGCTGGCAATCCCAATTTAGGCGAAATCGCAGCTTCGACATTCTACACGTCAGCCAATCGCCTGCGAGATCTCGACCTGCGTCAGTCGGGATTGTCACGTGTTTCTGGCGACGCTTTCTCCTGTCTCGGGCGCCTCCGTGCGGTCGAATTAGAGGGAAACCGTTTGACGCGGTTTTCTTCACACTGGTTCAGACACAACCGCGCACTGAGAAAACTGACCTTGGCCGGAAATCCTTGGCGCTGTTCCTGCGAATTCCATTCTGCGATCCGCAGCTTGGAATCTGGAATTGAGGGCTGGAGTGAGGAGAAGTCGTCTGTGTTGAGGTAGGCTGGCTGTGTTTCCCAAATCGCTGCTTCTTATCTCAGTCTGTGGTTTTTCTCGGTCCTAAATTCGACTCGTGGAAAGGACCCGCCCGTTTACGTCGTCAGTTCGTAGATTTAGAGATTGTCCAACCGCGAAACGCATTCATGGAGATAAACGACTTTGCAATCGTTTGCTGAAAGCAAAGGTATTCAGGCACGAAATGGGGGAATTGCTTCAGGAAGACTTGATGTTGTAAAAAATAATTTTGGGATTAGTTCCACAAGGAATTGAATCTATTAGTTCAAGACACGAATCTATTACGTCACACTTTAGCTGCACATGGCCGTAAATTTATGATGTATTTGACTTTATTTTGTATTGAACTTAAACTTTAGGTTACGTTATGATGCTCCTCACATAGCTGTAGGCGTGTATATACGCAGCAGAGAAAAGATATACCCTGTTTCAGATGATAGCACCTTGCTCGTTTCTGAACCAAGGCCTCGTTTTGATGGATACAAAGTAGGGATTTTACTTGTTGCTGCGTGTGTCACGTGACACGACCAGTATATATTTCGGGTTATCCTTATTTTGTAAAAAATCTTACTCTGTATCCACCAAATTAGACCTTGGTTCAGAAACGCAGCGCTTGGTGTTTGAATTTTAAAGGTGCTTAGTCAGCACAAAATTAGAGAAGTAACTATTTGCATCATCATAATGGCCAGCCATTATATCATCATAACGGTCAGCCATTGTTAAGCGGGTTTCTCGCAAAACCCTGCCACCTTTGACTACAAGCTAAAAATGTTATTGATCTATGAGCCTTGGATTTCTAAAAAAACTATTTGCGCTTTTGATAATTAATTTCTTTTTTGCAGAAACAACAAGTTCGACGTTGACTTCAGCAAACTGAAATGTGAAGAGATAGAATTCCGTTTACAGGCTCACAACATGCGAGGTACATTTTACCAATAAAGATCAAAACCATTAGCTTTTTCCCTTTCATTTATCCTCGGTGGTTACCATTTCCAAGCTTTGAACTTGTTTAATATATCTATTATGCATATATTAATTGTAAATATATGCTATAACTGCTCGGATTCGTCCTTTTCAAAGTTTTACAGATATCCCATTACTCGCATCTGTTTGAGCAGGAAAGTTGAACGTTCATGGCCAAGTTGATAATTTTCAGTACTGTTAAATGTTCAGACGAAATAAGTTATTAATGTTCATATATGTTTGTAAGAGTTGTGAATAAATAGTTTGTAGGTGAGGGTTTCACTGAAGCCATAGTCAGTTCAAGATGAAGGTAATCTTTAGGGTTGCTAAATTTTGAAAGTACTTTTTTTAAGAAGTCTTTTCAACTTGTTGGACATGTTTGTCAATCATTAGTTTTTTTCACGCGAATGCTTCTGTTTTTTCTTTTTGCTGTATTTTAGTTGTACTAGCTTTGACTGAAGTTTGGTTTGAGCGGAGAAAATCCCACCTGCTGATAAAATGCTTTCAAAAAATAACGCTGCACAATTAATATTCAAAAGACGTAAGCGTATACAGAGAATGATAAAATTTTCTGCCACAATTTCTGTTTTGCCACAAAACGTAGGATATGTTTGCTAGAATTTTCCTTCAAGTTGAAAAATAGTTGTAGGTTGTTTTAAAGTTACATTTCCTAACGTCGCTGCGCCGGAGAGTTTTCGTCGCTGAGATTTTACCTGGATTTACTTCTTCCTTTCCATACATCTGCAGGGGGAGGGTAACTATTTGACTTATAAGCTCAGGAACCTCAAACTGTTCGGTGAATGAAAAGTTGTTTTAACGTCAGGGAAAAGTATTTCACGAACAAATCATTCAAAGCAGCTTGTTTTGAAACTTTAGGATGAGAGCTAGAAGGAAGGCGCGTATAAAGAGAATTTACAAATGAACCGAGCAACTGATCATTTTGTCAATGTCCGGCATGCGCTGCTCGTGACTTCGTGCACAGTTTCAGGATAAAGCGGTGAATTTGGACTTTTGCAAAGAGAATAAGCAATTCTCGTAAAAGAAAAACGCGAAGGTTGTTGGAAAATGCTGTAATTTTTCGACCGAACATTATTTTTCTCCCTGAAGTTTTTGTAAAACGTGAGAAACGAATATTGAGGAGAAACAATGTACGTTTTGAAAAAATGGTGCAAAGATGGAAAGTCGAAACATTTAGCGCTTGTACAGTAAATAATTGTAGACAGTACAGACCTATAGATGGGTGGGTTGCCGCCCAGAGACCCGGGAAAACTGAAATTGTACTGGTTTCAGCGAAATTACAGATCGACACTCACTCACTTGGTATCTCTCAACCTTTGTTACCCTACATCGAGTAGATCATTATCAGAGCTGAAGTAACCGCACACGAACTTCCAATGGACATTTTATAGGCTGTCTAACCTATCTGCTTCAGTCCCTCCTTGTTTTACAGCAGGTTAGCCGTCCTGTCCATGAATATGTACCACTGTGTCAGCTCCAGTTTATTACTGAGGCAGCTGAACCATTACGAAACCACATCTGTTACAACTAAACTTTTTTCACCAATTGTTGGTTTCCGTTGATTGTCACATATACGCACTGCCCATCTGAATGCCGTACAAGAGGTTTACTTACAAATAAGGAGAAAATCAAATGCTAGCTACACTTTTTTCGTCACTTAAAATTTGCTGCGAGAGTCTTTCCTCCACATCTGTTGTTACTGTTCTTTTTTTTATTTCGAAGCACTGCGTTACAACGATCACGTGAACATCACCGGACTGGATTTTTCTATTTGCATCTCAACCAGTGATGCTTGGACTTTTCTGCCATCCCCATGTTCAGGTTGGTGGTCAACATGCGAACCGCGCTGTGGGAGTTTTGTGACGACCAGGGTTAATTTGCCTGTTTAATAAACATGTCTGGGCATCATCATTTGCATCGCTAAACAATTTATTTGTAACTTATGTCTGCTCTGAATATAGTTTATTGCTTCTATGTGCGGCTGTTTCAGCCAAGAAGTCGTGGACTGTGCGCGTTTAAGGTTTTTTAGGAAGGTGAGAAAGGAAACGTAAAAGTATTAATCTCAAAAATCGTTTTCTTGCTTGTCTTTTGAACACAGTAAACTATAACCTGTTTGCCACCTACGTGTGTGGCATTGCGCAACGTGTTAATGTAAGTTGCAAATCGATGTCTGTGTTGTTCGGAATGGATGAAATGACCGGAAGGTTTGGATCCAATCAAATTGTTCGTTCAACTCACAGGCAAGGTGGGAACCTTATCAAGTCGGCGCCCATCATCAAACGCGGGGGGGAACAGGACGCCGCCTGGAACCGATTCACGTGATACGACTGTGACGTCAACCAAGCATGTCATTATGACACCATCAAGAACGACACCCTGGTCGATGTCAAGAAATATTCAGTCGAGACCGTCAACACGAACAATAATGGAAATGACGACAGCCGTGGAAACAACACCCGCTCGATCGACAACAACTACAACAACAACTACAACCACGAAAGCACCAACTGTAACAACAACAACAAGACTACCACCACCAAAAACAACAACTACTGCTGCAACGACAACAAAATCAACTACTACTACAAAACCACCACCACCACCAACTACAACAACAACAACAACAAAAACCACTACAGTAACAAAACCACCCACTACTACAACAACAACAACCAAAACAACCACTACAGCAACAAAACCACCAACTACTACAACAGCAAAACCAACTACAGCATCAAAACCACCAACTACAACAACAACAACAGAACAAGCTACCACAACAACAAAAAGGACAACAGTGGCCACGGTGACGACAACAGAGAGAACTGTGGAAAGATTGCCACCGAAATCTGCTGGTAATTGTTTTTTGAACTGTTTGTTGCTTTTTTCTATTTTGCGATTCTCTGTAGACTATAGTGAAGTTACGACTAGCTCAAATAAGTTACAACAAAACACTCTTCACCTTGGAAGAAAAAACAACGTGATTAACACGGATCTAAATAAAAATCATTTAATAATTTCAATAAAACTGCTTTAAATTAGGGGTCTCTAATAACTACGGTGCGCGGGCCAGAACCGGCCCGTGAAGCAATTTCATCTTCCCGCGAATACATTTTGTCAATAATGAAAAAATACAGTAACATATTTACGAAAAATTTGTTGAATTGCTGGAATGTAACATATCCCAAAACCAATCACATTACGTAATACTGTATGTCTGGCCCTCGATCTGTTGTGTAATAGCTTATGTGACCCTCTGACAAGAAAGTTTGGAGACCCCTTATTTAAATCATTGATCGTTGTGTCATTCTTTTTTGAAAGACTCCCTAGCTTCGCAGAGACAACTTGTTTAGCAGTTTTTTCAGTGTCCCAGCGCCTTAGCTTTATTTTTCATGAAACCGTTCAATGTTTGCGCCAATAAACTCAACTCGCATTGCTTCCTGTTTTTGTAACAAATTCTTATGTCAAGCTAAACCTTATTTGATGTAATTGAAAAATGTAGAAATTGGTCGTGAGTGTTTTTCTGTACACATATGTGACACGAACTCATCCTTGTTTTGTCAGTGCGCCTCTGCACCCCCAGTGAAGACTGCATGCTTCCATTTACATACCAAGGAACAAAATACATTGATTCCTGTGCATCAGGCTGGAACGGCGACTGGTGTTATACAGACGATGACGGTTCTTATGATTATTGCAAACCGTGCTAAACAGGTGTGGTTTGCAAAAAGACATTTTACGGGTGCTGCGCGCTGATGCATGACGACGTGTTGCGCTGATGATGAAGGTTTTAACGATGTTGAAATGTTGTTATGGCTGAGATTTTAACCTCTCAATTCAAAAGGTGCGGTTGTTGATTTGAGGCCATTGAGCGAGTTGCTACCTTGAGTGAGAGTGCTTATAGCAAGGTCGCAACCAGCTCATATTTTGGTGGGGGCGGGGGGAATGATTGCAACTTCTTGTTTTACCTAACAACTAAAATGTTTTTGGCACTCTCAAAACCTTTTTGAAAATTTTTAAGGGGCAATTGCCCGGTTGCGGGCCTGGGCTATCGCTGAGACCGGGTGGCCATCGCTGAGGCCACCCGGTTGCGGGCCTGGGCCATCGCTGAGCCATGGCCATCGCTGAGATGAACGGTTAATATTCCGAACATGTTGTCAACCATGTGAAGCCGAAAACTGAAAGTAGGAAAAATGTTCATCGCCACAAACGTGAAAACATGTCATGTGTGTTTGTGCGTGGTCTCCAGTAGAGAGGATTGAACATGGGAGAATCAAAAACAAGGTGAAGCAAAATCACTGAACGACGTTGGTAGCAAGCCCAGTAAGATGTTTTTCATTGAAACTCAAGACGTATCACAAACGCTTAGGGGGGTCAAATGATAGCAAAAGGCAGAATTTTGGAATCCATGCCCTCTCTTGTCGCACTTCTTGCTCTGCTCACGACGACAGATGCAATGAACAGAAAACTTTGCTTTCGCACCTTTATAGCTTTTTGCATATGAAATGAACAATTGCAGCATAATACTTTCACCGAATTCACTTTTGTTTCTTCCGTATGATGGAACGGTAGCTTCCTGATGCAAGTGTTAACATGTAAGAACGAACAAAATATGAAAAAGAATAGCATGAACATTTCAAAATGAGGAAAAAGCTTTTTGGGGAATTCAAGTAACTAGTTTCCACAAGGGCGAAAATGCGTCGTTCTCAAAAAATTGTTTTCACTATAACTAAAAATCCACCTGTCACTAAATTTTAGGATATGACTTCATGCAACCCAAGTTCGAAGCATGATGCCGCTCCGCTTAGTATTGAGGCTAAGTTCATGGTCATGAAGCAACTGTTTCAATGCTTTGTTGTGTTTCAAAACCTTACCTCTGCGTGAACATTGTGTTATGCAATATGTTCCTCCTTCAGATTCCAACTGCAAATTATTTGACAAACGCCCTCACATGACCTCAATCATCTAGCAGCTCTGAAGTTTGATGAAGTAAAAAACAGATTTCGAAGACATTTATCTAAAAGATGAAGACAACTCTAAGTACTTGTTGCTCAAAGGCTGTCCATGACTCCCTGCTCAAATGAAATTAAATTGTTGCAAAGCACTGGATGTAATCAAACGGCTGGTCAATAAAAGTCTTAAGTTGATAAACGTTCATTCTAACTGACATCGTGGCGGATCAAGAAATATGAAACCTGTTTGCAGAGTAGCCGTAATATGGCTGTGTTCTTTTTGTAACAAGCTAAATATTTGACTTTCCGATTTTATGCTGTTACTATTACACAAGCTTTTGTTGGATGTGTTGGTTGCAGTTGTTAGTTGAATTGAACTTTCTCAGGTTTTGTCTGCACTTCACGTTTCAAACTTAAATCATTTATTTTTATGCTTTTAGTGAAAACGTCCTGGTAATCATGTTCCGCGACACAATAATCGCTTTCTACCGCAGAGATCAAAACATCGTGGTAAAAACTTTCAATTCAATTCGCTGTTTTTTATTTCATTACGCTATCCTGCATAACATGTTAGTCGTCTCTACAACACGTGTTGAATAAAAGCAGTAACATGAGCGGGAAAGAAGTTTCCAGCGCCGCGAAACAGATCCCCCCCGCTGAACTGTTGTCGGACTTTTCAAACGTTAACTACGTCATCTCCACTCGCGCCACCGGACCTTCATCGCCGGCGTTTTCGCGAAATTCCGCATCTGCACGAGACGTTACCCCCCACTAGTCAGAATGTTGTTGAATTTATGAAACATGGTAATGCTTGCAAGTAAACATTTGAGTAACAAAATGATGGAAACAAAAAACGATCATCAAATAAGTTTTATCCACCGCAAAGTGAAGCTGATATTCTTTTGACCTGTTGTGTGATTATGCCGCACTTGTGTTTTAAATAAGACCCCCTATCTGGTAGGAGTGATTTGCCAGATATATGAATTAATTTGCTCGATTCGATTGAGTTTGTTCGATTTACATCTCTTGACATTTTCGAAGTAAGCACTCAGTGAGTATCGCCATTAAATTTTGCTCGGGGATTTGTCGGGTAATATTTCACAGCAAGATTTCACGGTGGCTGATTCCATTTCAAATATAAATAGAGATCTTCTTCGAGTTTAACGACGATCGTTCATTGTTTTATTCACAACGTGCATTTATGATTCTATCAAACCTGAATATTCGTCTTTCCTGCAACTTTCCATACTGTTTGTTTGTGCGGTGAAGATCTGTACGTGTGGTCGCGCTCGGAGGTGGGTCATAGATTTTAGGGGCCCCAGGCAAATTCTCAGAAAGGGGCACCAAAATATCTCCACTGCAAAAGGTAGATGTGGGACTTGGTGGATTAAGTAGTTTAATTTGTTTAACATTTCAATTTATGAAGTAAATTCAAGAGCATAATGTACATCGAAAAGGACAAAAAATTTATGAAGTTCTGAAGCTGGACACTTGGAAGCTGTCCACGTTTGGCACATTTGCACATGATTGTGGTTTATTTTGAAAAAGTTATGACCTGCTTGAGAGTTTATTAAGTGTGGCTCTAAAGTGGTTCATAAGCTTTTTAACAAAACAATGCAAGAAATAAGTGCGAAACTCACAAAGAGAGGGCCACGGCTTCTCTGAAAATGGAAGGCTTAGTTGACTTCTTCGTTCGCCTCCCCTACTACCCACCCCTAGTCACGCTTCAGTGGGCCNTTATGTTGTATCACGCTTCGATAGATCGTCACGTTACGTTTCGGTGTCTAAAGTTTGCGTTTTTCTTCTCAATCTTTGTTATGTTCTTTTTCGCATCAAAAGCGATAAGCCTGGACAACAGTAAAATCTTTAACAAAACCATTGCTGGCAAGTTGTTGAACTGTGAATGTTTTTCATCGAATGATAACAAACAACCTGCCTTTAGTTTTATGTTGCTCATGACTGGATTGCAAAATCCATTTGATAGTTTTCAAATGAACACATTCCATTATTTATTTTTCTAGTCCTTCACACATATGTTTGATAAAATACCATCTGCGTTGTTTAGGACCAGCATGAGATCGATCTGTTTTTAGGCGAACTTTTTTATATTAAAAATGTACAGCATGTGGAAGAAGTTTGATTTGTGGCAAACAGGGCCTGGTTAAAGCTGGGTTCCAATCATGTTTGTAATACTGGGCGAAGCTGCATAGGGTTTGTTTGCAGCTACATGGGGTTTGCAGTATGTTTCAATCAAGGTTGAGTAGTTTAAATCGGTGATTTTAAGTCTTGATTTAAATCAAGCAATAAAAACAAAAAAATCAAGCAAAAATTATATGCACTGTTGGAGCTTTGTGTGATTTCTATGACACATTTAATTAGCATTCTAATAGGTTTTCACTTATATGAGTTTAGAAGGCCGAGAGTTTATGACGACAAAAGTTAAAAGCAATTAAAGTTTTATCAATGCTAGCTTTTGTGAGATCACAGATTCTGTGTCAACTAACTGCAAAAATGACATGTGGACTTAAATCAGTAACCCTTGCAGACCCAGAAAAACTGTTAGAATGCTACAAGTTTGAAGGTGTAGATTGGCATAAAGTAGCATGTGCATGTAAGTTCCATCAAACATGTAGGCTGTTGACTGTAGACAAAGTAGTCAGAAGATACTTGTGATTCACAGTAATGGATATATTATAGCTTTTACCGTTTTATGCCTCTGTAAGTCAGGGGTGGGCAAACATTTTCTACGAGGGCCACATTGAGAATTTTATTGCTACCGGGGGCTGCATGGCCTATATTACATTTGTCTGCCTCAGTTACAATTTACGTTTCAAACTATGAATTGATGATAAGATTATTATAAACTTGTATTGCTTATTTCACATTGACACCTACACTAAGACGGACGAAAATCTCGAGAATTTCAAACTAATTGATAAAATTACCATAGACTCAAAATATGTACTATCTTTGTACGTGTGGCTGCACTGCGGGCCGCAGTGTGGCCGACGGGCCGTGCTTTGCCCACCTCTGATGTAAAGCATACTTTTGTAGATGCTGAGCTAGTGAAAACTACGTTACAATAATTAATTTTAGCCACAGACTTCGCACTGAAAAAGCTGGCAAGCTTGTATTTGTCTACAATCTTCTTAACATGCCATAGATGTCAATGAATTTGATAAAATGATGGTTTGAGTATTGTCATCTCAATAAATATTTCGTTTTGTTTGCCATTACTGGTTTTATGAACTGATGTGTTTAAACTGATTTTGTATAAGCACAAACAAAGTTTGAATGAAAGTGCAGCTGTTTCTAGTTGCTGTATTTAAAGAAACAAAGCACAAAAAGGTTATATTTAAAACAAACGCTTTAAAATTGAAAATAAATTTCATGTGATAGTTGGCCATCCCCTACACAAAAAATCAATAAAAATCATCACTTTTATCAATCCTGGTTTCAATTGGCTCATTTCCACACAGTGTCAGATTTTGTTTGTTCCCATCTCTTGCCAACTTCTGTAAAGTACATAAATTATGTCATACTATTCCTAGACGACTGTGATTGTTTTGCGATTGATTAAAGCACCTGCCAAAACAAACAAACTTCGACATTACATAAACGTTCCGATAAACACTGTTGCCATCATCACTATGATATATTTTGACTTCCCCAAAGGTTATGAACCGTGATGTGGCCGAATCATATTTGTCAAGTCACAAGCTCGTCTAGTCTGAGTCCTATAACATTTTTTCGAGTCAGAGTCGAGTCACAAAAATCGTCGAGTCACTTCTAGCCATTGGTTTGCAAGCCAGTGGGGGAACCAGTCCAAAATGTTGGAGTGAGCCAAAAAATTTTGGGGGAGCAAAATGTTTGACTTTAGGCGAGTAACAATATTTTTGTTTGGGACGCCTCGTCTCAAAGCCCAAAATGACTAGATATCCTAAAAATGTTTTGGGGCGTTGGCTTCCCTTGGCTACGCCTGTATTGCAAGCTCGAGTAAATGTCGAGTCAATTAAATTAAATATTTTTCCTGTATTTATTTTTTGGTACAAAGTGGCGCCCAGTGTTGTTTCAGCATTTTGTTACCAGTATACTTATAAGGATTTGGTGAGAACAGTTTAGCCGTGTAGCAACAAATATTAACCCCATGTTCCTGACTTGCCCCAACAAAGACCCAAAGCATAAGTATTAAGCCGACTGCCACGATCACGTACTGTCAATACTAAACCACGATAGTATGTCCATTGTATTGTGCGCTGCTGGCCCTTCAGATAAAAATAAAGTCTCAATGTTGGGTAGTATATCGGAACCTGAAAAACTACCATAAAACCACAAGACAAGAAAACAGTCACAGCAAAACTTTTGCGCCAATGTTAGTCTTTGTGGCGTGGTGATTCGCCACATATAACATTGAATTCGTAGCAGCAACAGTAGAGTCTACGAACTCGAGTGGGGAAAACTCTATTATTGCTGTTGCGCGGAGGGTCGTCGGTTTGACTCTCTAATTAGGTGCCACAAGGCCACGCAGCTTTGTGGCTGCAATATCATACATTACTGAATCAAAACAGCGCATTTCTTTGTGTGCAAACTTAGTGGAATATATCTTACTATTTAAACATTGACTATGCCGCAGATGTCTTCGGACTCAAGTTTTTTCGAGTCCGAATCCAGTTCTGATCCAAGAGGTAGGAATCCTGATCCGAATCCTGTTTGCAACACAAATATGAAATCCGAATCCTGAAAAAATCCTGTTAATATATTTGGCTAATCAATGTGCAACTTTTAAAAATATTTTTCCAAAGGTAGTGGCTACAGGTCCGTCCGTGGATCTTCGTATTTCAAAAGTTATTCATCCGTCACCTGTAACGTGACAGTAACACCGGATGAGTGTGTAGCAGAGTGCACTAGGTTTGGTATTAATGCACTAAACTTAACCCCTGAACCTAAACCAAAATTGTAAATCTGAACACAAGGGTTTGAAACCATTTGAAGAAAGTAAAAAAGTGGTCCTTGACAAGTGCATGAAAGGCGCCAAGATGAGAGTCGAACCGAAAACCATCCACACAGCAGACGTAGACACATTCGCTACAGTACCACAACGGTGCTGTTAAAATGATAAAGTCAGCATTTTATTCTAAGCACATCACTCACGTCGGACCTATTGACACTTCCTTTCTGAAAAGCAAAGCTTTACTTAACACAGACTGGGAAAAATAAAACCACACATAACCAAAAATGGCGCTAAAAGGCAGATCCAGAAAATGCAGTCAACCAAGTTCATGCAATGAAACATGAAGCTGAAAGCAATATTTCCAATTAAACTTCTAATCACAAACAATTTATGCCTGCTAGATCCACTAACACTAGCTGATAATTAAGTCGTAACCGATTAGTAAATAGGCACTCACTGATATTGATGCACACTAAAATATGCAATAGCCTACAGCTGTTGCAACCTCTCCGCTAGCGTTGCATTGAATGTGTGATTCACGACGAACGGGATGTGTGCAAAGAACAACACCACATATATGTGGGGCGAACAACCAATAATAGAGTGACTGCAGCGCATGATCTCTATTGTTGCTTGCTGCTACAGTGCGAAGTTTTGCGCACATGCCGCTCGGATTTCCGATGGCAACACAGCAAAATAGCCACAGCAACACCACATCTCTAACCTCCACAACTCACAATTTACAAATGTAATCTGCAGAACC
>JGI24022J15233_10002498_pt1 | contig 17335 bp, 10 predicted proteins | sample Ectturendosymbi2_FD_15233 | JGI IMG/M metagenome (IMG submission 15233)
TATCANTCATAACATCTTAACAAACTGACTGACGTCAAGAATACTAGTGGCGACAAAAAAAACTGTGACTCATGAAATAAGTGTTTACTCAAAAATTAAAAAGGCGTTTACTCAAATAAATAAATGACTGAAACATCTAGCTAGTTGATGCTAATGGCTTGTCTTAGAGTAGCAGTTTGTCTTAGAGTAGCAGTTCTAGAGATGTTGCAACTCTGCCACTTTTTATCTTACGTGCTGCTTTGGCGAACGAAACTAAGCATCGTCGGCGAAAGTCAATCAAACGTGTTTTCTCCTATCGCCGGTTTGTAAAAAATGAGCTTATTCTGCTTTGTGGTGTAGGTGTTCCTAAAAAGGAAAAGTAGTTTTTGCAGCTCAAACGACCAAAGATTTTAAGTTTCCCTGTTTGATTGCCAACGGCGTGTTCGATGTGCTCTTGACACGCACGTTTCTCCGTGGTGAGATGAAAAAACAACAATGCCTCTTCGCTTGAGACCGCATTTGAATGACATTGATGCGTTTCGCCAATCGCCAAATGACGCAACATGAAAAGAAAAAGTCCGAACAGAAACGGAAAGACGGCACAGTTGCTGTACGTGTGCTGATTGTACCCTCACGCTTTCGGTCAGTCATGTACCATCAATGCTTCTTCCTGCTCGAAAGCAGCACGTTAGGGATGGATATGAGGGAGCTATAGAACCCACAGCTATTGAAACATAAGTGAAGGCAAATGTAGGATGCGCGCAATAGATAAGGAAGAAAAAGTAGATGCAGAATAGGTCGTGTACCAATTTGCCCGAGTCTGGATTCAATATGCTGCATCGTCGTTTCTTCAACTTCCTGGAAACGTTCTGTTAAATACAGTATATACGCTTTGGTAACTAGGTGTTAATTTTAAATTACAGGAAAAATATTGCTATGGTAGTAAATAAGTATGGTTTCTGAGAGGGGAGCTATAAAGAGGGAGACTTTAATTAACGAAAGGAACAGTTACTCCTTTTGTCGTTCAAGTAAATATAGGTGAAATCCATATTACCTGCTGTCTATATCTTCTTCCATTTTTTGAGGCAAAAATTATAGTGACATCAACTGGGAATTTTTGAGCCCGTGACACATTTAAGCTTTGGGTTTGTAAGATGACAGAAAAGAAAAAATACCCTGCTCTTTTGCCCAACTAAAAAACAACGTAGCCGCCGTTCAAATGGAAAAGCGAAAGTCGCAGGTTGGACGAACTTTAAAAACAAACGAGTGATCAAAACTTACCACTCACATACTTCAACTGCATTTGACGAGGATTAACATGAGACACGAGTGCTTGCTGGTAACTTTTTACAGGTTCGCTGATGCGGTGGGTCTGTTGTGACGATTCGGTCGTTTTTCAATTGAGATTGCATGATGTGTGCACGAGAGAATGCCTCTGATTTATAACGTCCTACCACGAAGCAGTTCAAACAGTTTTGTTTGTTTGGTAATGGTAGGTTGATTTGTTGATTTCATTGCACTGCAGCCAACTTAAGGTTATGAAATATTTCGCAGATTTTTTGACTCAGCAGCTGTTGCGAGCATCGTTGAAAGAAATAATCATTTAATCAACAAAGTGTATTTGAGCGGTGGTTGTTTGCATCTGCGTGTCCTATTGCTAAACACCAAATTATTACCAAGTCAAAAATCGAATGCCAGGCCCGTCTGATTTAACGAAGTAGACTACTACATGAAAGAAACGATTGAGCATTTGTTGTCTGCGCCAGTTACACGTTTTCCCGGCGCTTTCGACAAAAAGGTAGGATCGAAATTGCATCAAGGAAATAAAAACAAGAATCGAACCATATTTCCTTCAAACCACGAACATCGCCGCATTCGACCATTTTATTGAGAGCTGAGCGGCAGAAATGACTGCACATTATGTAAAAAACATGTTCGACGTACGGATACTCAAATAATTTTGCATAACATCAAGCAAAAATGTTGCCCAGTAACATGAAATGTATACGGGATATAAAAGGAATATATTTTTGTCGCTTAGCAACACTGTTAATAATGACGAGGCTTTTTCAAATATTTTGAAAGTTTACCCTGATTTTCTGCGTCTTACTGTAAAGTTTGATTGACGAACTTATAAAGTAGAATCGGTATTGCCAATAAAGTTGTAAATTTTGCCTGCTGAAATAATCTAGATTATTTTGTAAACGGACGAACACACATAGTTCAGTGCCGAAAAAAACGGAACCTTCATAAATTCATGCAAAGGTTCTGTGGCTTCATCGGGAAGATATTTGTGTTTGATTAATCATCGATGTAGTTATCATTTTAAAATTGCACCACAGGTGATATTGCACAGTGGGTGACTACAGGACCGAAACTGTCGTGGCTTTGTAGTTGTCACTGAATATAGTGCACTTGCTTGCTGTGTGTTGCTTCGTCTTCACTTTCTGACGTCTTGGGCGGTTTTAGAGTTGCTGCAGAAATCGTTTCTGAACGCAATTGACTTTCGTTGAGTTCAGTTGCCTGTGAGGCAAAACAATTGACAATTGGCAATGTGTAAAATAATAACCGTCAATACTAAGTCAACAGTTATGCAAAGTAATACCGTAGGCGCCTGGACATCGAACATGAACTAACTTCTGAAAAGGGCGAGATAATTCTTTTGACCTGAATGTCATTCAAAAAGTGCTTGCGTGCTTTACAAATGTCAAAACAAACCACCGTGGAAAACGTTCGAGAGAAGGTTGCGTTGAGAACTAAAGAAAAGTTTGTGAATCATGAGATGTGCGGTATGGGGATCAATTGCGCAACTGATGCATTGTCTTCTGTTAAATTTGCGTGCAAGGTCTTAACCACAAAAAAACGCTGGGGGAAAAACAGCTGGACGGCTAAAAATCATTTGCGATTGATGCTGCCGAAGAATTTCCGCTGAGTCGAGAAAAAGGGCTTGGTTTGGTTGGTGCTGATGAACAGCAGCGCTATTCTTGAATTTCGTGCTTGTAGAACGGTTCAGCACTTTCAAATGGCAACAGGTCGCCACGTTCGATTATCCCAATCAAGAAACGAGCCCAGACCCAATAGTTTCAGCAGAAAAGCGGTCTCCCTGATGTTTAGCCTAGTGCTAAACACAGAACAGCTTCTTGGTTGACGTCAAACGGATTGATCCATGACTATCATGCTACCACTGCAAACATGAAGCACGCATGTTTGGAATTATCTTCTGCTCGACTGCAATCTGATTTGTCAACTGATAGGCCAGCGCGAAAACATTTTGTTCTGGTATCAGATTACTTCACGCCATATATCCTTTATGAACAGTGAGCGCTTTTGTTGCTTAAACAAGGTGACGGTCGCAAAGCATTGTTTCAGGATTTGTTGCTGGTAGCATGGTCGACAGCAGAGAACGAGATGGATAGTACGTGGCAAATTGCAGGTGCTTGGAGCTTGTCTGCTGTGTGAAAGATCGCAAATGTTGCATTTTCAGACTTAATATTTGCTCACCATGAGAATCAACGTTTTCACTCAGTCCACACGCACCTGTATCTGCGATTCAGTGCAGCAAATGCGGAACTGCTGCGAAAGAAACCTTGCCACAAAAGGCGTTGGTGGCTTGGCAGGTCGAAACACAGGGCATCTTTCACTAACCGGGGTTGCAAAAAGGGAAGAAGCAGTAACGCATATCATGAATTTATGGAGAATTTTGCTGACTGTTAAGGTTTTAAAGGACAAGACAATTCATTTAGCTCATTGTGAATATCGAAAGGCTTTAGTGCTGGAAAGGTAACACTTCCTGATCCACTGCCCAATGTAGAGAGTTGAAAGCGCTGAGAACAGAAAACACTAACAGTGTTCGATCTTTTCTAAAAACCTAAACTGACATTTAGTGTTGAGTTGAGATTATTAGCGCAAGCATTAAACAATTTTATGCAGATTAAAGTTAAGGCACTGGGACATCGAAAAAAAGCTGTTAAACAGGTTGTCTCGTTGGTCACCCCTCTACAGTTCCATGGACTTTTATTATAGTTCAAAGTTAATGGCCGAATTTTTGCGAATTTAACAGGGTTATATTTTTTGAAGATGTTGCAGTCTGCTGGATGATCAACACAGTTTCGCAGGAGTGCTGGGTCGCAACCGGTATCTACTGTGTTTTCCCCATTTGCGCAAGGAGCTGAGCATGGCAGAGAAAGTGTAAACCAGCCATGTCCTACCCGCGGGCCGCATGCTGCCCAGTCGAAGGTTCTGTGTGGCCCAGTTTAGGTTTTCGCTGTAGTAAAATATCCTATATTCTGACAACCTGTCCTTATTGTGATAATATTGAGCTTCACATTTGTGATGCAGGTGGTCAGTGCCACGTTATCACGTTTGTCACCAATGCAATGAGGATTCCAACGCTTTCAGTGCATTAGTTTAAGCTAAATTTAGTTTTCTAAGATCAAAGTAAGCCGCTCAATGAGCGGCCCTCATTAATATGTCATTTAATGTGCGGCCCTGGTTAAGGTAGTGACATAATTTTTGGCTCAGTAAGTCATTTGGGTTGGACATGGCTGGTGTAGACCCAGCTAAAATGAACTCGACTCTGGTCTGTTTCAAGTGCACAGCACCGGGAAGGTCATTGGTGCAGCATTAGAAAACGGAGGCGATTGAGTGCAGCACCTTCAAGCTATACTGCTGAGAAGTACGCCAAACCGGACTTAATTTTTGCTGCACGGCAGTGCAAAACTTGCCGGAAATGTTTTATTGCAAAATCATCTTGAAGGGGCTTCTTTCTTGTGGGTTGTCATCCTTTTTGCTTCATTTATTTTCTTTTCATAAATGACTCAAAATTTGTGATCTAGCAGCTAATGTCAACTTTGCTGCCCCTGATCTGATGGGTATTTAAGCTGCGAGTCGATTGTTATCTGGCCTTGTTTGGCTAATCACTTCACATATCAATCTTTCTGAGGCTACAAAGCGCTTGAGGTGCTACAGCTGCCTAAGCGTCCTGACTTTCCAAATGTGGCGTTTTCGTTGTTGGTGCGCGCTAAGATAGGTTTGTCAGAGAAAATAACGTGGTGCTTGTTGCAGCTGCGCATGAAGCACGCGTTGCTGTCGGAGCACATTTCCAAACCATCACATTGATGCGAGTTGGACATTTTTACCCCTGTTGGACCAGATTCTGATTGGTTGGTTCTCGCTTGTAAACATAACATTTAGATCGTTCACAACACACCTATAAAATCTGAACATGCTTTGTCGAAACTCGACACTCGCTGGCAATAATTCTACAGATAGGGTACAATAATTTTAGTGAGAAATCAGCGAAAAAATAACTATTCGTTAAGTTCCACCTATAGTAAAACATTCATTAGACCTCTATTTGGTTCAACTTAGTGGTTCCCACCAGGGGTTCCGCTCATGTCCAATAGCTCAAGGCGGAGTTTGCGGAGTACATAGAGATGAGCGCATTGTGAAGCTTATACATTTCACCTGAATGTTCATAAATCTCCCGGTGAAACGAAAAAATTATCTGTAACATACACTTGTCACCATCCTGACATACATCCCCGAGCTAAAAAAACATCTGTTATATTTGCAACCAGCATCATGCGTAAATGTGCCGATTCTTGTTCGTCAGTCAGCAGCTGGGATTGGTTGTGCAGCACTCTTTATTCGACCGTGACGGTGTTTGAACCACCGACCTTCTAACTCGGCGGCGAATCCTCTGTTCACGAAGCCAGCAACGACTATGGTAACGTAGCCATTGAGTGCGAAATGCGATAAATCTGACCGCTTTGATGCCACCCAGTGCATGTAATCGAACGATATCAAATATGTTTGCAAAAATTAATAAATAACAATACTGCACAAGTAGATCATAACTTCTTCGCTCATGTGGTTAGTCAAAAATGCTGGGGTTGCGACAGAGATTAAAACTTGCAAACCATGCCCCAAATACACAGCGTTTGTTCATGCGTGCCAAAGAGTAAAAATTGTTGGGAAACCACTGGCCGAGATTCAGTAGCAATCATTACTATACGTTTTCTCGTATTTCTGGCTGTAGTAACGTTCCAGTTTACTGCCAATGTTGCAGACCTTATTAAGAATTTTTAAATGAATACAGCATGTTAGTGCAACTGGTGAGATCTCGCAAAATTTCACTGGGCTTGCATTCGCAGCAATGGAAATTCGTGGAAACGTCATCATGACGCATATTCCATGTGAGGACGGAGGTCTTTGATCTTCACCATTCCGATTTTTCGCCTAATGCGGCGCATAGCATCATTCATTTGTGACGTCAGTACAAACCCGATCAGAGGTAGAGCTTTTCAACTTTGAACTTGTTTTTTTTATGACCAATGCTACTGTTTACTACGTTCGTGTTATAACTCCGTGATTGTCAATTCTGTCTGTAAGTTCCGTTTACTTATTTTGAAGCGTAACCTGGTTCCTGTGTGAAAAGTGCACTTACTCCCTTGTCTTTCGTCTGGACTCAAGTTAGGATGTTTGTTTTTTCGATTATGTCTATTGTACTTTGGCATTTCCACATCTGCTTTGCATCTTTCATATACTGATGATTCATACCTGAGTTGTGCAAATATTTTGCCTATGAGCAAATTAAATAGCTCTGCACTGATTCGGCATTTGCAGTTTGCTGATAATAACTGCTCAGTAGTCAGAACGCATATGTACAACCCAGAGCCGTAACATGAAGTTATCTTGCGCTTACAAGCTAATGATCCTCAACGGCCATCGTTCCGATTTTAAGGCAATGCCTCAACATGATAGTCGCGCAAGGGCAGGTATTTGTGTGCAACTTCCGAAGACACTAAATACAAGTGAAATCTGGTCGATCTTTTTCGGTTCATGTGTGTACAAAAAGTTCCGATATATGGAATTTGATGAAAATCTTCAAAACAAGCCGTCAAAGTAAAAAATATTCTCTGCTCAGTTGCCGACAACATTGTCATCGCATATGGAATACCATGAGTCGGAAGCTACGTCACATGGGTTACGTGTGTGGGCAAGAAACGCGTTCTATCTATATGGCCGGGGAAGTAAGAGTGGAAGCCCTTAATATTTCGTTCAAACAATGACTAACCTCGTTAAAGCTCTTTACTTAATGAGGCGAGTGTTTCCGACAAGCTTGATTGAACCCACTTTTTGTACTTCCGCAATCACGCATAAAAGTAGGTGAACATGAAGGCTAATGGTTAGTTTTTTTACGATAGCATTAGCAAGACATGCGTACGAAAATTTCTGACAACCTGCAAATCCACTCGTTGTTTAGTCAGGAGACATTCGTCCAGAAAGTACAATGCAAAAGATAAAACTGCTTTTCGAGCCCAAGTTTTTTGACAGCCAAGGTGGTCATGAGTTGAAAGTAATTTTAGATGTGAAGCCCTAATACCGTTCTACCAAAAATGGAAAGTTGAAATTTTAATTAGTTAAAAAGTGTTTAGTCGACTAAATAGACAAACTGCCTTGCTTACAGTTTTAAGGTTTATGAACGTCGTTGTTGTTTGGTCAAAGTCAATGGCTTCTCTCTGAACTTCTGCATTTCTGACGATTTGATGACGAGTGCAGTAACTTTACTGCTGCTACTCTAAGGTTTTCTTGAGGACTAAACAATCGAAACTATTTTGCGCAGTCGAAAGATAAAAGAAATNGATTAAGTTTTGATACTTGCCGCACTAATCACTCTCAGAAANATGTTGTCACCTTCTCTCAGCGTGAAAGCGCATGGCAATATCAACATGCATCGTTCAACAACATTCTGAATTACAGCACTCTGTCATGAGTCATGACCCCGGTAGAGGCAGTTAAAATGATGGAGGTAGTTTTTGTATTTGTGAGCAATGGACCATACTATTATGCTTTTTAAGTATGAGTTTAAAAAAAGTTTTTGTTTCACACCCGCATCTCAGTCAGCAGGCGCTTGTTTCACTGGTGTCATAACTGTGTCGCTTCGAAGTAAAACATTAACCTGCATTTTCCCCTTTTTCACAAAAAGGAAGCAGTTAAATGCACGCTCACAGTAAGATGTTACTTGATGGGCTGTATGTTTTCACTCATCTCTTACCACAAAACCTTTTGAAATTAAACAAAAATGCATTTTTGCAAGACAAACCTCGCAACGTGCGAAAAATGTTTAACGTAAGTTGCCACTTGTACCCTGGCAACGTAAAAAAGCGTTGAAGGCATGTAGTGAAGCTTGTATGAAATGGCCAATGCCTTGGCTGCATCCTAAAATCGTCTGAAGCGTCTGTTTGAGTTACGGTAGTCCTGTGCGTCGTAGTTGGGGTATTCCGCTCAATGCATTGCTACCCGGTCGTTGGTTTATATATCTTTTGTCTGCACAAAGTGCGTTAAGCCGGTGGTATTGCGCTATCGCAAAGAGGAAATTTGCTTGACGCAATACGACTGTTTTCGTTTAGTCCCGTAACAGGTCACGGTTGGTGGGAGATGTATACAGTCCTAAAGCACCACATGTTTACCCCAACGTGCTTGAACGCTAAGAGCTCAGAAGTTCGTAGTGTTGAGCCTCTGTCAACATCTAGTAATTTTTCTGGTTTGACTTCTTGTGAAACGTGTGCGTGCTCATTTGCAATATTTGTATACTCAAACATGAGCAGCAACTGGAGAGAGATTGTTCGAAGCTGATAAGGATCAGCATAGTAGCTACTTGTTTCTTTTGCGTTTTAGCAGTCCTTTGCTGCGATATTGGAAAATGTTAATTTTTGTTTACCTATTGGAAATCTTTTTCATTTTTTTAGCTTCCTCGAAATGGACATGAAACAGCTGGTTGTGGTGAAAAGTTCTTATTTTTAATTTTTAAGTGAAGATGAGGGCTAGAGATAGAAAGCGCCTGGAACACAGGTTTTTGATAGTAGCTTAAAAATAGAGTGCCCACTTCTTGATCTCATGGGTTTGCATTAGATGCTCAAAACGCTGAATAATATGAAAATATGTTGAATCAGTTATCTCAAACTTTCAAAAAGCTGTTCGATGAATATCCTGTCATATATTTCAAAGCTTCTGTAGCTTAACCATAGGTGAATTGACATTTTGGTGCCTGACCAGCATCTAGATCTACTACTCTTGGGAAGTCAATCCATTTCAAATTGGGGTGCCAGGAAAATCTCAAGGTTGGTCTCTTCCGCTTAGCTCAGTGTTGTAGAAGGGCAAACATTAAAGTAAAACAAAAATGTGGTACGAGACAGTTAATCCGGTTTGAAATTAATGTTGTTACTTCGGTCTACAACACAACGCAATTTTGCGAGAGTATGTGGTTGAGGTTAAATATAAAAGATAGGTCACGTTTTCCTCTAGACTTTGTAGGCAACAGGTATAATTAATTGTTTAGAAAGTTAGATGGTAGGAAACAATGAAAATAACAATTTACCTCATATCCCGTCCATTGACTAAATTAAAAGTCAATGCAAAGTACTTTTTTAAATATGAAAATGCAGTGAATTGAACTTTTGTGTTGTAACCTTATCTTAATCATTTAGACTTTAGATGATAGGAGACAAAGAAAATAACAATTTGCGTCATATCCCGTCCACTGACTTAATTAAGAGTTGACGCAAAGTACTTTTTTAATATGAAATTGCAGTGAAATCGTTCAGACTTTAGATGATAGGAGACAACGAAAATAACAATTTGCGTCATATCCCGTCCACTGACTTAATTAAGAGTTGACGCAAAGTATTTTTTTAATATGAAATTGCAGTGAAATTAATTTTTCGTTGCAACGTTGTCTGTCACCTGTCAGGCTGGTTTGAAGCTCAGTGTTTCGAAACTGTACTGTTCAGATAATCATAGAGCAACGTAACTTGCTGGAATTGCATTTCCGCGAAATTGGTTTTCTAAATTTCATCTTTGATCTCCAAATTGTCTGTCATAGGAACTGGCTCTGACACTCCATTGCCATTTTTTCAAAACAAAAGACTCCGGGCGATGCTAAGCATGCGCTAATGCGCTATACTTCTCCAGCAACCAACATAGGTTGCGCAGACTGCGGTGCCAAATAATGGCTTGACTAGACACATTTAAACTTTACCAGACATAAAGACAAATACTTCGGAGAAACGCACGAATTTTTCAACTTAATTAATATTAAGTGCGAATCAGTTAATGGCCCATGAATTCGCTATGTTAATCACTCAGTAAACCATTCGTCCCCTGGTGTGATGAAGTGTCGCTCGCTTGGGCGAAGGAGAAACTTTCTGCTGTTCGGCCACGACCTGGTTACACGGAAACGAATCGTGGGGTCATGTTGCGGCTGAGAAACGCGGCTCTGCGTATTTGCGTTGCGTTCACGTCAGTCCATTTGTGTAGACAAGATCTGGATTGCAGGGCTGCGTTCGTTCACCTTTCGATGAACTTGCCCAGTTCCTGCAGAGACTTGCTTTCCATCGGCAATTGCCCTATTTCACGCTATTTAACAATTTGTACGGCCTTTCGAAGATGTTCGGGCGATGCAAAGTGAGGTAGAAACTTTTTGGGATGTTGTTTCCCTGCAGCAGGGCTACTCAGTTATTTTAAGAAAGGGTCCAGTTACAAATGTCAAAATTTTCCGAGGTCCGGCGACTTCCATGAAATCATGCAAATGTGACATGTCTTGGATTTTTCTAACAAAAAAACATAATATGAGAATTTAACACAATTACACAATCCGGAAAGTGGATACAGACATTAACAAAAGTTGTCAGCGTTATTTATTGTTCTGCTGGTGGGAGCAATGGCATTTTGTGCTTTTTGGCAGTTACCCAAATTTTTGTTCCAAGGTAGTGACAGCGAGTAGAAGGCAGTGGTGAAAGTTTTTATTCGTCACACAGATGCGAAACTTGTTCGTCATGAACTTATTTTTTGAAAGCGCGGACTGTCAGCAGTCAGTGGCGTAACTAGATGTTTGAGCCAGGAGGGAAAACGTGCTTCAAAGGGGTCCACCGGCCAATGTAGAGGGGTCACCAACAACACTAGAAAAAAAATCAGAAATGATGGTGAAACCGGGTGCGGGTGGCTATACTAAAACCATAAATCACCGAAAAATACTCGGAAAAACGCAAAAAAAATTAATGAAAACCAAGCGAATACTAAAAACGAAGCTGACTTTTACATTTACTGTAGCTTGATGGAGGGGACCATTCGCCCCTCCGGCAGCAGCAGGTAGACCCAGACAGAGTGAGAAATTTCCACTGACAATTTGCGAGGAGTAGAAAAAAATTTGGAGATACCAGATGCCTTCCTTTGACAAAAAGTTTTCATTTGTGCCATCAAAAATATTTCTTTCACTGCTACTACATTCTGTTGGAATTCAATTAATTCCAGTTGAATTTTGGCTGCGTCTACACCAGTGGTGTCAAGCGGCGGGAGTTCCGCTCCGCCACCTTCATCAGTGAATGCAGTGAATGATGGGTCGTTGCCTACAAATATAAGCGAAGATACCCAGCAGAGCTCGGCACCTATGAAACTTCCACTATATATCTTCGGTCCACACATGAGCATGCGTCTTTTGCTTCAGTTGAGAATTCGGTAATGTCTGTCACTAACAAGGGTTTTGAGGAAAAAGCAGTAACTGTTTTCGAAAAGTAAAGTCGCCAAACTGTTGGCAATATTGGCAACCAACTTTTCAATAAATTGAATAAACTTGGAATCTTCTTGCTGTTATTTCCCCAAATGCTTCGGAAAATTACTAAGTTCATTTTGATGACATGTTTGAAAATACTGAGCTTTTTCTGGAAAGGCCGAGTAGTGGTGATCAAATCTAGAGTAGTATGTTTTTCTCCTTACAGTTTTACATTCACGTCGTTGAGGTGTTACACTGTGTCAGCTAGAAATCCAACAGTTTCCCTTTATCATTTCCTACAAAAGTTGAAAATACCTTAGCTTTACTACTTCGCATTTTGTTGACTTCCTGCAAAAAATTCTTTCCTATAGGACCAAAACTCTTCACTTACTCAAGTCTCTTTCATAATTGCGCCCATGTAAATTTGTATAATTGCATTGCTTTCGGAAAGAAAAGGTTTCATAGTTATTTTCTAGCCTTGAATCCACAATTTTCACCAGGATAGACATTGTAGAAACGAGCTAATCTTTAACAATTATGACGAAACAATTACTTGCAACCGAATAAGCATAAAAAGCCCAACTCAGGTGTGCGCTGCAATATATAGCTGAACAACAGCTTGACTGAATATCACTTATATTTTATACAGATGGCGAGGAGTTATGCTTTAGAAGTACGTCCAAAAGCGCAAGATTTTGGATAAAAACTTTTGGTATAGAATACACCTTTGAAAGGCTGACGAGGTCCGGCCGCCACCATCCAAAGGTCCGGATTCGGACCGCGGTCCGCCATTTGAGCAGCCTTGCCCTACAGCAACCTATAACATTTTGGGCGCAAAACTTGATTATTGAGACTTGAAGTACCAGTTTTCTGTTTTTGTGTACTTTTCTTGGTTTCCATTTCGCCTCCTACAGGGTGCAGGTTCCAAAAGCTAGGGGTTGCGTTTGCTGAGGATACCAGTCCAGGTTTCGGTAGCTTGAGGAAAACGCCTTGCCGGCCGTGCAGTTGCTCCGTTTATCCCGTAGCTTCCTGAAAGAAGATCACCAATAATTAGCATTTCACGTTTGTGCAGGCGAGCCTTTATTTCAAAATAAAGAAAACGGCAGATTCGCTGGCGACCATACGCTGCAGACTGCTGAGCAGATATTTCTCCCATTCACATGCATGGAATTCCTGACGCATGTCACAAACCTTATTGTGACGCAAAACCAGGAGCGATCGATGCATCCACAAGACGGACGCAGGTGCAACTGAAAGTAAACAGACAACAAAACGGAAACGTTGATCGTTTCCATCAAGCATGGCTTTTGTACACAAATCCAACCCCACACCACCGACGCCGCTGGGAAAACAATGGGCGGGGATCGAACGTGTGGGACATCAGTAGTTGGTTGATAACTGAACAGTAGTTGTAATCTTGTAGTCCCAGGTGGCAAAGAATATTTTGCTCAGGTTAAAACCTTTCAGTTTGTGATAACCAATGCCGACTGTCAAAGTGATCTGCGTTTGAAATTATAATTCTTTTGGTGGAAATTTTTTCAACTGCAAGCATCCGGTTGTCATAACATGGCGTAAAAATCTTGAATACTTGAAGTACCATTGACCAGGTTTAAATCGTAGGTGAAGTAAGCATAAAAAATTCTGAATCGATTAACAAACCGGAGCCATGTTGAAAATTCAATAATCCTTTGCTTAAATCAGCAAATTTGCAATTGGGCAAATTTCTCGCTGTACAGCAAACTTCCTGTATGGTTTTTCTACTGCGATTTCTGTTCTCATCTTTGGCAGATTTGACTTCTGCATTTCCAGCTTGGCTCAGCTGTTGGAAATATGTCACCGAATCGATCGTCGTTCGATACCACTCCAACTCGAGTGCCAATTACTGTACGGGTCGCACGCTGTCTCTGTCGAAATGAATGAGGTGCTATGCGAACGTATCCGTACTGCGTCGCCGTTCGGGGTAACGCGGGTTTTGCGTGTCTGGCAGACGTGGATTCTGTAACAGGTTGTATCACTTTCCTTTTGAAAACACAGCACTCAGTTTTCAACTGATAAGAAGCGTACGTCTTTTCATTGTCTTGGCGAATGGGCAATTCTTTAAACTGCGATCTTGGAAATGTGCTCAACGCTTTTCGTCCCTTTCGACATTTTATAATATTTTATAATATTGTAATACCTGATGAGCGTATTTACGAGTCAGGACTTGTTCGCACTTTATATTTAAATCCTGATTCTTACCAGTTAAGTCAAGTGGAAGTTTACCTATAGGTCGTAGTAAGAACATAATTCAGAAATAAATACCGGTGTATGGACTGCTCAAACCGGGTGCTCATAACTACTTGAACATGAGGTTCAGAAAAAAATATTTGGGGCATTGGCATTGACAATAACAAGAAATCCATCGCTCGAAAACAGACATTTCGAGAACTTGTCAACTTCATATGTGGTGTGAGAGTCAACTGGGAAGTTTCGGGAAGATTTTACACCTTCCTTCTATCTCAGATGGTTCAGCTAAAAATTCAAACTTTCACCGAATATCTCCTGTTTTACAGTGTATCATTATAAAATCGTGTGCTTCTGGTGTACATGGACGTTAAACACTATTGATTTAACACTTTCTATCGAAAGGAAACCCTTTAACCATTTCCCAGAAAAGAATCAGTCACTAAGATCATGCAGAGTGTATATTTCGCCTACTACGTAGGCACCATTCGCTCTTATTGAAATAGTACCCTTGATTTACACTTTTGAAATTTATGATGACGGGTCACATTAAAAACTCACGCGGGCCGCATTTGGCCCGCGTGCCGCAGGTCTCCACACTTGTTCTGGCGCAATGTTTCTTAAATCTATTGACCCAGGAGTAGGTCACGGAAAATTGACTCCGTTAACGGCTGTCGCTAATCGCTACTAAACGCTTAATACATAAACCAGAGTTATAGGTAAAAAGCGGTGAGCGACTGCTTTTGTGTCCAGGTGTCATCATTCGGAGCGACGGCGGGTCACAGTAGGAAATGGTTAAGAATCTTTTATTCTAGCAAGTATGTTATAAAAGTAACAGCAACAAAAAGCTAAAACTTATTTGTCTACTGTATGCGGATACGTAGTAGAAAGGCGGTCAAAATGACGTGTGGAATTGTGCTTGAATAAATTTATTAAATTGTGTGACATTTCATTATACTTATAGGCACGAGTAAATGCTGTTCCTAAACGTAATTCATAAAAATAGCTTGAATTCACTGGCGGCTGTAATTCATAAAAATTAACGTAATGCGGCCGGAAATAACGAAAAGGTTGTGCAACCCTGACTTACTGTAACAATTGTTGCTCACGGCAGAGTGCATTTATGGCTTCGTTCCTTGTCTTTCGCATAGAGCAGTGGTACTCAAACCGTGACCCGCGAAGCAATTTTCATTGGAAAGAAAACTTGACACTTTAATCATTTAAGATAATTTTTTAGAGAATTTTTATTGAGATAATAATTCTTGTGGCCCGCGAAAGGTTTCTGAAAGACAAATGTGGCCCACGAGCCAAAACGTTTGAGCACCACGGGCATAGGGTATTGGCTACAGCGGCGTGTGTCTTGTCACCAGTGTTCCTCTAAGAAAATTCTGAACTGAGCATGTTTGTTTTGTTGCGCACGGAGCGCATGCAACTGCAAAACCATGCAGACACACAAACAGTGAAGCGTTCCCAACGTTGAAAGGGCTATGCGATATGTACATACCGTATTAAATTCAGAATGTTGGAAGTGCGCGAGAATCAAATTTCACTGCACAAATTGCCTGGTGGTGCTGTGCAATTGCGCAGTTGCCGCACCTTACAGGGAACACTGCTTGTCACATATTTCTGCGACATCTGCAGAGCGGTTGCTTTCACATGCAAACGCTCAGCTTCCGGCATTGACCTTTCGTGCCGTGAATTTAACAAAGACTCTCAGACAAGTCCAAGGCATCTTCTGCAATAACGTTTGAGAGGTAGCCTACAAAATTACAAATGTCGAACCTGCTCGTAAAGCTTTACCGCGTCGTGTTCGATGGACAGGTTAGGTTTTTCTGGCTCTTCTCAAGTGTAAATATACCTGAGCTTGTCGCAGTAACTGTATCGAGCGTTCCCGCACCTGGGCCTGCCGCGCTCGCTCAGCAGATGAGTCGGTGTGAGTCAGGAACGCAGCCACATGTTCGTGGGAACTATTTAGCATTTACAAGCGCTGCCTTCACTGCTCAGCGCGCGTAAAGCGTGAGGGTCAGTCGTCGGTGAAGCACCCGATTGCGTTTTGAGCTGTCGGCGGAGGCGGTGAGAGGTTAGACGGCTTGTTCAGTTCATCTACTGCAGGCTGTGATAGCAGAAAAGTTACCAATTGGTCTGTAGCCGATTTTAATGTGGAAAAAAGTGGTGCTTAGCTTGAACAAAGTCAACGAAAACGAAACGACTGCAGATTTTATTGTGGCCTGTTTGAAGAGAAACATCGCAGTCGTTTTCAAAGCATGCTTATCTTCAACTTGTTCCTAACTTCGTAACTACGGCTTAAACCATTCGGTGCGTTGAAAAATTTCGCATAATTTTTTTCAATGTTCGAAAATGGTTGCTTTTGTTCTTTTTTGTATAAAAAGTCTTCCATGACGTTCAATCACGAAAAAGCTACCTTCGAGATAAAAATGCTGCAAGCTTGCTTGTATTTGCTATTTATAAAAACAGCGTGGAAACGCAATGACTTTACCCGGCAATAACACACAAAAGTTCTAAAATTTTAAGGTTCTTATTTTTTCTAAGTGTTGTTGGTGAGGCACTAAGCAGCTAAATAGTTCCGTGATGGTATCTGACAAAAGCAGACTTTTGTGAAGCAGTTTGGAACAAAACTGGCAGCTTACATTTGCCCTTTGCGTAAATAGTTTAGCTCGTTTGGGACAGAATACACGTCTTCGGAGCTAACAACCTGCTAACACCTCACTTTCTTGTTCTGTGTTTGGCAAAATAGATGTTTGCAGTGTTGGATACGATCGTGTGCCCTTTACACGGGTCATGGTTTGGCATTGTGCGATCTTTTGTAAGTTTATAAAAACAGTTGAATTGGTCGCTCTAGCTCAGCGGTTCTGAACCTTTTTGGTCTAGCTTCCCACTAAGGACAATCACCAAGTTCGAATTTCCCTCCTGATATTTTTAGTGACGATGTTTTACGGAACGCCATTTAGCCAATACTCATAGTAGCTATTAGCTCGGTGGTATATAGGTTTCGCAGAATAGATATAACAGTTAAAAGGATCTACTAATCGGTTTCACTTAAGGATTTCACTCATTTACGTCATATCAATCAAACAGAAAAGTAAAGTGCTAATTTTTAATTTTTAATGTGATTTTTGCGATTGCTTTCACTTCACCAACATCTCGATATGAGGATTATTGGTAAAAATCTTGATTGTGTTTTGAAGGGGAAACTTGTTTCTACGTGTTGCAAGCTCTGTTGTCCGAAACTATTTTAGCACAATTCCGGAGGCATGGTTGCACTAGTTGTGTAAAGTCTCATGGCTTTTTCGCTTTAACAATGCAAAGTGCAACCACATCGGATGCCTCAACGGACAAATTTACTTGTTTAAATGCACGTCCTGCATCCAGTCTGACACGTTTGAGACAACCCTCCTTAGACTTACTGTAAAATAGCCTGCTCAATCGATTTTGCTAGGTTGCTCCTTGTGAGCGTTGTTCAAATGCTGGTTGAGTTGGAATGATTTCAAACAGTTGTTAGCCAGTGTTTTCATGTACAACATACCCTTGCGGGATATATTCTCCATCTTTCTGGAGGCAAGC
>JGI24022J15233_10002500_pt1 | contig 17330 bp, 10 predicted proteins | sample Ectturendosymbi2_FD_15233 | JGI IMG/M metagenome (IMG submission 15233)
AAGCTGACGTCACGCGTCGCACTCCTGAAGCGGCTTGCTGGCTCAGGCTGAGTGGGTTGTTGGAGCAACAACGCTGCGAACAGCTACCCGAGCCCTGGTCCATTCGACTGCAGAGTACTGCGCTCCTGTCTGGTGCCGCAGTGCTCACACCCGCCTTATTGACCCTGCCATCAACGACGCTTTGCGAACTGTGACCGGATGCCTGCGTCCTACACCAGCGGACAAGCTTCCAATTCTCGCGGGCACCCAACCTGTCATATTTTGAGAAAAATAGTCAAACCATGTCAAAAAAAGCCAAACAGGGTAAAAAAGCCAAATTGTTAAAAAACATGAAATTTAAAATTATTTATTAGTCGTAGGACGTTTTAGAAGAATAAAGTTGTAGCATTACCACTGCACTCTACAGCAAGGATTCTCAACCTTTTACCCGTTAAGTACCCCCGAGTCATAACACAACCAACCCGAACCCCCAGGTTAGCTGGCAAAGCCGTGGATTTCACATTCTTGCATCACAACAACGCAAGATCAGGCAAAATCTACACGGAGTTTTCAATTGGCACGCATTTTCCTCTAGTATAGGATATTAAAAAATAGCAATAGATGAAAACTCAACTGCCATCCAAGTACCCCTGGAAATCTTCCCGTGAACACCTGCGGGTTCGCGAACCCCAGGTTGAGAACCACTGCTCTCAATTCCATATCTTCATCTTCCACAGTATTTTCACTCGAACCTTTGGCATTATGGGTTGCAAGATATGATGCAACTTTATTCTGCTATGGGTTGCCAGGTAACTTATAAGAAAATACACCGAGCACTGTCTAAAAAAGCCGAATAACACTTTTCAGGAAGACAGCTAAAAAGCCAAGCCACGCATCGACCATTTGATGGAAGGTAAACAAAAACAAAAATCTCGTTAAATTTTATTGTGGTATTATTTTAATGTATATTATTCTTCTGAATAAATCAAGATTCGATCAAATTAGGTGTTCTGGTAGAAGTGGTACGCGTTGAAAATACGGCGTGCCCAAGTGGTACGAGATCGTAAAAAGTTTGGGAACACCTGTTTTAGTTTAACAAAGTGCACAACATTGTAAGTCTTTCACAGATGAAGCGCTGTATGAGTTCGTGTGTCATGCGGTTTCACATTCGTTGCATTGTGAACAAGAAAACATATGAAGTCATGACCAGTCGCGACCATCCATACACCCATCGCGTGGCTGTGTCAGTATATCATTGCAAGCAGCGTTATTTCACATACACATCCTGTGGCCTATTGGACTGTTGATTTTGTTTGTTGCGTCACTGTACACGTGGTAGTTTGTTTTACTTAGTTGTTCCTTCTAAGGCCTTTTCCTTTGTAAGGTGGGCAGTTGGGGTTGAAAATTTTCAATTAGATTCTCTTAATTGTTAACTTTACACTGTTTGTGGGATTTGTTTAATTCTACTTTACACTTCAGGCACTTCGCACAGCTGATGATGCCTACTTAGTAGGAGAAAGATATACTGTGTTAGAATTTAGTGTCTGATTCTTTGCTGGGGAAGGATTCCAATCGATAGAAAGACATATGAAGTCATTTTTTAAGTTTCAGTGCGTTGAATAAATTAGTGAGACAAGGCGAAAATCGACTGTAAATCAAATGAAAAGCACACTTACTGTGCAACACACTTACTGTGCAACACACTTACTGTGCAACACACTTACTGCGCAACACACTTACTGTGCAACACACTTACTGTGCAACGTTGAACATTATATTGCTCCATCGTGTACGCGTCGCTCCTCAGTACTTGGCCACGAAATATCATTCGGTAGCGGCTCGCGGTTGAAACGGGAAAATATTTCCTTCGAAAGGTCAAATCAAGTTCACGTTGTGCAAGGTCAAGAATGAAAACTTCTACAAAGGACCTACGCAACGCACCTGCGGATCTCCCCGACCTTGTCACTCGGCTTGATTTGAATGATTCGAGATGACTCGTCCAAGAATTTTAAACGTATGTAGAAGTGATCAGGTAGAAGTTCAGATGTGATGCCTGAAAATCAGAGCGGTGTTCAGCATAGTCAGACTGGAACTACCGGTAGGTTGATTCCAGGTCGTGATGTAAACTGCTATTGGAAAACAGTTGCCTGGCCATAGCATTTGCTTTGTGTAGAGGTGCGTGGATTGCACGACCCATACAGTATTCAATTCAGCAATAACTGGCGCCATGCTGAGCAAAGCATCACGTGGAATGAATACTTTTTTCACACACTTGGTTTCGCCAAATGCACATTGTACGTTCGTTTCGGTTGCAGTGTTTCAAAAAAAAATTAATAGATGAAAACTAAAGTGTGATTGCAAAACTCGAAGTTTCTTATTTCGCCAGCGGTGACGATTTTTCGCCTACTTTGCTTGGGGATGACGGACTGATTCGTCAATTATCACGTCACAAAAAAACTGCGAACGCACGTAAAACGATTTGTTCTACTTTGTTTCGATATATTTGAGTTCGTAAAAGAACATTGGTCCCAAATGATAAAACTGTCGAACAAAACGCATTTGATGGAAGCGTACGCCAAAAACACACACCCGTCACCCATAGAAAAAATAGTAACAGCTATGAAGGAGTGAAGTTATATACCGTAAAGTTGGTAGAGATGAAACGAAATAACATGAAAAATGACGTCCTGGCTCAGCATAAGAAGACTCATCGCTAAAGCGAATACAAGCGTAAGCTTACCTTGATATCGAGGGTCGTCTCCTCTAATATGCGCCGGCGTCGACATTTCTGCGTCGGAGATATTTTCATGACTGCGATCTGATTCAACCGATGGTTCTGATCTGCTGGTTGCGGCCTGAGACGAAGATCTATTCGCATTTTCTTCTACTTCAGATGCGGCGTCACTGTCTGGCATGTCGACTGTTCCGGCAATCAAGTCAGCAGCAGATTGAAACATTTCTCCTCCATCTTCTTGAACGTTCTGCGGTTCAGGTGCGGGTGTGTTTGTCCTGTTTGACCAATCACAAAAAATTGGGTGTGTTTGCCCCGACCAATCACAAAAAATTAGCTGTCGAGTGATGCGTCGTGATGAGCAGCCAACATTTTACTTGAATCGCGAAACACAAACAAATGGTTGACCAAGATTTTTTTAAGTGTGTCTTTCGTGACTTCTAAAACGTTTTGGGAGACCGCAACTATTTTATCTAAATACCAGTAAAGCAAAGCTTGACAGTAAAGCAAAGCTTGAGATGACAGTAAAGCAAAGCTTGAGTTTATTTTGGTGGTGGTCGCAAAGTGAGATTCTACCGTTGCGAGACCGTTGAAAATGACCTTTTTGGTTAAAAATCCTTAAAAATCCCTGTGGTTGATCGAAACGTTTCCAAAGTATGACTAAAACAAAGCCAATGCTGAAAAGGTACTGTCCGCAAAATTGCTGTCACTATTTTTTTTCACTTTCATCTTGGAAAAATTTTTGAAACATCCCTTAAAACTGTCTAGATGACAGTCGTGCACCTACGAAGAAAGCCATGGGATAAAAATTAAAAAAAATATTTTTAAATAAACTGAGAAAACAAACCAATTCACGAAAACGAAATAGTGGAAAAATAGCCTAGAATAAAACTTCACACAAGCAAAAATTAATAATACCTGTTCTAAAACTTAGTTCTAAAATTCGCACCGAAACAAAACACCACAAAAGCCTGGTCAGCCTTTTAAAGTCAGTGACAAATGTAAACAACACATGTTTGGTAGCTTTGACAAAAAGACGTGCAGTCAGAATCGTCGCAAAGTTACGAAAGCAATGCGTGGCAGGCTGATTCCTCGGGCACCTGGAGTCTTATTCTCTAAGATTCGTAGAGGCAATCCCTGCAAACGCAGCTTTCGAGAAGTGTTGGAATTGTACTGAAGCAAGAGTTAATAAATTTTTATTGGCAGTCCTATTGAACTGCTTCATCCTTGCGAGCTTGGTAATTGACGACTGCGGTCAGCGCGCAGGAGAGGAGTTCCTTATTGTAATGTTAGTGGGTGACTCATTCGCTGCGCCGCTCACCGTCAGCCGTTTTGATTTTGGATTTAGTTGGCTTTTGGCTCTGGTGTTAGTAGCTTTATGGAATTGTTACTGTAGTCTGCGCACTTTCTCTGGTCTTGCTCTGATCTTTTTTCGGGATTTCACTTGTAATTTTTTGCTTACAAATTTGCTGGACGGAAGATGTGTCGCTGTCGCGAAATCGATTTCCGAGCAAAGCAATATGCGTTCAGATTCGGCTGTGTCACTCTTATGGTGTCTTGACGATGAATAGCAGCGTTTATTATCATATCAAACTTTGGGAGCTTTTAAAGCTATAATTCGCAAGTCTAGATCTTACTGAAATGATCAAGAAATGCTTTTTTTCAAATACTTGAACATGGGTTTCGCTCTCTGCCAATATTTCATTCATTACAAGGAAAAATTTCCAGGAGTCCAGCTAAGAAAACTTAACAGGATGTGAGAAACAAACTGTGCAACATATAATCTTAACTGAAATCTTCAGTTACTGAAAGCTTCTCAAAAACTGTTCCAGCAAACCAAGGGTGTTTTGACGTAAGAACGTTAACAACTACTATGGTCAACATGTTGTCAAGCAAAAAACTTCATGAAGTGGAAAAATAAACCAATAAGCCACGGTTTATTTTATCTTCCACATATATCCATAAATTACTTCCCAACCAGGGGTGATCGCACTACTGGGGGTACAAGCTTGGCTTTTTTTAATCATAGACCAAAACGTTTTTGAAATGGCTGAAAAAAATTAGGTCATTTCAGTCAGAACATTTGAAAATATAGGCTAATGAACACTGTTACAGTGATATTTGATAAAACTGTACGGCAAATGACCAAAATGTCTCAGCTAAAAAATGACTGAAATGTCTCAGTGAAAAAAAACAGGGTACAAGACAACATTCAAGGAGGTGCAAGAAGCATCCGTCTTAATAACAGGAAATTGATCTATTTATTACTCCTCTACAACTTCTTGTTTTCTTAGGCATTGGATTATAGACAAAAATGTGCAGTTAGTCAAAACCTATGTGTCCCAATATTAAATTTTCATGTGTACATTAATTGCAATCTTCTTGTTTACAAGCTCATAATAGCTTTTGCTCGTACATGAACCAGATATTGGCAGTTGGCACTATTTTTTGTGACGTTATAATTACTTTTCTGAACTATTGTGGGATAGTCTGTGCGTAGTACATGAACGGTACAGGAAGACTCCACATTTCATCATCTTCAGTACATAGTTATGAGGTGAATCAATCATAAGGCAGAGGAATGGAGTCATTGCACAGCCTTTCATATCGTGAAAGCGCTTTGTTTATTTAAGGAGATGCCAAGGCGTGCTCTACGGAATTGTAAGTGGAAATAACAATAGCTTTTCTGATGATTTCCTGACTATCATCACAAACCTGCATCATGTCAGTTAAGATAAAACCCAGGAATGGTTTCAATGCACAGTGACAGACATGCACGACGCATGTTGCTTTCAACAATATGGTTCCACGATTTAAAAAACTAATTAGCAAGAAACAGGAACAAAAGAGTCATTGAACTGAAATACATTAATTAACAAACTTAGAAGCCTTTTGATTTTGTTATTTTGTACATATTTCAATCAAGTGGTCAGTTTTTACAGTATACTCAACTGTTGATCTGTGTCATCCTTTTTTGTCCATATGTTTAATTTTCTTCATATATTAAAATATTTGTTGTATTTTCTAAACGTTTGAAAGCTAGTTCTTGATTATAAATTGCAAGGGTTGCAAGGCCAGTACAAATTATTTTTAGGAGGAAGTTCTGAGTAAAACATATTGGGATCCTTGCTGTAGATGTCATGCATTTCACATTTTGAATTCAATCATCATAAACAACCGAAAAATTATTACTAAGTGTAGCAGCCATGGCAAGCAAACCCACATTAAAATAGTACAGGCAACTTAAGTTTAATTATGAACACACTAACTGAAAACTTAAGCGCCAAAACTCTGCACAGCTTTTAACTGCATTCACTCAAAGATCAAGTAGAAACCTGAATAAAATAAGGTCACAATAATTTTATAACAACAAATGATCATCAGTATCATATAACCCAGAGATGAGTCATTAGCAGTCCACAGGCCTAATGTGGCTCGCCACAGCATTTTTAGTGGCCCCTGGAAGCATTCAGGAAAAATCTTCAAATCTGAAATTTACTCCAACTTATCATAGTAAATATTAGTGCTAGGCTAACTGCAACCAAGAATTGCTTCCATTTCTATCACCTTGCTTCTATATCCATTAGAAGGTACAGTTCTCCGCAAAACTTGGCCTTCTCAAAGTGGCCCCCAACCCAAATTAATTACCCACCCCCAGTATAACCTGTTGAATACAATCAAGATTCAGCACATTTGCAGACAATCAAATTGAACGGCTAAATAATGCTAATAAAAACAAATTAAGTTCACAGTAAGTACTTATATTCTTTCCTAGTAAGCCTAGGATAGTGAGGTTTATGATTTACACTTTGAATCTTGGTTACAGTGTCTTATCTATTTATACACAAAAACAGCAGAACTAAAATTTGACCTAGACTACATAATGGAAAGATTCCAATTTGCATCTCACCGTTGGTTATGGAAGTAATGATTGTAAGATCTTTCTGATACCCTTGTGGACATCCATACTAAAATAAGCACTATTCCTCCAACAATAATGCTGAAAGTAATAGTAACTTCATTTCCAACACCTTCAATAAGTTGTTCACCAAACATTTTAACTAAAACAAATACAACATACACTTAATGGCAGTTTATGAAATGTCTAACCTGAAATGAAAAAGCAAGTGCACTTTACCATTTTCAACCAGGAGAACAGCAATACAAAGTAAATCTAAATACTCAGTGCATGATCAGATAAATTTCAAGATGATTTTTTAGAAGTAAAATTAATCAGCCCTGTGTATTAAAAACAAAATAGTTAATTAACCGTACAATTAAATAATTATTTTTTGTTTTTAGGCCATAACAGTTGAACCAAAAATGCTAGAAAGTCAACCAAGGGCTCAAAAGAATCAGATTCTACTTAGTTTCCAATAAAAACTTGAGCAAAATACTTCCATCTATGATCAGGTTAGGCCCAGGACGAGGTAACCTGAGCCTAAATGACCAAAAACTTACCCCATTTATGACATCACTCATTAAAACCCTTAAACCCAAAACAAAAACTTTTTTTCATTGCAGATTACAAAACTTGCTGCTGAACAGCTCTATGTACAATTGACTGGTGAGTTATGGAGTTGCTAAGTGGTAGAAAATAGCAAAAAAAGCATGTGCTCAATGTATGATTTCAAAGTACGAGTATATTGTACTAGTGCTGAGAGTGTCACTTAAGTCACTTATCAGCTACTAGGCTATTCACCAGAAATCACCAGACTGTTTTGCATTCTGCCTACGAACATACATCGTCTTTAATGCAGCAAGGATAGATTTTATTTCGAATAACAGACACAAATATATAAGTGGAATAAACGCTATTCTGCTACATTTTGGGGGTCACTTTTTTATTCCTGCCATGCAACTATTAAATTTTTTAATCCTACTGCATGTTCACTGGTGTCAACCAAGATTTAGTTTTGGATGAATAGTTCTTCATGTGCTCTATATCCAAACTGTAGACCATGACATGAGAAGTTTGGGATTCATATGGCACAGTGTACAAGTACATATGTTGAACTAACAGATGGCCTTCCATATGAAGTCATAGCTAAGCTATGCAGTACGGTAGTTGAACCACCTTGATAAAATAAACATTTGTTTTTACTGCAATAAGTCACATCAGATTTCCCTAATAATGTTTTACAATACTGCATGTTGAATGCTAAAGTGACCAACAAAAAATTTATTTGCTGCAACTCCGCCAAGGTTGAATTAGAAAGTGAAAAAATAGACATAAAAGAAAAAGCAAAGACACAAGCAAACTAAGTCAAATCACAGCAAGACATTAGAAACAATGGAGGTTGCAAAGCAAAAAAACATGCAGCTTCCATGACACTACACAACAGACAAGAGATGTGACAAAGGCAAAAAAAATGTATCAACACAGTAAATGATGCACACAGCTCCCCATACCCCAAGACAGTTATACCCAAGAACCATGCACGGTGAAGCAACACAATTGCATATATCCTGCAGAGCACATACTGTATAGCATAGCCAAAAAAGTTGAAAAGACAAGGGTGGAAACCATACCAGTCAGTCAGGGATTTCAGATATAACAACAATAGATTACCATAGGTTAATCAAAAGACATTAATCCATTAACAGTGCTTCGTTTGATTGATATTTTTCTTCTTGTTGTTTCCAATCTGTTGTTGTACAATCTTCTGATTCAGATGAATTAAAACTGCTGATTGGCATGTGAAGAGCCTTACTTTTAGTTACAAGCTTTTTCGAACAAGTGATGCATAGTTTTTACCAGGAATAATATTAGGAACTTTGGTTTTGTGTAGCCTTGCAATTTTCAGCTTAATTTCACTAGTCACTTTTTTGTTTAGCTTCTTTATGGCCATGAATACCAAATATGTTGCCGCAGCCCTGGTCACATATATGCGAATTCTTGTAGAGATAATAAACATAATGATGTAATCAAACAGTTGCCATGGAGAATTCTTTATTAGGAACTTCTAAGCTAGACCTCCATAGTGCACCAGCCCTGTCTGTTTCTGATTTTGTCAAGTCAGCCACTGTTTTAAGACCCTGTTTACGACAATACCACTCTAGACAAATACAGTTTTCAAAAATCACAAGGTGATCTTTTTACTGAGAAACTGGGAAATATAAAGATTACAAGTGAACAATATCTCACATCATAGCTGGCACAATTTTCTGTTCGCACCATTTTTCTTTAATCTGCATCGACCTGAACTTGAATAGATCTTGATAAGCATCATAGTGACATCTCACTAACCATGAGTAAACAAAGACATTTGTGCTTGAAATAAGAAAAAAAACATTTGAAATTGTGTCTATGCAATAGATCCAAAAATTTAGAACAGTTAGTACAAAGCCAGTTCAGGTATTGAACAGATGAATTTTCCTCAGTAGTTCCATTTTTGGAAAGCAAAGCAGAAGCTCTGAATGGTATGTTCTAGGATTTCGTATGATACTTGTTCCTTAAGGTTCATGCTATGCCAAGCAGCAAGTTCATTCTGGCTGTAGTTTTTTGATCCTTTTGATGGTTTCTCTTCATTGCATCAGTGCTCAGTTGTGTTGTTTTTTTTTTCATTAAAATTTGTATAAACACTTCAACTTGAGATGTACTTGTAAAATTTATTAACATTATTATTTTTTGTTCTTTTCATCAAGTATTGTTTTTTGACATTTTGTGATTTAGTAAAATGTGGAAAACTATTTGTATTACCTGTTAACTTTAAAAAGTATGATTTTACTGCCAAACTTCCCTAATGCAATAATCCACACCAGAAAAGGTAAAAATATAGGAAAGTAAATCAAAAAAAATCAAAAAACACCATATATTATTTTTGTTATGTGATGGATGAACCTTCTGAGAATAAGTTTTGAAAACATTTATGCAAAAAAGTTCCGTTGCCCACACAGGTTCTCAATCAGTTTTTGGATGACATTAAATATTTTGAAAAGCTCATACAACTTTTTGTGTAATGATATATATAATAGATTATAATAACTTGCATTTTTAAAATTCTTGACTGATTTTCAAATCAGTGGTGGAATTAAATGTTTAATCATCTCTTTAACAATGAATAATAATTGATCACAAAACACTAAACAGCAGTTTTTTGTTTCTTGCCGCCACTGCCACCATCTACTAGTGGTTTCTTAAAACAAACTCCTTTGTCCTTATAACTTGAAAACTACATATCCAATTTAAAAATTTTTGCATTTTGATTCAATGATTGAGCTTTTGTGCAGAAACGTAATCTAAAAATTATAACAATTCAAAACCATGGGTTTGAAAACTTGCAAATTAATGGTTGAATTATAATAGATAGAATGGCCCTAATAAGTTAAGCGAAGGGTTAGGGTACATGAAAAATACAGTAAACTATACATACAGTATATGGTTGTAAGGTACATGGTTATGGCCAAGATTTAATTGATTTTTCAGTCAAAGTCTAGTTGAACACCAAATCACAAACTAATGTTAATAGACATGTTGGTCAACCCATTAATTATGATACGCATACGTCGATAGGCAACAAACATATGCATGAAAGCCATCAGAGGTATTTATAAAGTTACGTGCAATAAAAGTATAACCCTGTATAAGGTAGGCCTACATCCACCAAACAACATGCATAGATAGCCACAATATCATGTTGAACATGGTGGTTGGTAGCATTACTCGTGAGAACTGCTGAGTTATTTCATTGCTCATGTTAAATCCCAACTGTAATGCAAATGCAAACCGTAATCACAAAAATGACCATCACCCTAATGTTAAAACCTTAACCACAAACCTATTATCAGCTGTTGAATAGTGCGCTAAGTAATACAACTCAGCTGTTACTCATGTTAAACAACATGCAAATCAAGATCTCATCAATCAGTGGTGGAAGAGAAACACTTACACTGTATTTGCAGACACCCTTTCCAAACCAGCCTGCAACTCTCGCGTTTGCAAAAACGCTTGATTTCATTCAGAAAACCCTCCTACATTACCACCTTAATTTCAAAACAAACTCTCTCAGTCACACACAGTACTGTGTATTGGAGCTTGTAACCCACTGGTCCTGTGACAAGCACAATGTGCAGAGACAGTTGAGTTGGTAGGGATTTAAGTGTTCATGGTTAGCGTTTAGGATCAGGAATTATGGTCAAGGTGTGGGGTCAAGTTTCAAGTTTAGGGGTTCAGTGCTTAAAGTTAGGGTTAAGTGTAGGCCAGTGATAGCGTGACTCGAGTCAATGACTCGACTCGATTCACGATTTTTGGTGACTCGGACTCGACTCGAGTCACGTTAAAGAAATGGTGACTCGATTCGAGTCACGTTTTTCACAGAGTGACTCGACTCGTATCACAGTCAATGACTCGAGTCAGAGTTATTTTTACAATATCTCTGAGTTCCTGATAGACAAACCCAGTTCGTTTGCACACAAAGAAATGAGGATATTTTTTGCTCCAGTGATAATCACGATTGGGGGAAATTTTCTGTCCAGTTGTGCTATGATGCATTTTAAGGATCACGTGTCCCCAACTTTCGTAGAAGCAGACCTGAGACTTTGCTTTCAGTGAGGGGTCAGGAGGGACACAATATATTGACACCTTATCGTGGTTTAATGTAGTATTTGCATATCGTGATAATGGCAGTGGGTCTCATAATGCGAGCTTGTGCCTTTTCTAGATACCAACAAAGTGATTTAAGTTTTTCAGATTAAAATCCAAACCAAATTCTACTGCAAGATATAATACAAATGCGAAAACCGAATCTTGTTTAAATCCAAATTCCTGCCACTGTTATTAGCCTGAGCCCAGGTGACGACGTGATTATGCCACACAAAACGTAGAATTCATAGCAGCAATGGAAGAGTGAAGCTGGTCAAATGAGTAATCTCAATTGCTATTGTGCTGACTATTGTCAGTTCGATTCTTTCTTTGGTTGACTCAGTGCGACGCAGCATTATGCTTGCAACAAATGGCTCCCAGCATTTCGGTGGCTGCAATCCGCTATTAACCTGCAGTCCAAAGTAACCTGAAGTCCCAAAACTGAACCGAATGTTACAGTAATCTGCAGTCGCAAAACTGTAGCGAAAGTTGCGAAGAAGTTCAAAAGAAAATAATCAAATCCAATTCTATTCAAGCAAAAATGATAACATCCAAATCCATCAATGTATTGAAATGTCGCAAGCTTTAGATACAAAGACATGTTCATATCTGGTCATTTTCATGTATTGAGCACATGAAAACCACAATTTCAATGCAACCCCAACTGAAAGGTTCCAACAACATCCCCTCGTTTTTGCAGTGAACCACACCTATTGCACGTTCTTTTTGTGAAGGTTGCACTTGGCACCACCTTCACATCCTGGCCAGAGTACCACTTTGTTTTGACTGGAAAGGCCGAGCAACAAGTGCACAAAGCTTCCTGTTGCACCAAGCAACAATGAAGATCCCACATCGTGATCATTTTATATCTGCTTGCTCGCACCACATGGGTTGTTCATCAGAGATGAGCGGACTGTCATATTTTGCGATCCATATCCAGCCCAGTTTTTTAAAAACTTAGTCCAAGTCCAACACAGTCCAAAATTTTTCTCAAATGCAAAGTCAAATAAAGTCCAAAAAATTTGAAAAATGCAGCATTTTCACAACAAAAATGTCGCATTTCTTTTTCATTAACTCAGTCCAAATGCGGTCCGGATCCTAAATTTTGAAGTGATTCACAGGCCGGATCCAATCCAAATTCAACAAAGTTTGCTATAGTCCGGATCCAGTGCAATCCAAGTCATGTCCAATGCTCATCTCTGTTGCTCATCATGCACATCCCGTTGATGGTAAATCGAACATTCAACACAGTGCTAACTGAGAGGCTGCAACACTTCACCAAGGTTGGGCTAGACATTTTGAAATGACTGAGAGTGAAAGAGACAAGTAAAATGCAATCTCAATAAACTTAGTTATAAATAACCTGCACTCAAACTTGTTGAAACAACACTGGGCAAAATTTTCTAACTTATCGGGTGCCATTTCATAGCATGTAGGGCACCATTTTCTAACGTATCGGGCGCCATTTCATAGCAAAAAAATGTTGTAGAAAAAACGTGAAATTTCGTGTGACTTGATATTGACTCGGGCTTGAACACTAATGACTCGAAGTGACTCGACAGTTCTCGTGAATCGACTCTGACTCGACTCGACCAAATCATGACACTCACTGGACTCGAAAAAATTTTAGATGAGTCTGACTCGAGGGGATTGTGACTCTGACTTGACAAAAATAACTCGGACACATCACTGGTGTAGGCCTACAGTTCATTTAATGCAAACAAGAATCTGCTAACTGCTTGCCAGCCCTGAAACCATGACAACCATCATCCATGCATGGGACTGAGCTGTTACAGACGTCATGTTCAGCTAAGCAGGACATGCAATCCAAACTGATCAGACAATCGTGTTCATCTAAAGGCAAAATAACTCCAGCAGTTATTTTGCCTCATGAGACAAAATAGACACAGCACAAAAATGTATGTTGTATGTTGTGGATCACAACACACTTCGGATTGTTTTCAGATACGGATAGCATGGTTTCAACCAAAACAGGATTCAGATCTGATACAGATATCATTTTTCAAAAACAGGAAAGGATCGGTATAGTAAAAATCCATTATGTGATCATCTCTGCCAGTGAGCAACGCATAATGCAGTGGTTCTCAAACTTTTTTCGTTGTGATGTTTTTGGAACAGTTTGCTGGACTTACGACGCACCAGAAATAAGATGTTTATAAAGACACATATTATCAAAGATTTCTACATGTATCTGATGAAACTACGAAAGAAACGACCCTGATATTTTGCTTGATTTGTACATTTGTTCAAATAAAAGTAAAACACTGAGAACTTTCAGACACGTTTGTTACAGTGTTGAACGGATCGGAGATGTTTGCAATCCTAATACAGTCCAATATTTTCAATGTGAAATCCAGTCCGATCCTAATCCTAATCCAGGTTGTCTGGAAGAAACTCAAAGTAACAATATGAGGCCGGCTGCCGTGATCACAATTTGCAAATACTATATTAAACCATGATGATATGTAAATATATTGTGCCCTGCTGGCCCCTCGGCCCTCAGTGAAAAGCAAAGTCTCAGGTCCACCTCTGTATAAGTTGGAAACGCTCGATCTTTAAAATGGAGCATGCATATCACAAACAGAAAGTCAAAAAAGAAAATTTGGGCCAATCTTGATCATTACTGTAGCAAAAAATACTCGTTCCTTTGTGTGCAAGCAAACTGTTTTTGTCTATCAGAGACTCTTGAGATTTTGTAAAAATTACTGGAGTCTCGAGTCATTCATAGTGACTCGAATCGAGTCATTCTGGAAAAGACGTGACTCAAGTCGACTGAAGTCTTCATTGCTCTCAACGGGACTCAAGTCGTTTCGAGTCTCCATCGTTCTCAACGTGACTCAAGTCAAGTCCGAGTGACCAAAAATCTTGACTCGAATCGAGTCATTGACTCGGGTCACGCTATCGCTGCTGTAAACCTTAGTTAAATGCTAACTTTTCTTTTAATTCCAAAATATTCAACCCATTTTGAGCTTCACAAGATTTTTTGCACACATCTTTTATTCGCTGTGTACCACGCTTTTGGTTCACACCGGTTCTTTTACGGTAGTTACGGTAACCTAAATTCCTTCACTTGCTATGAACTATGAACTGTTCTAGATAATTATTTGAAAGCAGTGTGCATCAGGTGCTTTGTAAACAGCACTTGGTATTGTGAGAAGGTATTTCAGTGATATAGGCGTGTGTGCTGTACATTAAACCCTTCAAAAAGTAGTTAAGTACCGTAAGCTTGCATTATCATCATTTGCATAAAACGTAAGAAAATAGATTATTATACATCGGCGGATCAAGACTGGATCGGATTGATGATTTTCAATAAAATTGCTGATCAGGGCTAGATCGCAAAGGTGGCTAATAAACGAAATGACAGATGGATTCCAGCAGAATTCTGCTTTTTCTGAACCGGAGCCGGACTCAAATATTTGTGAAAAACCGGATGCGGATCCACAGTCATTTAATATATTTGGCAGTAGGAGTCTGCGTGGTCTTCATAAATGTCATCGATTTAAGATGACCTCTCTAAAATTCGGTTGAAACCTCACTAAAATTCGGTTGCATCGAGGGTTGCCGGAGTTTGAATAAGAGTCGGATTCTCAAATTTAAAAAAGTCGGACCCGGATCCAACTCGGATTCAAAAATTTTGGAAAAGAAGCGGAGTTTGAAGATGTGACTCCCACCACGTCTGATAAAATTACGTCATGTGAGTAGGCTTACTTAGATCTGCAACTGAACTGGCTAAACATCTTTAGCGTGGCGTGAATTCCGCACGTTTAATTAGCTTGCGCGGACCGATCTTTGGGTTGGTTTTACACAATACCTTGAATCAAAACCAAATGAGTTGAAACAGTCCCGTCGCCACGGGGGAGCTTAGCCCCCCAAATTGAAACACGAAACACTATATGTCAGTTGAGTTTTTGTTAATTTTTAGAGTGTCAAGCCACCCCCGCAGAAACGCAAAGCCCCCTATTGTAAACTTTCTGGCGACGGTTCTGAGTTTAAAAGCACTCAATCGATTGATCTCAAATTTTGCAGTGAGGTGTAGTGGATCAAGAGGAACATTCCTCTAAAATTTGGTTGCAATTAACCACGAACAAGGAAAATTATTGTTTTACGCAACAACTTTTTCGTGAAAGCGTGGTACTTGCTTATTTGTTGTTTGAGCAAGTTGTTACCATCCACTGCTTAGCCACGCAAAATCTCGGGGCAGGTGTTGAGCAGCCACTCGATTGTCTCACCGTCCAGAACCGTCAGGACGTGGAGTCCATGGAAAGGTCGATGGATTGAACATTGGAGAACAAAATTGTTGACGGTTTGTTCTTCAGCACCTGTGCAGATTTAGCTAAATCGTCCGACTGAACTAAATCTGCGCCGATGTAGCGAAATCTGTGCAGAACCGACTTAGCTAAATATGTCTTGTTTACCAGCTTTTTGTGCTAAATGTTTCCGATAAAAATTTTTATGAACGGCGCCCATTGCGGTTGTTCTCGCAGCGACAGGTTTGGTGGTATGCGTTTGAAGAAATGCTGCAAGAGCTAAGGAGGGGCACATGAAAGCATTTGTCATCCTCCACGTTGCTAGCCACGCGCAGCAACACACGCGCGCTGAACCGTGAACAGCAGTCCGGTTGCTCGAATAAAAAATCAGTAACTCGGAAAGTGATTGCAAGAATTAGTTGAAATTTTCAGTAAAGATGCATAAAAACCAGAACATTCTTGTGATTAAACAAGCTATGTTTTACGCACTACTGCTCAACCGCACAAAAATGCACAAAGTTTTGTAGCCTAAGCGTTTGGCTAGTTCCGATCCAATACATAACTAGAAAAGTTCTCGCTGGAATGAGTTCAAATTTTCAGGAGAGAATCAGAAGAACATTCTGGTAAGTTCTGGTGGCAAAAAAACTCGATTTTTGAATAGTTATGGCGTATTACGCTTCAACTTCCTGGATGCGATCAGGCGTGGTTTGGCACATGTAGCAAAAGGTAGTCCGATGCGCTGGAAGCAGAGTTTGGATGCTCGATTCAAAAATATATATTTCCGAGCGTTCTGGATGGATTGAATTCAAATTTTCGGGACAGATACATTGGAAAAAGCAAATGATTCTTGTAAATTTTCGTTGGAAACAAAGTAGTTTCAAGAAAATTATGGTACGTTACCCAACAAATCTTCAACCATGCCATAAGATAAAGTTTTGTATCCTACGTGCTTGAGTGTTTCCGATCCCAAAAACTCTAACGTCGAACGTTCTTGACATTTTGTCCTAAAACGTTCAGGGATGATACGCATACTTATGAAGAACAGTTGTGTAACTTTTCGTTGCAAAAAGACGAGTACAAAAGAAGTTGTCCTGTTACACGCAACAATTGTCTGGACCAAAGTGTTTTTGCAAAGTGATGTAGGCTAAGCCTAGCAAATGTTGCGGGATGCCAAACTTGATAACTACAAATGTTGTTGCTTAAATTACTTGACATTTTCAGGGGTTATGCATGTACGTATGGAGAACAGTCTTGTAAATTTTGATTGAAAACAAACTAGTACGAAAAACGTCATCGTGCTTTAAGCAACAACTGTTGGCACCTAACTTTTTTTGAAAACGACTTGCAGCCTAAGCCTAGCAAGGTGCTTTGATGCAAAAGTTCATAACGCAGTAAACTTTTGGTAAATTTGCATGATAGTTTCTTAATTACTGTGTCTAGCTATGAAAAACGTTTGTAGAAATATTCGTTGTGAAAAAAATAGTACGAAAAAGTTATCGCGATGCTAATCGAACGACACACACACGTGTCAATCCGCACCGTCGCATTGGTTCGTGTGACACACATACTGCATGTGTCAGTCCGCAGCAATGGTATTTAAAGTTAGATGTGAGCAAACGCAAAAGACACTATTTCTGCAGGGTTAAATCGACGTATCGACAACTGCATGTGGTCAATGGTCAATGGTTTATTGTTTCATATGACTCAGCCAACAAGCAGAAGCATCATAAAAGCCATCGCATGCAGTAAGCCAATCGTTAGCGAA
>JGI24022J15233_10002502_pt1 | contig 17320 bp, 14 predicted proteins | sample Ectturendosymbi2_FD_15233 | JGI IMG/M metagenome (IMG submission 15233)
GTGCAAAGGACGGACAATTCGTCTACACCTTGATGCTGAACGAAGCTGCAGGGATTGAGGGGGACCTCGTTGCGACTAGAATCTACTCGAAAAACGGAGGTTAGTTTTAGCTTTTCGCAATAATTTGAAAGACCTTATTTTTTATGTTACCAGTCTTTTGCTTTCAGAGAGAAGGGTCGTTTCTTGTGCATCCATGTGACTGATACAACGAACGTGATTCCTTTCTGCGTGTGCTCTGCTGTTTGTTGCGCCGTGCTGAGCGTGTTTTCCCTGGAGCTGTATATTGCTAACTTGCCAACATTTTTATAGCTATTGAAAGTACAGGAGTCACTTTGTTTGATTCTTGTCGCTCTTTGACTTGAGCGCCTGACTGAAATGCTGATCTGGTTCTGAATTATTTCACGACTGTGTCGTGGTATCAAACTCGATGAAAAGTTTTATAAATAATGGAGTTATGTCCTGATTTTATGGGGTAGGCTAATATATTCTCTATGCAAACTGCTTTTTAGCTTTCATCAAAAGCCTTTTTTAGTTGGTGGGGATATTATCCTGTTTCTACTCGCAATAGGGCAAAATCAACATTATGCTTTTTCAGTTCATGCCGTCTTCTAAATTTGCGTTATTTTTAAAACCGTACAGTTTCGACCGACCGACATATTCCAAGCAATTCCTGGCAATTCAGCGGAACTGAGAAACGCAATACCCCATGCGAACAGCCACTCATCAATGGCTGAATTGTGAACTGATGTCAATAAATGAACCCTTTCTTATTGTAAATTGCCTTAAAGCGATTGTTTAATACTTTTGTAATCGTTTCGTAAAGGAATGTTACAGATTATCCGAAGGAACATGTCTTGAGGGACTAATTTCTATAAAACCTCGATGCAATATGCTTTTTTCAGTGCGTTTTATGGAGCACGCCTGCATGTTCTTCATTTGTTAATGAGTCTTCAGTGTTCTTGCACAGACAGAACAACGTCGTTTTAACAGCTGTGGAAAAGAGTCTTCGCTGCAATTTTTCAGTAGTTTCATCCTCGTCATTTTGTTAATAAGAAATGACGCATAATTTCCTGCGCNCCGCAGACGAACACACTGCGTAAGTGTGNACTGGAAAAGTAAAGGAAAAGACNCGACTTGCATCTCCAACCACTCTGATGTTTGCAGAAAAGGAATACTACATCACGTTTAGTTCGTCGGGTGCTGCACATTTGAAAGCTCACTTGCAAAAGATTGCTGTGGAAGATGGTATGAAATGCAGTGTTGAGGACAGGACCGAAGAAGGGTCCATACTAAGTGTGCAAGGCCCGAAAAGGTGAGGTTTCGAAGTTTGGGCAATGCGTAAATCTCACTGCCATACTTAGTTTTAGCAGGTTTTTTCAAGGCGTTTTAGTGACCTGATTCGGGTCCCTGGAATCAGAGAAAATAATCATCGGGTCCCAAAAATCCGAGAAAATCGGGTCCCTACAGATCCATACCGGGTACCTAACATTTTCCTTAAAAAAAGTCTTGGTTTTAGGATATTGTTGTATTTCAGTTTGGACGAAAAAATTAGCGCTCTGAACGTCTTACATTAGAAGAAAATGCAAACAATTTGGTTGAATTCATGCTATTGCCTGTAACAGTTCAGATAAAATTTGAGAATATTGCGAATCACATCTAACTTTATTTTTTTAGCGAACAGACTCGAAGGTCATGTTGAAGTCTCTGCATATTATTTCCAAACCCGCATCATTCGATTCGTGCACCAAAGAGTAACGTTTCAACGTACTTTTATACTCCAGGTCATTCTAATCAACAAAGCGCAGACCCAAAATTTGTTATTAAGAGTTTGTGGAACAAACCACGTTTTCAAGTATTTTTTTGTATTTTGCGTTTGCAGTCGGTATGAAAGGTTTTCGCCGCGCTTAGAAAGAAAACACTTGTATGTATTCATGCACAGTCGTGATCTGCTGTCTTCGATCGTGAAAGGCTGCGATATTCTGAAAAAGCTAAAATATTCTCAGTGGATGCGAGATTCCATTGCTGATTGTGATGCTTTGATTGGCAGGTGGGTTCTTTGTATGTGTTGTTTGTCTTCTTTCGGGTGCTTTATTTTCACGCTGTGTTGTTGGCAATGCAATGTAGACTTTCCTTCGTGGGCGAGCTTGGTTTTGAAGTTCATTGCGCCACCGATGACGTGAAGATGATTTATGACGCAGTCATGGGCGAAATGGACAAGCACAATGCATGCGTGGCTGGTTTTCGTGCCATGGAATCTCTCAGTTCTGAAACAGGTGCGAGCGAAAAAAAATCGAAAACTATCAGTTTTAGAGAATCTGCTCGAGGCTTTTTTTGTCTCTGACAAAGATGTGTTCGGGTCAAGTTTAACTTTTGCCAGATGCAAAAGGGCTTGAACTTCTCAACATGTTACAAATCGAATCCTATGGCGAATGTCTCTATTTTAATCACTGCATTTAGAGTAACGGGTGGTTTCTTCATATAAGCATCGGTACTACCTGGCTGTAAGTGTATTTACATTTCAAGCTTGGCAAAGAACTATGCCAATCTCTTGTGTTTTTTGCAGCAGGGCCACTTGATGCGACGGCGTTCGTTGCATGCATGAAACTCGCCGACGTTTATGACCAGGCAACGTTGTTTGTGTTGCAACCTCTCCGCTGGCGTTGCGTTGAGTGTGCGATTCACCATGAACGGGATGTGCACGAAGAGTAACACCCATATTGTGGCGCGAACAAGCAATAACAGAGTGCTTGCGGCGTGGAATCTCTGCCTGTACTAACTTGTGAACGATTTAACGTAACAATAGCGTACGCGAAGAGTGATCACGGCGTGTGATCTCTATTGTTGCTTGTTGCCACAGTGTGAAGCTTTGCGCACTTGCCGCTCGCTCGGGCTTTCCGATCGCAACATTTGCTGCAATTTTATATTCGTTGCCTGGTCGTGAACGTCGGCAAGTGTCATGCACGCAGCGAACGCCGCCACATGGGTAGCTTTTGTCACGTAATTCGATTTCTCTTGTGACGTACGTAATTCATTAAAGCAAGCTCAAAAAATTCATTTCTGCGCTTCGGTAATGTCTGTAAAAGTGCTGCAAAAATCCCACAAGTATCCACTGAACAAAAGTTTGATCAGTTGCATGAGCAGGGCATGATCAGCGTACTACAAGTTGTCATATGATGCCAAACGTTTTTCAAAATATTATCTGTCAAATTAAATCCACCCCGAAGTTTCGTTTATCCACCGAAGGCCATTCTTTCCTGCTTGTTAACTATAGATTTGCGTGAGACAGGTATGTTGCTCAGTAGTTGTGGAAATCCTGTTCACACAGTTGGTTTTTCAGTCTGGATCGACAAACCTTGATGCTGCTTTTAGGATGGTTATTAGAGGCGGCGACGAGGCGGTCGTCTCGAGCCCCCTGTTTGAGAGATGCTGTGGGGCCCCCTTCGAGAGTTTGAAATTTTTGCATTGTTTTGAATTTAGTTCATAAATTGGAATGTGAAACAAATATAGTTTGTTCATCCACCTAATCCCACATCTACCTTTCGCAGTGGCGATGATTTGGGGCCCCTTTCTCAGACTTTGCCTCGGCCCCTAAATTCTAATATTCACCCCTGGCTGCCTTTTTTCAATAATACATACGAAGGAATCATATTCGGCAGGTTTCCATCATTGGGGCCACACCATTCATGCTTCAGACAACCCTTTGCAGGCCAGGCTGTTTCAGTTTTGCAGCGAAAATGGAGAGTACCTCGGCAGTGAAGCGCTTCGGGATTTGAAAGAAAAGCCTCTCACCAAGACTCTTGCTTGCTTCACTGTTGACGCGTAAGATTGCAATTAGATCTTCCAGTAATGTGTTTTGCAAGTTGCAATGCTTGCGATTTGCAGTGTTCCACTGAAGAAAATTGCCATGAGGAGGTTATCGTCAGCACCCCATGGCATATTGTGCTGTTGTGGCAGCTGTAGTTCTGCCCACATTATTTTTGATTGGAATGTGGGTGATTTTGTACTAATTCAAACTCTTGTTCCACTAACCAGCTGAATAAAGTTAATTTTCATCTACAGGGACATTCCTTTGTTCGGGCACGAAACCATTTGGCGCAACGACCAAGTTGTGGGGTTCCTACGTCATGCAGACTTTGCTTATGCGCTTGACACAAACTTAGGATACGGGTAAGTCAAGTTGAAACAGATCTGTGTTCGGAAAAAGTGAGCGTTGTTCTGCGGTTAAGACGTGAAGCACATAAAGATGAAAATTTTATTTCTTTTAACCAAACTTCATTTGAAGCAGGCCCGTAACTATGGGAGGAGTTGAGGGGCTTATCTCCTGAAAATTTTTCTCCTCCCCTGGAAAAATGGTTTGGAGATAGTTTTAAAAATTTGGGCCCCTCTCAGAAAGTTACGGGCCTGATTTGAAGACTTTGCTGTCATCTTGCAGTTGTCTCAGTTTCACAATTTCAAATTGAAATTGGAAAATGTAAAACGCACCAGCGAGCTACTGTTTACGTTGTTAATTCATACGGAGGTTGACATGCCAAGTGTTAGCTGTACCATGAGGAGACAAGTATTTGCCGTTNTATTATTGCTTGTTGTTATTCACGCAGTTTGCTGTAAATCGGAGAAAGATATTTTTGAGAGAACAGTTTTTATGATATTAGGACCGTATTGTATAAAAAAAACGGTTCTAAAAATCTTGACGTTAAATAGTTCGAACTATCTGAGGAATGAGGAATGTGTTGTTTTCATCACAGACCGAATATTCTTTTAAACGACCGAAAAGAATTAATCAATTCGGTCATAATGTCGGAAAATATAGAGTAGTGAATGTTGTTACGCCGAGTTTTAATACTATTATGGGATAAAAGTTCCCGAAATGTCTCAGCGAAAAACAAATCTAGCTGAGGAAACCACTTGAATGGAACTTTAAGCTGTTTCAAACCCCTTGCTTTCGAATGTTAAAGGGCGTTCAAAGCACGTCACTTTCATTAANATTAATAAAGCTTTTACCAAAACTTTCATCTTTGTTTTCCGAGGTGTNTCTGATTGCTCTAATTGCGCTGTCGATAGGAGAGCGTCAGTTTCCCTGTTAGACTTTGCACTAACGTCGATGNAAAGTTTTACACTTTTCCGCAACAGTTTTTCTTCCATGGTGTATCTTTCATATGGAAAATCTCTGAAACTAAGTTGGTCCGCCGCCAACATTAGGCTAAAAACAGGGTCAAACTGTCGAGGGTATAAAACAGTTTGGCAGCTCGACCTTTGTAAGGTTTATTTGCCTTATACTCTTTTTTTGTAGAATGAGTATGTAATGGCAGCGGGTAGACAATGAAAAGAGTGTCGACGGCTGTTCGTCGATCCTCGATATCTGTCCCCAGCTCTGCTGGACTTCTTGTCTGAAAGCATGTTCTTTGTTAGTAGATGTTCTTCAGAACTAGTTTAGCAGCATCGTAGCAAGTATCTTTGGGCGAGTAACCTGGTCAACGGTAGGTTAGAGAATAATCCCGTGGGCGCTGAACTTTTCCCCAGTCCAAGTCGAGAAGAATACTTTTTTCTCGTTTCGCAGCCAGTGCGAGGTGTGCCCGGTCAATGCATCCGGATCCCCAGGCGCAGTACACAAACACAAAAGTAACGATTACAAGTCTGCAGCCCGAGGGCCAATGTAAAGAGCTTGCGGCCGCTGCAAGTGGGCTTGAATCTGAGAAGCTACGTCCCCTTACTTGATGCGTATGGAATCCAATATTGGCTGAAAGGTCGAGTCGGGAAAACATTGGATCGAGGCTCCGTTATAAAAATAGGAACTTGATAGCGGGGTGTGCGTGAAATTCTGTTGTCATAATGGTCACTTGCGATATTGAACTAAATAGAAATCCGAGGAATCGAGGTTATCTGTAATTTCGTCAAAACTATACGTTGTCAAGTTATTGGTATTATACTTAATCGTTGCAGCTCTCGTTAAAGAACCAAAAAATATTTTAAACACGTCTTTTTGACAGAAGTTCGTGGAACGTAGCAAAGTAATCACAAACTTGGATTTAGAAGTAGACCAATTATTGGATCGTTAGAACATAATCGGAATTTCGAACAATTTCCTTATTAGCTTGGTAGAGTTTCCTAAGACCAGTTTCTCGTGACTGTCCGACAAATGTTTGCTGTCGGTGTTTCAGCTTGATGATGCCTTTTCACTCCTGCTGTGCGCTGCGAGTTTCAAGTCACGTGTTTGGCCACGAAAACGTCCAACTTCTCCAGTTTTTAACCTTGTCGAACCCTAAAGTAGCTTTTCATTTAAGTTATGCCTAAAACAGAAACTCTTATGTCCACTTCGGTGAAACAGGCCTGGTCCCCGCTACCACTGATAGAGTCAATTGTAATTGAATGTAATTAATCACATTTTGGCGTTATAATTGTATTCAAGTAACTAGTATCCACAAAGGCGACGAATTTGAATCAAGCAGGTGATATTTTAATAGAACACCTATTTCACGTTACACTGCGCATCCCCAGTCCTGAAATCTTATGAGGATGCGCAGCAGTGTTACGTAAAATCGATTTCCTCGTTTCAAACATTTGCTCATAGATTCAACTCAGTCGCCTTGGTAGAGACTTGAAGTCACTTGAATACAGACATGTGCAAAGTTTGAATCATCGCGAAGTGAAGAAACCAGAGCCCAGTCGACCGATTCCTCGAAAGCTTACAGAAAACCTAAGCTTTTAACTGTAACTGAGAGTACTGTAATCCAACCCATAAACGTGATCGGAAATCGTGGCTTGCGAATCATGTTTTGCCTGCGAAGCCAATTGAGGTGTTTACTTTAAATGGTCCACGAAGCCAAAAATAATGGTCCACTTATGCCGGAAAACACCTCAAGCGTTAAAAAGCAAATGCACTATGGGTAACCCTCGCTTGCCATAAAAATGGCCAGCGAGGGCAGTAAGCTTCCCCATTGCTACCATAGAAGGTGTACTTGCAGTAACTATTTTGTTTGTTTTGCCATCTGCAACGTGTTTGTGGGAGCACATATGCTGTATTTTGAGGTGGCAGGACTAGGACTTAAGTGGAGAATCAGTTGCTATGAACTTTTTTCACACTAACAGAAAATGTCTTGGGAAAGATTTTTCATTCACTGAGTTCACTTCATTGTGGAAAGCAAGCATTTTTTACTAAAGATGAAGGGAAATATTTTGGAACGCAAAAAAACTGCAGACCGTGCAGTTTTTCCATTTGAACCCCCTTCGGCAGTTTGCTTCCATAGATTTGACGTTGATGGCCAACCAAATTGTGATTGAAGTTGGAGTTGTGTTGTGATAGAGTTGAATGAAACAAATGTCATATGGGAATGGGATTTAAGTCTGTTGGATAACCAACGCATAAATTGCGCGTAAATGCTGAATTGCAACCCGGTATCTATCGTGGTTTCGCTCAGATGCGCAGGGAACTGGGAGTGGCGGAGAAAGCATAAACCTACCTAAAATGAAACACTGCTTTTCACCACATAAATAAACCCGACTGAAATGAAACTGTTTGAAAACAGACCACGTTCACAACAGACCAGTTCATAGCGGATATGTTATGAACTGGTCTGTTATGAGCAGGTCTGTTATGAACGTGGTCTGTTTTGAACTGAAAACATTATCCACATGTGTCAGAACAACCTGAATACAAGCGAAAGTCGTGAAAAAAACGTTTTCTGTATTTTGCAGAAAGTTTTCATGTATGTTGTGGGTATAGGCGCAAACTATCCACTCCGAGCATGTTGTTTTGTTGTACACACGAGGTGCGCAAACGAATGAACATAAGCTTTTTAAAAGGTGTGCAGTAGTTTCTTAGTGAGAGGAGTGATATGGCTCTGTAGTTGTTACACATGGTTTATCTGACTTCCCTTATAAATGGGGTCCCCGTTTTACGCTTTGAGGTTAAGTGCCTTCTTTTATGCACAAGTTAACTTGTGGGCCAAAAAGGAAGATAAAGGTTTTTACTCACTTTAAGGATTTAGTGCTCCGTGCGTAACATAATGTGTTGAGAAATGTTGCACAGTGGAGAAAATAAATTGTTTTAAGCGAAGGTTAAAAAAAACTTTGGATGATTCTATTGAAAGTAAAATAACGTTGTCTGCTGCTTTTAACGAAATATAGCACTTTTCACACAAACCCAATGCTACTCACATGCCAGCCCGTGCTGCTTAGACAACTTGCGGAACAGTTAACAGCAGACGTTGATTGAAAACCCACGTCCATGAGTCAAATTTCGTGAATAACTGGGAAAACCAGCTCAATCTATGGCTTAAACCAGACCTTGGTAAATGTAGTAACGTACGTAAAACCACTACTTTTTGACTAAAAACAGTACACACCATCTTAATAGCGCGTTGGATAGAAAAGTGGCTTGTGGGAATGATCACTCTTGGACTATCCCTGGCCACACTCGCTGTTCCATTGCTGATTTGTGGTCAAACGTCACACGCACCTAAAGATACAAAAATGTTCAATGTGACGCAGCTACGTCAGCCTGCCTTCCGTCGACGACAAGATACTAACCAGCGGCGAATACGCGATTGAACGGATGGCAACCAAATATCCAGCTAAAGTCCACGTGGTCAGTCCATTCGATCCGAATTTCAAGAGAATTCGAGGAAAATACGATTCTGGAGTTCAGGAAAACTTAATCGAACGTCTGAAATCACTCTGACCAGTGCAATTGTTTCGTTAAGCTGCAGTTTGTTAGCGATCAAACATACGAATCAACAGGTGTGCTGCTCACCTTTTTGCACTCATTTTTGAAATTTTTTTTGGTGTTTTCACCGTTTGGGGTGTGGGCAAAACTTTTTTTTGACCTATATTACTAGCACTAGGCAGCTTTAGAATAAAATCGGCAGAAAATGCACTAGCATTAAATAAAACTGCTTAGTAGTCCCACAGCTACTGTCGCATATCAAGCACTGAATGACCTGTTTTTGGTCAGTTCATCAACGGCAACGTCACAACTTGGACTAGAGCAGTGAATCTAAAAACCTTGGGGTCGGTAATATCAGAGAGGTGATTTGACTATTTTACAAGAAAGGTCTTGCTTAATAGCAAGTAATATTGGCAGTATTTGAATGCTTTAAATGTCCATGAAATATTTGCACTTCCCAGTCGAAACATTATTCCTGTCGAGAAATCTGACGTAACAACATCCATTTCAACATCAACCAACGGAGCTAGACCGATTCAGTGGTTTTCGGCAATAGCCAAATCGAAACATTATTCCTGTCGAGAAATCTGACGTAACAACATCCATTTCAACATCAACCAACGGAGCTAGACCGATTCAGTGGTTTTCAGCAATAGCCAAAGGCGTACGATAGAGGAGCAGAAGCCCTATCGGTGTGAACAATCTAAAAATCAAATGAATCAGTGTCGCCAATGGTGATGTTTTTTTTCAGGGGAAAAGTAAACTAGGTACTCATTGAAGTGTCAGTGGAGGAATGTAGCGATTAACATTTAATCATAGTCCAATTTTTGAAAAAATTGTAGTCCAATAACTGTGGTTCAAAAAAACTCCATCGATCAGCTAGAAAGGTGGGTATTGACCTTTGGAATGCAGAAGTCGATGACCTGTGTTGGCAAAGATTGAACGTTGAACATAATCTTCTAACTTCATATACAGTAGTTCTGCTCTCTTCATGCCAGTNTCCGGCAAAGCCATGCTATCTGATCGTCGGCCAGCTATTGGTCGTTTTAAATAACACTTTTTTTNTAAGCGTGAAAAAAATTTGTGCGGTCAGTGACGTTGTTGTTAACATTTTGTTTCGTCCTAATTTTGTCAACTGAAGGAGACTGAGATGCCTTTTGAAAATTAGCGGGGTTAAAAATAGCCAAAAGCTTTATATTTTTTTTTTGTTGAACAGTTTGTCCTTTTCTATCCTCCCTGCTTTTAGCGCTGTGACCAACAGATAAAGCACTGCATGAGACCCGTACCATATGACACACATATTATTTCCATAGAAGCAGTATGCTTGTCATTAAGAAGAATAAATTAAAATGGTTGAGATTGAAACCGACGATCTGCGTAACACTATAGAAACCAATTACCCACATTATGCGAGTAAACATGGACCCAGTAAAGAAAGGTTAGAGACAAGTGCCTGGGCTGGCGACACTAACTTCAGGTTTGCTTTCAAATACATTACTGCGACTAACAGCTTGGCGATTGGTTGAAATTACCTTTTTCCAAATCATCGCCTAGCGAGCTAACGATTTGCGTGCGTGTTGATTGGTTAAGCCGCGCTCGTTGAGTCGGAGCAACAGTTCATTTGCAAGCACACGTGATCTTATTAAAATGTTATCGATGGCTTTTGCTGCAGACGCTAGAGTTATGTGCTTAACATACGCTTGCGTATGTGCTTAATTGCAGATATACGTTTCCCATCACTACCCAAATTGCCAAAAGTTCATTATCTGAGCTGCGAAGTAATAAAATAGAAAACTTGATTAAGTCTGCGCCGTTGTTGGTGGGTTTCATTTTGTTCGTATCAATCTGTTCGGTAATAGATGAGGTTTTTATTTTCTCTGTAAACTGTGTAGTGTCAATCACTAGCAGCTTTTAGTGGTGTTTTGGAAAATATCGATGGTGTTTGCAGCACGTTTGCAGCTAATGGGAAAGCGGATTCTGCCTTAACATATGCATTTTTTCCGTTTTGGCTTAGTGTTAACTGAAACGCGCTGGCAATGCTGAAAAGGAACACAAAATGAAACATCGTACCAGCAACTATTGCATTCGCTTATCGTCATATAGAACTGCTACTTAATGAAAGCGAAAAGGAGACTTGATTGAACGAAAACGCATATAAATGAAGATGTGTAGTATATCGCTGAACTAATGCATACAAATTTTTGTAATCAAGGCATCAAATTTCTTGCCGGAACAGTTAACTTGATGCGGACGAACAATGTCATTTTGGGTATACAACGCAAAACTCAACAGGCATTGTTGGCACGCTATGCGCAGTCGTTGAATAACTCGCTGTGTCTACCTGTTCCACAATTGGTAGAATACCTTTGCATGATGTAGGCATGAAACAAAGTATCTTTTACCATAGCTGAGTTAAGACTGAAGTTCTCTCTGGATGTCATTGTCATCCAGATGACTGACTTTCTGAGCAACGCAGCGCGCACACCCATTTAGAGCATGGGGGAGCTTCGCTCCACAAACCCCTAGGGATCGTCTTAAGAAATTCAGTCCTTTTGCCAGTATCTCGGTGCAGTTTTGTTTTAAAACGCTGAAACCGGAAGTTCCTTTTGCGTTTCACAGTGCAACGATTGCAGCGCATCCAATGGGATTTGCGAGGGGTACATGCCACTCATCCCACCAAATGCCAACCGTGTTCTGTAGTGTTTTGAACGTATTGCTGCAGTGTAGCATTGTCTTTTTTTAAATGAATATCAAGTCACCTATACAGCTTGTTGTTCCTTTCATGTTGTCAAAAAGCTAATGAATCAAGCAATATTCCATCCTGCTACCTGTTTGTTTTTATCGGCGTTGAGTGTAATTCAGTATCAATAAAAAATGCGCGTAATTGTTCAGTAAGATGTGTTGTTGCGTGGATTGCCGCTCAGCACGTGCATGCGCAAAGATGGTCGGCCGCTCAGCATTATCAAGGCACGACACGCAGGAAGCAACAGCAGAGCAAGTGCTCTCGTACATGACGTTTGTTCGCTTGTTTCGCATCGAGCTGTGCCGAGGAACCGGAAGTCTGCTCTTTTGGGAACGATCCTCGAACCGAGTCATTCAAGCCATGAGGAGGTGAGGTCAGGCGACCAAAAAGCTTTGTTAGAGTTGGCGTCATGGCTGGCATTACGAACATCGTCAAGGCAGCGTTAATCCTAACTGTGTGTGTCCACCTGGCAGTAATTGCGAAATGTGGCAGATCAGACAATCGACGTCCTAACCGTCGTGTTATTCGAGAAGAGAGCAGATCTGGTGTGGTCTATCGCCGCGGTGATGTAAGTTTTCGTATGCTCTTAGCTTGCTTGTTGCAGTTAATTTGTATAGAGGTCAGAAAATGCCGTTTGAAGCAAGTAGTATTGCTGACTCACATTTTTTCTTTTATAGCTAATCCAGTGCGTCCATCTACTTGATGCGCAGCCTATCCCTTGCAACCCAAAGCCTGGCAAAAGTTTGTGCAAATAACATGCGTGCTTTCTTTAGAATACTGAAAATCAAAGGAAAAATACCTCAGATTCTGGTTCAACGTTTGCGCATGCGTGCGCTTCAGCAGTGGTGCAACAAGGTCCACCTGGACAAGAAGGTCGTCCAGGAAATCCCGGTATGCCTGGCATGCCTGGGCTTCCAGGATTCAAAGGAGATAAAGGAGAGTGCGATTGCCGACAGGTATGATACCTAAAGTCATTCAGTTACTATCTGTGTGGTAGAACCTGTACTTGACCCGTTGACTTACGTTACTGTCTACGCACAGCTGGAGATTCCTTCGGTGCGGCATTGTGCCTGGAATCATCATAATTATCAACGATCTGCAGGACCACTTCAGAGCTGCTCTTTCATCAAGGTCAGAAAACTGCCTGGTGCTGTGATTTACCTCGTCAGTCTCGCGGTGGAGCGACATGATTCGTTCACATTTTTAAACGAGCTGATTGAAATATTGTCTGAATCGTTCATACAAAACACTTTATGGCAGGATTGATCGCAGTCTGATTTTTCCGACTCTGATGTGTGAGCATTTACTCCAACTTCATGTGTTTGGAAAAATTTCGGATTCTGTTTGGATTTCGTCGAAAAATATCATAAAAATAAGCTTAGGACTTTCCTCAATGAAATTCTTAGGAAGAAAATTCCACTTTGATATAAACTGTAGTTGCGAGTTCTTTTTGGGAAACAAGGTCAGCATACCTCTGCGAAAAAAAAACGATTTTTGTGTCAGGCAAAACGCATGCTTTCATGCAGCAGTCTGTTCGGTTTTCGCTTCTGCTGGATGTGGGGCCATTTCCATCAAGAACAATAATCCGCGCAAAATATTATTTAAGAAAAAACAGAATTGTATTTCTTTTGAATGATTTGCTGCAGTTGTAAAAATTCATTTGCCAGTTCGCAAAAACTGCACTTGAACTCATTGATAAGGTGATTGCGAATGCTTGAAAACCAAGTAAGATTACCGAGCAACCCAAAATGGCGACCTGTCGAACTAGAATTACGCTTGCTAGTGGATCAAAAAAGATTAAAAACACCATAAGAAAAAATTGTGGTGAAGGAAAAACGTCAGTGCATTAAAGTTTGCAAAGTTTCCTGAAATAGCGATTATTTCTGTGTTATTTCGCTTCAATGTGCATTTTAACTACATCTCGCGGAATGCTCAATGGACTCGGTTCGTGTATCCACATAAGCTATGTGTCCCTTGTGGAGTAGAGCTGATTCTCATTTTTTTCATTTTTCAGTATCGCTATTTTATATTGACAATGCCATAACTGAATACTACTGCGCTTGATGTGACACTTATTAAAACAATTGCTGCGTACGGTTGGTCTTCATTAAATGCTGTGACTAATTTCAGAAGTCCATATCCACATCTCTTCGACTAGAATGGCATGGTGTCGCTCGCTTGGTTTGCCAGGCAGGCAACTCAAGCTGCTGTGCACGATGGTAAGAAAGTTAACAGAGTTCATGTGTCTGTTGTTAAAAAAAATTGCAGATGTGGGTGTTTTGTAGAAAGTTGTTTTTTCGAAACGTTTGGCGGTTCTTTCGGCAAAACCTTTTGATTTTGAAATGCGGAATAGTTGTGTGTTGGATATACATATGTTCCGTGAATATACACATATGTGCACGCAAACTGTCTGCAATTTTATATTGCTGATGTTGGCTGACTTCAGCTGCGCGTCGTTGTGTTTTTGTCATCCACTTAACTTGTAGATTGATTGATTGCTTCGTATGACCCAGCTAATTAGCAGAAACAGTGCAGAAAGCCATCTGCAAAAAGTAACCAATTTCAGTGGAAATTGGAATAAATGAAAACACAACGGTAAAAGATCTGATCAATATGAATAAAGACTGTCACTGTGTCACACTGGATTGGTGAAAGACCATGGAAGTCATCTAGTCATAGTGTTTTGCCAATACTCTATCGGGTCATCCAATGTGTTCCGATTTGCTTCGTAGTATTATTACACTTAAACGATTTATCGGGTAAAACATTAGTACGGAAAGCTCTTATGAAAGATTGCAGGGTTTCTTTTCCAGCTTTAAATAAGCTCAGTTGTTTCATAGTTCCTCGTTCGATTTTGGAAATTGAGATGTGACTTTGTTACCTTGTCTCTTTCATGTTTGCCGAGCGCTGCAATCTTTTCTCGGAGTTGTTGTTGATGCATGCGAAGCTGTGAGTGTAAGGGCCGTTGAATGGACATCTCTGTTAATACCAACGATGTAGTGGCGATTATGATATCCAAGACCAGAACCATCCACGTTTGTCCCGAGATAAATTCGAGAGCAACTGATATGAGATATAAACCCGTCAATAACATTTGAATCGCGATTGATGCAAAACGTTGGAACAACCGACTAAAACTTCCTGAGATTCAGTTTTAAAATCATGAGATTTAGTTTTAAAATCATATAGTTTTAAAATCACAACATATTTTACACTGATACTGTTACTAGCATCCCGCGCATCTAAGAAAATAAATTTTTGCACGTTGCGTTGTTTGAGGCATAGACTGAAAAAGGTCCGAGGTAACACACCAGTGACTGGTATGTTGAAATACGGTAATGAGTATTTTTGAATCCAAACCCAATTGTTTGTCCGATCCAGGCTTACTTTCTTCCCCCAAACCGCAATGCATGTCGTGTGCAGACGATCTACCGATGCATAGGCTGCATTAGGCAGGTGCAGCGTGCCTGTTGCGTGCAATAGTATTGCCGCTGAATTGAAGCGGGTACACGCCGAAGTGCAGTGATCCAATGCTTATTGCAAAGCTTTCACCCAGGTACTTCACTATTGACGGAAATGAATGCAACAATCCAGCACCGATCGACACCATCGCTTACGTCGACTATGGAGATCGCTCGCTGATGGTTCATCGAAGTCAAAGCGGTAAAAGCAAGCATTGGTTGTTGTGTATCGCCACGCTTTTGTATTAATGAAGTGTGTAGGTATCCTGTATACATGGGCTTCGGAAAGATTTTTTCCAGGAATGGCAAGTGGTGAAATTTCATTTTCCCATCTCCGAAACTAAGTGAAATATATTTTTCTGTTAAAAAGTTCATGGCCAAATATCAAATTTGAGAATGACGCCCATGCCGATATACAGATGAAACCAACAGTATTATTTTGTCCGATTTGTGCGAATACTGTATGCTTTCAAAGCTGAGCGAAAACACATTATTCACTGACTTGAATGGTTAATTTAGTGCATAAGCGCAATGTTGTAAAATGTGAGGGGGCAACTTGGTGTGAAACCAACATATTACGCAACCTCAAGAGACAAATGTGGGCGGAAACGGCATATTATATTCCCACTTTCTGAAAAAGTGGGGGGACGCGTCCCACACCTAGTTGCGACCATGATTTAGTGTAATCAGCCTCAGCAATTTGTCTTTTAGAAAAGAGTCGCACTCGATATGTCAAAGAAAATCTGTTGGTACAGTCTTTGCTGATTCTTAAAATGTATGCGAGATGATGACAATGCTGTTGCGTTTTACCACGTTGTTCACTTAGTTGAAGCCGAATCCCGATCCAGCTGAAATTGTTTATTTTGTGTGATTCAAATGATTTCTGTCTAGTTGTGCGTGTTTGCAACAGAGTGTAGCCGCATAGTGCCTGAAAGCTGTGCAGAACGTTGAAGAAGAGATAACAAATCAGTTCCCTCAAAAAAAATAAAAAACCCTGTAACGAAAGTATCAATGAACTCGGTTTCGGAGGAGAGCGCATCGTTGCAATGAAAGTTTAGACTGGTTCGTCGGTAAATCTTGTGAAAGACGCTGTTGGTTAGACATCTTTCAGTTGTCAATGCGCAGAGAAAATTGTTAACCCCAGCGGTTTTAAGTCCGAAATTCATAAAAACAAATGTTAAACTTTTTTGAAAGTAAATGTAAAAAAGATATATTCATCTACTGTTACAGTGAAAGCCATAAAAAGCAAAGCCATGGTATTGTAAGCAAATCTCTCAGTGCCATAACAGGCATCATGAAAGGTTAGTCTTTTATTGGCAAACCTCAAAAATAGCGCGGCTTTTTTTAACATACGCGATTTTCGACATAAGAGTGCGTTTAATGCCATCAAGGGAATTTTCTTTTCTGATCACACGCAGGAACGTTGAGCCAGCTTGTTTGTTGTTGCTTGCAAGGTATATACGCCATTCATTTTCCTGCAAAGCATCGTCGCTAAAGTTTTAAAAAATAGTTTATCACATTGGTTGTGGTGCTGACGTGTTGCTGCTGAGTATTAAATGAATTTGTGTTTTCACTCTCAAGAACCGATTTGCCGAACTTCGCCGCCTCAAAACTTTTGTCTCACACTATTTCCCCAGCTTTTTTCATAATTTGCGTTTAACTGCATGTAAATTGTAATGTCAGGAAACTACTACTAGTTTCGCAAACTTGGCGAAATGGAATACAAAGCGGTTTTCGTGGAAGTCAAGATCCTCCTTTTCGAACGTTGTAACTGAATTTGTCCCAGCTCGATTTACAAAATAATGGAAATCGACCCAACAATTTGGCGGTTTTGTTTTTTTGCGTCTGATAATCCTTACCCGCTGTTACTAGTCGAAGGCCCAGAATGATCATATCAGGCCACCATTTCCAAGCGTTTGTTTGGCCAAGTCCAACAATCAAATTTCGAACTCCCAGTTCCGTGGAATCCATTAAAGTCATTCCCTAATTTTCCCTACGCTAGGCATGCGCTTCACGTTGGCAACCATGCAAAGTATATAAAGCAATTTATGTAGTTGCTGATGGCAAAATTAGCATTTGTTTGGACCCTAAACTGCGCCAGTGAATGTATGCCACTAGTCATTATGGTTTTTGATATCGTTCGTAGCCTCGTGAACGCGAATGATACTGAGTAGGTCAGTACAAACGATTTGCTAAAACAAGTTCATCAAAAACCGTAACTGTGCAATTGATGGAAAATAACGCCGACACGCATTCTTTCTACTCCATATATGAGTCAATATTTTTGTTGAAGGAATCTACCGTGATCACTGGATTTTGCCCTTTACACGCAATTTTTTGTTGCAGTGGTAGGGATCTGTCGAGGGGCATCACCAGGAGTTCATGACGTGTCGTTCAACGTGGGCGATTGCCAGGGCGGGTATGCCAGAGGAATCGTAAAAACTGGATGGAACT
>JGI24022J15233_10002503_pt1 | contig 17318 bp, 12 predicted proteins | sample Ectturendosymbi2_FD_15233 | JGI IMG/M metagenome (IMG submission 15233)
TTTTTTTTGTCGCCACTAGTATCCTTGACGTCAGGCAGTTTATTAAGATGATATGATTTATGAGCTTGTGTTACGAAATTTCGATCGTACACTGATGTAGTCAAGCATTTCGAGATTACACTTGTGGTTCTTACACCTAAAGCACAAAGTTATCTTTTTCAAAATTAATTAAATCATAAGACATGCTATCATATGCTGAGTCATCCCATGCTTGTATACGTATGTTTGATTGTGAACTAATAGTTTTAATTGGTTGAACGGCATTACTTGAAAATTAGTACCACGTTTGTTTACGCGCACAGATTTTTTGCCGTGAGTTTGCTGCACTGAGAACCGTGTATCAGCTGGAGTTAGTACGGAACTGACAAAATGTGAAAATTATTGCAATAAAATAACAACTAGAGGTGCGTTTTCGCATGTTAACCTTTTTACAAATTGTGCAAAAAGGGAATTCCAAGGTTGAATCATGACCAATACCGTGACGAAACAAGCAAACATAATAGAGTACGCCTAGATCGGACCCCGGACCCCAACTATGAAATTCTTTCCGTCTCCCCTAGCAACCAACTCACCCATCCATTCACAAGAAATTTAATAAATTTATTATTAGACAAAAAGAATTATTGTACAAACTTTTAACTAGAAAGCCTAGATATTAGATTCCAATCTTGGGGCTTGAGCTGTCACTTCCAAGTGTAGTAAGAACCAATGTACCTCCTTCTAACCAGGTTGGGAATACGTCTCAGGCATGATTGTCTTTGTGTTCTATGGATAGCCAAAACAGTGTCGAACACTAGCACTCAGCACACTTTAGCGTAGATCTTCACAATGCTGAGATATTGTTTGGGACAAAGACATTGTTCTCAGTTATGTGTAGCTTGTGAAAAACGAAACCCATCTATTGGGACGCGCTTCAAACGTTTTCTGAATTATTATATAAAATGGTTATTCCCTGAATATTTGCATGGTTTGACCAACTTTCTTGCCCATAAAAGTTAACTACTTTTGTGTGATACCCAACGATTGTCGCAGCCAACCTTGGGCATTTAAAAAACGAAGACCTTTCGGCGTCCCCCTTTTTGACTGCACGCCCAAACGCCTGCAGGTCCGTAGCAGGGTTTTAAGGTTTGGGGGGCTAAATACATTTTAGGGGGCAAGATTTTTGTTTTTATTATATATTTAAAACAATTTTTTATGAGGACAACAAAATTTTGGGGACACTGCCCCTGATATCCCCCCCGTGGCTACGGGCCTGAACGCGTGACGCCTGGTCGAGATCCGCCACGGCGAACTTGTGTTTTCCCCTAGTTCTATAACTTTCGGCCTTAACATTTTATCATAAAGCTTGTTGCTTCGCAGTCCCGGCGCCACGGGGGCTTTGGTGGGCTTATCCCCCCAAAAAAAGCTCCAAGACCCCCCAAATTGAAACGTGAAAGACTACAAGCAAGTGGAGTTTTGGTTTATTTTATAATGTTAAGCCCCCCGCACAAGCGCAAAGCTCCCTTATTGAAAACTTTCTGGGAACGGTGCTGCTGCTTCGTATGGCAGATTTTGGCTATACACTTAAAAGCGGCGAGTGGAACACGTCACTAATAGGTAATAACAAGAGCAGGAAATTTTTGCATGAGCACAAACGGAATACAAGCCAGGCGTGTAGCCAGAAATTTTGATAAGGGGGGCAAACAACCTTCAAGTCTAAACATTGAAATATTTAATGCCCTTGTTTTTGAAAGCATTATCCATAAAACGTGCATTTTTCTCACCCTTTTTTCTGAATACATGTTCAGATTCAAGCCGGAAACACAGTCTATTTTCATTTAATTGACAATTTATTAGTAAAGTTCCAGGCCTCTACTTTGGATTAAATCCACCATTTGCTCGGTATATTTTTTTGCAAAAATGCTTGTGAAAATCTCCATCCTATAAGTGCAAGATCAGCAGTATGCATTTAGCAGCCATTATTTCAGTTGAGCAAGAAGTCATCGTGGCCGCCATTAAGATTGCGCTTTTTGCATTTACACGTTTCTGACATGCACCAACACACGTCTAATCGAAGCAGAGCAGGAAGCTTGCTCTAAGACACCGACTCCGAAATAGATCTACAAAACTTGCGCACACGTAAGATGTGGATCTTGTCCAATTCTTAAACGACTGGTTGACGTTTGTAGCTGATAACGTAAAGGCTAGTGTCCCTCACGGCGTTTGAAAAATTTTTGAGTTTTATGTCATCAAACGCTGGGAAATGCCACTGCGGTAGCATTTTTGTACGCTACTTGCATTAAACTTGCTTACCAAAAACGATTAGGTTATTAGCTAGATATTTGGAGTTAAGAATGCAATTCACAAAAATGATACACAATTATGGACAATATTGTAAATCGGGGAAAGTTACACATGTCCTCTGAACAAACTTGCATGTGTTTGACCCACTCAGTCTGAAAAAAGTGTGTATTTGCGGAAACGAAGCTACAATTGATTATCACCACGGCTCCGCACTACAATCAGGAAAAACGTATTGCTGCAGCTTAACACAACGGTCGGTTCGTTGATCTTGCCCAATAGTTCCCAAAGAATGGGCCAAAACCCAAACAAGGGTGGGGAAGGGAAGTAAAGTCTAAGTATGACAATTCAGTAACATTCTGACACTCTCATTCTATTTCTGAGTCTCATGGGAAATATAAATGTGTGCTGTCCCATCCCATAGGACATTTCTTGTGACGTGCCGTCAGGGGATGCCTCCTACCATAATCTTGGAATATTTGAAAAAAAATAGAGATCCAAAACAACAAATTGATTAAACACTTGTCCTTTCATAGTGAAAGGATGCAGTTACTCTGTGATTCTAATCATTTTCAGTCAAATCATCTGAAGTTGCGTATTTCTTCTTCAGGCGAAAAGTCAGGCGAAAGTCACGAAGGGAGGCAGCGACTGCATGTGCCTCCTCTCGCCGGGTGACTTTCGCATTGAGCAGTCTGTCAAAAACTCTGTTGGTCAGCACGTGCCGTGCAATTCATTTCGATGTAACCTTCATGTCACCTACAGTGTAATGTTTGTACAGGCTTCACTTTGAGTATATGTAATCGAATTCTAGACTCCAGATCAGTGGTTCTGAACCTGGGGTAAATTTACCCCTGGGGGTAAATTTGTTGAACCATAAATTGCAGCCAATGCAAATTTTTAAAAATCATTCCAGACTGTAAGATTTTGTTAATTTCGTATTTTCAATAAATGAGCACCATTGCGTGCATTGGAGGTAAGGCTGCCAGACGTCCTTGAGCGCCAAGAACTGTCCTTGAATTTTCTATCAAATCGCGTTTTGTCCTTGATTCTTGAAAAACATCGTGTCCTTGAATATTTTCCGGCGTCCTTGAAAATTCTTGAGTATTTTAAAAATTTTCATTAGAGAACTATTGATTAGCTTGAACATTCAAGAAACAAGAATAAGCAATGTAAATGAACAGAAAGATGAATAGACTTGTTCCATCTTAAACAGTTGTGTGGTGAAAAGTAAATTATTGAAGAAAGTGTCGTCACAAATATGTTTTGCTTATTTTTCAATTTCGTATACGGTTAACATAGCCTGACTTGCCCGTACGTGAGCCAAGCTTTCTGAAAATAGCCAACCGTAGACCCTACCCAGTGGCGTGTAGAGGGGAAAGGCAAACTGGGCGACGGACCCGGGAATCCAAAGCAAGGTGAGCATCCAAAGAGTGAAACTGTAAATATTAAAATGCTGAAGCAAGGTGATTATTGTAAGGCTGCTAACACATGTTGCATGGATTTAATTTTTCGAAACTTGTATTTTTTGTCAACACTAGTTTTTACGTACTCAAATGCCAGTAATTTCTCACCATCCTCAATACTAGGGACGTACACTCCCGGTATGCGGCTTACGCCCAATTAAACTAATAGTGACGTGACTTTGCCCAGATGAAGCTATCTTGCGAAAATCACAAAAATGGACAGAAAAATAATTACGGCTGTTTAATTGACTTTGAGCCAAATTTCAAAACTCTCCTTTTTCAACTTGCTTGGTTTAGCTGAATTTTTGATGCATCACTAGTTTCCCGTTTCGTTTTTTGATGTGGCAACCCTGGGTGTGCGCTAGTGCAGCTTCACACCTCACTAATTGGCAGTTCAGGCGGATTCAGTCCCGTCGCCACGGGGATGCTTTGGTGCAGTAGCGATTTTGAAATGAAAAAACTGGGGGGACCACTGCCAGGCCAAGGTAAAAAGTAGGGAGGCCAAAATAAATGTCTCTCCTGCATGGTGATTTTCCGTTGTAATGAAGATGGATTTGCTATGAAAAACCCTATCAAACCCAATAGGCTTGCGAAGATAGTCAGAACCGTTGCCAGAGAGTCTTCAAATCGTTTAAAATTTTGCTGGCTGAACCTTATCTGCTGTATATGTCAATCAAACGAACTTGAACGTGAAATTAAGCACAAAACTAGAGGGTCAAGTAGGGTCGCCAAAAATCTGGGAGGGCCATGGCCCAACCAGGCCCCCCCTTAAAACCGCCATTGCTTTGATGGGCTTCGCCACTACAGACAAAGCCCCAAGCCCCTAAATTAAAATATGAAATACTGCAAATCAGTGGAGATTTTAACAAATTTTCAATATCAAGCTTCCCTGCACAAACGTAAATCCCCCCCAAGTAAACACTTTCTGGCGATGGTTCTGGGAGGACTGGTCATAACGGCTCACACAAACGCGTATCTATTCTGTTCCCCCAGTGGTTGTACATACAACAGCCACATAAATACTGTAAAAACGAAAGTTTTCTTGCTTACTTTAAGCGCATTTTCAATCCTTGTGTAGGCTAGTTCAGCAACTTTCAACCTGTCAACCCTGGGTGTCCGCCATCCCAGCCGCATACCTTCTCTACTCGACTGCTATCAGACGAGACAGTCGCGCATCCATTTTTTTATTTGTTAACAGCCCCATCGTAGCGTTGAGTGTGTTCTACTGCACTCTTTGAATGCACAACCTTATATTTTTGCAGTTGTTAACTGCTCTGACGTAGCACTGAGTATGCTCTACTCCCCTGTTTCAACGCGTTGCCGGATATTGTTGCAGTTATGAACCAGTCCCGTCGCCACGGGGGGCTTTTGGGGGCTTAGCCCCCTCAAACAAAGCTCCAAGCCCCCCCAAATTGAAACACGAAACACTATAAAGCAGTTGAGTTTTTGTCAATTTTTAGAGTGTCAAGCCCCCCCGCACAAACCCAAAGACCTCCGCAGAAACGCAAACCCCCCTATTGAAAATTTTCTGGCGACGGTTCTGTTATGAACTGCTCTGTCTTAGCGCTGAGTGCTGTGTTTTCTTCCGGTCTCATAACTTGAAGCGCTAATTAATTTATGTGTATTACAGTGACAATTGTAGGCTACAATAACGAGTAAGGAGAGTGAGTGCAGAATAATATGCACGCTGTGTCAACAAACTTCGCCAAACATCAAAAAGACATTATATTGTGACGTGACAAACAGCGTATATCCAATTGCACTGACCATCATACGCCACTCCACTACTAAATTTTGTTAGGGGGCATACAATCAAGCAGTCGTCCCGTGCATTACCAGACATCTTTACGCCAATGACCGAACCTTAACGAAAAAAATGTCCTTGAAAAAATTTCAAGTGATCTAACAATCCTACGTGTACCCCTTCAGCATTCACACAGATGAGCATGTACCTCTTCAGCATTTTGACAGATGAACATGTGGCCCTAAAATTTCTTATGAAAAAATATTTTATCACAATTCATTATTCATAGATATATTTAACAATAGGCATATAAGGATTTTTGTAAATATTATTCAATGATATACAGGGTGTCCCAGTAGTCGCGCACCATGCAGATTGTTATGAAAATCATTTCCAAATATAAAAACCGATTTAACTCTTTCTTGTATTATTAGTTTTTCACCCATATTTGATTAAATCTGAAACATAAAAAAAACAAATTATTAGATGGTGCTCGACTTGGAACGTAAAAAAACAAATTATTATGTGGTGCGCGACTTCTGGGACACCCTGTATGTGTAAGTATTTGTAAATAAATGATATGTGAATATATTTTTATCTTCTATTGCAAACCTCAATTTTTTTTTCATTTTTCACCACTCTTTGCTTAAAGCTGATCAGGTATTATCCCATTGCGTTTTCATTTATTCTACTATCCACTGACAATGGTTTCCTTATTGCGCGATGGCTCTTTTTATTGTTTCTGCTTATCAGCTGAGTTATATGAAACAATAAACTTCAATTTCAACTTCAAATTATGCAATCATAGAAATCACGCGCTTTTTCCGGAACAGATTATAATAGATTACGTGAAACATCGAGCAGGCGTTGAATATGAGTTTGTAACTGTTTGAAAATGTCTGCGCGTTTTATTGTTACGCATATGCATTACTTTACTGCCACGAGCTGACGTGAGCGAGGGCGCCTGGAAGCAGGAAACTCGTTCTGACCTCGAGCGACATCACCGCAGCGCGACCAAGCAGCAAGAGTGATATTGCTACTTGTGGATCTGGTGAACGGGAAGAACGCGTTCGCTTACAGTTCTCGAGCCTCGCACTGACGCAGTGTGGCAGCAAAACAGCATGCCACGGCAAGCAAGCCTGTCAAAGTCGAAGACATGAGTTGAAGTTGATAACCGATCCTATAATTTTGAGCAAGCCCGTAGCCACGGGGGTGCTTTCGTGGGCACTGCCCCACCAAATTTCTTTTGTGACCCCCAAATTTTCTTGTTCCCAGAAACATTTGTTTTAAAAATGTAATAAAAACAAAAATCGTGCCCCCTAAAAATGTATTTTGCCCCTTCAAACCTCAAAACCTGGCTACGGGCCCATAGGCGTAGCCAGAGGTGGGCCAAAGGAGCCACGGCCCCCCCACATTTTTAGAAAATATAGTCATTTTGTGATTTGAGAGGCGTTTTTCTAAGCAAAATAGTCCTATTCGTATAAAATCAAATTTTTGGCCCCCCCTAAATTTTTTGGCCCTCCCAAATTTTTGGCTGGCTACGCCACCGTACGGGCTTGATTTTGAGCTAATGTTGCGCATTCGTACAGTTTCCAAATTATCTTTACCATCGCAAAAATTAAAACATTTCTGATGGTTACGTTCCTCTCCACGGTGATTCAGCAACTTCTTACAGTGTTGCCGCTGGGCTCAGTCTCATTAAAACCAGATGGTTGCCTTTTTCAACATCAGATTTTTACGTTACAATCTCATATAAGCTAAATGCTTCTGTAACCATTACCTAACAAAGCGCGATAAACCCAAGCCCGTCGCCAGGATATAACAGCAGAGGGTGCCAAAAACCAGAAAGAGGGGCCACAAACCAGAAGGGGGGCCACATTTTAAAAATACTGTATTAGATGTATGCAGCAACCGTGGGGCGAAACGTGAAATGGAGGGGCACAGATTTAAAATTGGGGGCCGGGTACCATTGGCCCCCCCGCTGGCGACGACCCTGGATAAACCTCGTTGAATCGAAAACAGAGCGCAATGTGATCATTAATGGAAAAGTAGGTCATGCGTAACTTAAAGATGTTATTCTCAACGCAGTGAAGAGAACTTCTTCACCTTGTAACGATAAACAAACACATATAAGAGAGAAACTGGGGAGAAATTGATGAAAAAACCTAAAATTTATTAATCTAACTTCTTTTTATCCCAAAAGTATGGGAAATGTGGTATACAAACATAACACCCTAGTCAACATCAGATTTGTCGCCAAAACATCAGACATCAGAACATCAGAAATATCTGTGAAAACATGAGATCTGATGTTAAAACATCAGAAGTGGCAACACTGACATCTTGTCTCCTGGTACTTGACAAAGGCAGCGCACATTACCACCAGCACATTGGAATAAAGCTGTACCCTTCAGCGTTTTTCGCAAATGTCTGTGAGCAATGACGCGGAACGGCACTAAGCGTAGTTCTGCAGAACAAATGCGACAAACAAGTTGTTGGTTCCTTCGGCTTCATACACGTGGTCGAAATCAGCGTGAGTGGAGTTCGGTGGCTGCTTCTTACAGCTTCATTGCGATGCCATCTTACAAGCTATATTACTTCAACGTCAAAGGCAGAGCCGAACCGTCGCGACTGCTGTTCGCATATGCTGGAGTTGAGTATGAAGATGTCAGGGTTGAATCTAAAGACTGGCCTTCACTGAAGAAAAGTAAGTTTTCGGTGTTTATTGCACGTCTGTTTGTTGTGTACTGACCACATCTGATTTACTCGCAATATGTTGCGTGATCAAAGTGTATCTGCCACAGCTGCAAGCATGTTACTGTATGTATGAATATATCTTTATAAAACTACGTTTGAGTACGACACGTTTTCTGGTGAGAGCATAAAACAGACTGAGGTTCATGCAAAGTATGTTTCATAGAAGTGTGTTTTAGGAATGCAATAACCTTTTTGCATTATATAGTTCAAGCTGCCAAATTCTTTAGGTAAAATCTGCTGAACTGTGTTTCCATAATTTCATAAGGTTTCAAACTCGTGAGATATGATCTTAAGTTAGTGTATAACGCTTGGTATATGTCGTTCCTCCGTCGGTTGGATGTGTTTTCGCAGTCGTCTTAATGTCATGATTCAATACCGTTTTCATGTGCCTCGTATTCGTTGAAAAACGTGCTGTGAAATTCACGCCTTCCATTGCGCGGTCAGCAAAGAATTCAAAGGTCGGATGTTTATTTAGCTGTATTCGCAAAAAGTTGCCAAATGCGAGTAGCAATTGGTTTCGAAAAGTAACGTCGTGTTACTGCACCTAGTGCGCTGGCAAAAACTTACGAAATAGACCAGAGCGACTTAACGAACATGTGCTGCCAAAACATCAGGCTGACATGGCTCTCAAAGATTTAGCCCCACTCTGGCTAACCATACACAGGAAAAGTTATAAAACTGGGAGAGAGAAGAGTTGTATGATTTGTTACAGACAGCGTATAGTTTTGCACCGGTTCGTCACTGTTTTTCCCCAATCCACATTTTCAGTCTACCTCATTGGCTACATGCGCATGCAGCCTTCACCTATTACGGCCAAAACATGGCCAACCAAGAAAAAACGATGGCCACTGAAAATTTTAAAATTGCCCCTTCATACGCCGCCGTGAATCGGACAACAGAACGGCGGAACTGGTTTGTAGGGCGTCAGGGACGTACCGTGATAGATGGCAAGCCCGGGGCAAGAAACAAGTTTGGCTACCCCTGGGAGCATATGTACTCTATTGACAAAACAACTTGCAACATTGTTAGGACTTTCCAGTGATTGGGGCATTATGCCCCTTGTCACCCCTCGATTCGTCCCAGCAGAGCATTTTGCATGCAGCGATCTGATCTAAGCCTGCAGCTTGATAAATGATAGCAAACAATTTGTAAACGCCACAACACGTTGTTAAAATTTAAAAATTGTTAGTGTCTGAACAGTTGCTGTCAATACTGTAAAGCAGTGGTTCTTAAACTGGGTTCAATCGAACCCACAGGGTTCGACGGAGCTGTTTCAGGGGTTCGACGAAGGTCATCTGAAACATGAATAAAAGCGTGGGACTACTGTGTAATTAAAGATAAACTTTTGATTGATTTCATTTCAGTAACCCGTTTTTCCTTTCGTTATGTTGGGCAAAAATGGGGTCCGACAAAAGCTTGGAAAACTACCGGCGTGTTTGGAAAGTTTAAGAACCGCAACCACTGCAGTAAAGAAATGCCCATATAACATGGCTGAAGTGCGGGTTGTAATTTTGTTAAACAGCTTATAGTGCGTAGCGGTTAGTGAGTTAACACAGACGTTGTCAAGTCCTGGCAGGCCAAAAAAACGGATTCGCTCGGAATTTAGCAGTGGTTTCCAACCGGGGTGGTACCTGGGATGCCAAAATGTTACCCTTTCAATATACTGTATCATTAAAATTCGTTTTCAAAATGTCATCAAACCTTGAAGAAAATTTCTATGGGTTCGCCACTTGGTGCAGCAAATTCTATTTCTCTTCAGTAGGGTACCGTAAGCCTAAAAAAGGTTGGGAAACACTGGTCTATCGTTTTATTCGTGAAGCTTGAGCAGCTTGACCACAAAAACGTCAGTGACAGCGATCTTGCACTATGCCTTAGCCAACGAGAAAAGTGCTGAGTCGATTGTAAAATGCGCACCTGGCCCTGTTCAACAACTTTGTCGTAGGAAGCCAGTTCCATGTCATAAGACGATTATGTCAAAATGCACTTGCAGCTCACAGATCCTTTAAAATGTAAAGATAACCTATCGCAGGAAAGGTATACTTGTGGTTTGTTGCCTTTCGTGGAGTGCGCCACATTTGATATCTGTTTAACGCTAGCCTGTTTTCAGTGCTCATCGTTATTGCCTAGATACAATCAAAGGATTTTTTCCTAAGGTTAATGTAAGTATATTGTCCAAACGGGGAAGTTGTGCAGTTTATATTGAAATTTTCCCCATAAATGAAGTAAAGCAAGAAAAGGTCACTGTCTTTTTTCCTGTAGCCTGCTGCTGGTCTGATTTTCCAGTTACTCCTGGGGTTAGACCTCAAACAAAGGCTGTCCCGGACTAAACACGACGTTCGTTCACTTTAATGTTTTGAAAGATGGAGTGTGTGTAGATTAGACGCATGTATCGCTGCTAATTGCTCGAAATAGGTTAATTTTTAAATAGACTGTTTGCATGGGCGTCGGAAAGATTTTTTCCAGGGGGGGGGAAACTAGGGGATTTTTCCAAAATTTTTCCAGGGCGGCAAAATTAGTGAAATTTGTTTGTTACCACTCAAAACTAGGAAAACAACCTTTTTTGCTACAAATTTCAAATTCCAGGAGGCCACCCTTCCGACGCCCATGACTGTTTACTAATAGCATTGTGGTGCTTATCTGTTTCATTTCGTACGAAAATGTTACCCTAGGAACGGACTTACAACGTAAAATAACCGAATTTTATGTCACTTAAGCGACCATTGGTAAAAAGAAGACAGTGTGTGTCTGACTGCCCATGCTTGTCGTGTGCGCTTGGAGCTTTTGAGCCGTTGCATCTCCAGTACTGCCACGTAGCGTACCACAGTGAGTGTAAGCATTCTAAATTGTACAGAACGTCCCTAAAAGGCCAGTTGTCAACGCTTTGAAAACTGACTGGTAATAAATTCCCGAAGAATTTGCGTTTCGTTTCGTAGGTAAACGTGACAAGGCTGTGAAATTTTAAGAAAGCATGGCACTTCCGGTTCTGGTTTTGTAAGACGTACGAGTTAATGAAATTCCCTCATGCAGTTCGTTATTCACTTTTAGGCGACAATGAGTGCTATATCAAACAGCACCGTGCTTCGGCCAACGAGTGATGAAATCATCTAGCTTCTGACTTACTGTACATAGGTAACTGATGTGGCAACTTTTCAGCTTACTATTTCATTAGTCTATTCAGTTCCTTTCATTCAAACATTGCAGCGTATGGAAATAGATTTTATAAACCTGCTTCACAGAGCTCAGTTTTTGGTATATTCAAAATTTTTTGAAAACACAAGCTGTTAACCTGGGATCCGTAAATCCCTAAGGCGTCCATGAAGGTGGTTAAGGAGTTTCCGTGAATATGATGTAAAGGGTTAATAGACTTTGATCTGCCATTTCGAAAGAGTTAATTTGCAGGCTTTTCGATTGCTACTATAATGATAAGACGTAATTTCAAATATTCATTGCCCAATTTCTTCTTGAGGGGTCCGTAACCTTTACTAGGATGTACTAAGCGTTCGTGACGCACAAATTTTAAGTTTCTGTGCTCTGTGTTATACCACAATCTATCTGATGATTGATTAACTCTAATGTAAAGTTTTTTTGCCGATTCTGGAGTTTTATCGAGAGATCTGGTACGATGTAATCGCAAATGAACTTAGCAATAACTAGGTGATAGGATGTATGAAGACAAAAAATGACGTTCTACCCGTATGCAATCGCGATTCCAATTTCTGAAGTACCCTAGGTTGCTACGCGGCGCTTTAGTTTGAAACATCCAACCAACCAGCTCTGCTTAAACGCAACAGCGGGGCAACGGCAAACAAACGATTGCAAAGCTGATAGCGCTTTCAGCTAAATAAAAACTACGGTAAATCTGAAATGCTCATGCGAATAGTCGGTATTGAGACTAGAAGCTACAACGATGTAACAGTTGATTTACCAGCACTTGGTACACAGCAGCAGGCACTGTTTTAGGCACAAAGGCGTCTATTGAGATGCCACCCAATGCACGGGGTGGCGGAGAGGCAGTGCGCAACAGAAACAAAGCACTGTAGAAGTGACCTGTCTTATTTTCTGCCGCATCACTTCAATACACTTCTGAAGCTTACTTTTGTTACTTTCTAAATGTCTAAAATGACTATTCGCTTTTCAACACACACCAAAGCAAAACAAAGAGCTAGATCTGGCTTTATGCCATTATCATGTTTCACTTGATTTTTTAACGATGCTGCTCAATGTTTTTCATGCGTTCTAACGCTGTTTCCAATGCTGCGCCCTGCAATCCAGCGCACCGAAAACTTGTGACCGCCTAGTCCACGCATTTGTCTCTGCAATATGCTCCCAACCACACACCACAACGTTTGTATGCAAGCAACCTGCTGCAGAATCTGATATGTGCTTCCACGTTTGTGGTGTATCGTGTGTGCAAACTGGTACACGTTTGTTTTCTCTGTTGTGTTACCACCACAACCAAATGTCTATTTCTTCTGCACGATAAATAGTATGGTGTAAGACAATGTAGCCCAGTACTCCAATGACTACCAGCAACGTGAAGTGAGAAAGCGAAACTCTTAGATGTAATCGAAGTTACTGTATTATGCAAAAATGTTTCGTTAAAAGTACTATGTGTTACAGCTAGTAATTCAGAGATTGCTCGATCTTTGTCTGTAGAAGGTTTTGATCGATAAAACAATGAAAAACGATGCCTAATTACAAGAAATATTAATGTTGCTCCTTCGTGGTATTCATGATTAGGTTTATATTATATGCGTGTCTTATGGCGAAGTTAAAGATATTTACGTCACTCCAGTGCGAAAAGCGTGCGGAACTATGTGCAGATTGTGCATACAATACAAACATTCCCAACTGAAACGCAATTATAAACCGTAATAGCTGAAGTACATGCTGAAGCAGCAACGCGTCAACAATCGTCCAACCGAAAGTTATGTTGCAGGCATGCCGTACCAGCAGATGCCAGTTTTGGAAGTCGATGGTCATAAAATAAGTCAAAGTGCTGCTATTTTCCGCTACCTCGCCCGGGAATTTAACTTGGCTGGAAAAACCTCACTGGAAATAGCGAGGACCGACGAATTTTATGAAGCAGTGATGGACATCATGAAAGAACTGCCGTGGGCAGAAAAAGACGAAGAAAAAAAAGTAAGAGTGCGGTTCATTTGGGACGTCTTGTTGAGAGATACTAAAACATATGCTGTTACGACATGTGTATGATGAACAGGAAAACAGCTCAGATGCGAAAAATGCAAGCACGTGCACGTGTTCATTTCTTACTACCAAACGTGTTGCTTGGATGGGCGTAACCGCAAGCTTTGCCTTTTTCTTATCTGAGCAATGATACTTGGGCTTCATCGCACTTTGAAACGCAAACACTAAATGCATTCTTGGCCCTACTTTATTTTAAAACACTTAAAAGTACGGTATTGCCAGGGCGTAGAAGATGTAGCTAAAGAAAAGTGAAATAGGTGAAATAAGTGAACACGTAGTATCCCTATTTTTATAAAAAAAACTTCATGTTTATGGCGTTAGCACGATTCAGGTATTTCACAGATATGGTATCGCACTTTATTACGTTTTTTTTGAAGCCTCTTCACTGCCATATAAGTCTGTTGCTTTCGAGTTCAGCGCTTTGTCGAACGTCATGTAGTTACCAGTGTTTCACAGCGAAGATAGCGGCGTTTTATGGGTGGAAAGTTTCTTCATAATCGCAGTAAGACAACTGTTGCATGGTCATTTGCATGTTTGCTTGTCAAATGTTCTCCCAGAAATTCCGGAAGGTGCGTTAAATTCCAAATAATGTGCAAAGCCTTCGAGGGCCAAACCAAGTCAATGACGTGTTTCTCGTCGTTGCTGTCACGAGACCGACTTCATGCGAGAAAAGCAGCTGAAATAGGTGTCTCTTTTTTCACAGAAAGAACTGATGAAAGTTGCTCTTTTTGAAACAATGCCGCCCATGCTGAAGCTGGTTGAAGAGAGGCTGGATGGAGATTTCATTCTGCCGGAGGTAAGTCCCCACAAAACACGCATTAGTTCATTGGGTAATCATAACCTTGATTACATTATCTTAATGGCGGTAGCCTACGCAAGCTTTTCCTGTGTGAAGCAGAAGCTTTACTACATTTTTTACTTTATTCGCAATAAGCTCCTATTAATACCGTGCAGCTCCACATCCACCAATGGCTCTAACTACAGCAGTGCCAAATAAAATATTTTTCGCGAACAAACACTTTATGACAAATTCATCTGTTTCAGACTGGAATAATTGATGGAGGCGCCATATAGTTTTAGCATTTGCAGAATGTTTCTCAGTGATTGAGAAAAATGGCAGCATAGTTATTTCCAGCAGGGCAAATTAATTTCCAAGAAGTAATCAATTCTACACAAGGTCAAAACATTTGAAGCCAGACCTTCATAGACAAGCCTTGCAAGTGCTACTTCCTGATAACCTCATTGCTGAAACACGGCACTCGTTTGTACAAGTTACCGTGCATATGTTAGATAAATGGTTCTTAACTTTGGGGGGAGCGTCAATAAATTTCTGGGGGACGCATACCATTCCGCGTCCTACAACATGGAAATTTGATCAATAAATTTACTAATAAATATGTTTGTTTTTACAGGTCATTTAAAATCAGGGGTTCTTGAAACAAAGGACAATTACTTAAAGGAGGCGTGGTAGAAAAAATGATGAAGAACCACTGTGTTAGATAGTGTTGCATTTTTGTCGTGCTGCGTTTTGTTGCGCTGTAAACTGCATTTTACAAAATGGGGTTGCGCGCTTTTTTCAAGTACTACTGTTATTGAAATAAATTGCGAAATATTCGAAAATCGAGAAAGATTGTTGGGGACATCAACATGCCCGAATTAAAAGTGGTTCATCCGGGAAACTGTAAAGCTGAACTTTTTTGAAATGCGGCAATTTTTGTAAAAAACAGCATTTCTCAGCGTATGTCTCGACTGCCATGCGTTCCGTGGTAACAGCAGCCACTTGAATTGTTGAAAGATACTGTGAGTTGCAGTTAACAGCCAAAGCTCCTTACGTGTGAAGCGCTACGTGTCAGATCTGTTCTGCTTAAAACACTTCAAATTGAAACGCCAGGAATGCGATCGCCTGTGGCAGAGGTGGATACATCTGTAATTTTCAACAGCGTTACAGACAGCAACGCAATGAAATACTTTATTCAGCGTTGGCAAGCCTCTATTGCAATTTCGACAATGTGCGAGTGACAAGTCATTATGTTATAGTGTTTTATCGTTATATTTAGGTTATAACATGACTATGTGGCCCTAGAAACAGGGCTGAAAGTTGACTGCAGTAATTATTTACGTTATGAAACAGAAAAGCACACTCTACCGTCAAACTTTCGTTTGGTATCATGTTTATAAAGTAAGCTTTCGGGGTGCAATATGGGATGAAGATTTTTGCAAACAGAAAACGCATTGGAGTCCGAATATCATTGCCTGCACAATAATGCTGAAACTAACCGAGAATATGATAGATCTTTAGAAATGGGATTTTGTAGGGAAAGATAACGAAAGAAATGTTACAATTTAAAAGCTGATTGTAAGCCTCTTGCAATATATCCATAAATAAACTACGGNAGTTTTGAATCTGGTTGAACATGAGTTGTAAATCCTATTCGTTTTTGTAATCATGAGGGTGATGTTAACAGCCACAGGCGAAACCTGAACTTCACGGTTCATGTCGTGACGGTTGAGATTACTGTTCTTTCCCAAGCGCCAAGGAAGATCACTTAATGTCTGTGGATCGATTGCTCCATCCTTCGACTGCGATGTAGACACTTTTGCCACTTAGCTATACACGAGCCTGTTCAGAAAACAATGTGACATCCTTTGTTTGTATTTAACTCAGGCCCGCAACCAGGTTTTGAGATTAGGGGAGAAAAATACATTTTTACAGAGAGCAAGATTTTGGTTTTATTGTGTTTATAAAAAATTTTAGGAGGCACAAAATTTGGAGACAATTCCTCACATTGCTGCGGGCCTGATTTAACTAATGCTATTTGAAATTGTATTTTGTCTACAAGCAATTCACTTTGCTAATGTTTTAATTACTGAAAATAACTCGCTATGTTATGATCCTGCTGTGGTTAATCTTCGCTTCCGTACCTTTGTTACTGAGGATCGGCCGTACTTTACTTTGCAGAAATAAGATTTTTGCTCCTTTACTGTTGATTTTTATAAGTTCTCTGATTAATTGTTCTCTTGTGTTTCAGATGTCAGCTGGCGACATCATGTTAGCAAGCAGCACGGACTTCCTTATTTCTTTGCGAGCAGACATTCTAAACGAGACACCTCGCCTCAAAGCGTTAAAGGAAAAAGTGTTTGCTAATCCTGGCATTGCTAAATACGTGAAAGATCGACCCAAGACTGATGTGTGAAACATGTTTTCATTGTTTTTGGACATTTGACTCTCGATGTCAGTGTTTGGTGTTTGGTTTTAGTACCGAAGAGATCAATGCAAAAACTTGACTTGGAATCTTCTAGAAGATGTGATGAACCTGCAGATTACGCTCCCGTGGTTTATTAATGCCACGTGTTACTTTGTGCCATATTTGCTGTTGTGTCTCAAAATGAAAGTGGATTGTACTCAATTGAAAACAAAGTTCTGGTCATCGTGAGTATAACTGCAAAATCACACGCGTTGTGATGAATATAATTTGATTGGCACTTACTTTAGCGATCTTATGGCAGGAGAAGGTGTGGGTGGTGTACAACTCACAGCTGTCTAAAAAAACAGGCGCTTGATCTACATCGTTCTGAGTAGGGTTAACGAGCCTGTGTTGGAAGTCGGCTGTGCATTATACGCTGATTTAAAGGTATACCCAAATGCAACATAGCGGGCTCATCCTCGTAGTTACAGCACTCGTCTCCCAACTAAGCGACCTGACATTTTAAGTAGATGTAGTGGGGCTCTTACCACTCAAGTTCTTTGACAGGCTTCCAAGTGTCGTAACAATAAATCGATGTTACACACGTTTTCTACAGAGCGGCAGCCGAGCGATGACCAACAGCCCGCGCACACGCATTGTACCCAACTGAACCGAAACGCG
>JGI24022J15233_10002511_pt1 | contig 17310 bp, 8 predicted proteins | sample Ectturendosymbi2_FD_15233 | JGI IMG/M metagenome (IMG submission 15233)
GACACGAAGTCCATAGTATGAACACACACACTCTGCAGAACGCAGGTTGATAAGAACAGACAATACAGAACGTAGTACAAGGCATTGAAGCCGGCGGAATCACAGGGTTACAGACACATCGAAACAACGCGCTAACAACTACTGCGGTTGGACACCATCATACAGGATGGTCAAATAGGGAATTAGATTTGTAAAAAGCATCAGACCTTTGAAGTGATCGGATAAAAGATTAGATGAAGATACAAATCGTTTAACAAATCCATACAGATTGTTTATAAACAACGCATCAAAGGTCCTGACATAATGGTTAACCTGGAGTGGGCGAAAACTTACATTTCTGGGTATGCAATGCATAATTCGATAGGTATTGTTGCAGGCAGTGCGTATGCACTTCATACTCTTCTGTGTGTATTTGCTCAACAATTGGCAAGTGAGTACTGAGCAAAGGTGCCTCTGAGCTTGTTTGCTGCGCCGTTCAACTATACCACTTTTCTCTTGATGTCATCTTCATCATTGACTTGTTGAGATAATTGTACACGTACATCATTCAGAAAAACATTCGATGGTGCAGGCTGTTTAAACTTTTCAGGTAAAAAAGAACACCAAAACACCAAGGGTTTTGTTGCAACTAAAAATGATTTCGTGTTCAGCAGCATAGTCACCACAAATATGCAGAAGACATTGAAGTCCACTAACGCCAGGGCTAATTTTTTGTTTAAAAATTTTCAGCCAAAAATCCTCAGCCAACCACTTCCATAGAAGTTCATAAATCGGCTGGATTTTTTTGCTAAGCTATTGAGGAAAGGATGAAGAATAGAGTGAAAAATAACTCAAAGGAAAAACACGTTATTGACTGCTTTTTTCTTTCAAATGCTTTTATGCAGTTGGTGACTTGCGCAGGCCCGTAGCCAGGTTTTAAGGTTTGGGGCGGAAAGATTTTTGTTTTTATTACATGTTTAAAACAATTTTTTCTGGGAACAACACAATTTGGGAGGCACAAAAATATTGAGAAGCACTGCCCCCGAATGCCCCCTTGTGGGTACGGGCCTGGACTCGCGCTCGCAGTTCATATTTGGTAAATTCTTTTTACTTTTCATCAAAACCGAGTAGCCTACATGACCTGGTAGAGGGAAGTCAAACGTTGAGATTTGCTATGTTGAGTTGATGAAGCAAATCAGAACATTCGTTTTGAACGACTTGGACGATATTTATCCTGCCTGTTGCCTGCATTCAATTTCGCACCACAAGTGCCATCAAGGTCACGTTAACGATTTTATTTTAAAAATGCCACTTCTGTGGTCATGCGTATGCAGAAATACTCGTGTATGCACGTCACAGTGAAAACAATGTCGTTGAACAAATTCTAGTGTGGTTCGACGGCGCTGCTGCTTTTTTCTTCCTTGAAAAGGTCGACTCGGTGGGTTGATGATCTGGACGCAACGCCATAATCAGCTGCCCGGTACATTCCTTTTTCCAACTGCAAAACAGGCCATTAGAGAACGTCGTGATCACGTTAAACCGTTCGCACTGCTGAACAAAATCGAATAAAGTCAGAACATGCTTTCCACCACAATTAAAAAAAAAGAATCCGACGATGGTAGTTTTCTTAGATAGTTGCTTCATACTCTGCAGAAAATATGAATAATATCAATAACATTAAAAAGTGAAAAAGCAACATAGAAAATCTATTGCACTGCGCCGATAAAATGTTTTTTACCGCACAAAGTTGTGAGGTGCTTCATTTATTTCATTTAGAAACCTTTCAATAACTGACCAATATTTGTTGATACGACTATGGCACAGAACGGTACTTCACAACAGCCTTAGTCGTGCGGCTGTTGGAGGCATGCATTAGCGTTTGTGTTCTGCGTTTTGGTTTGGAACAACATCTAAATTAGGTAGAAAGGGTAGCACGAGAAATGTGATCAGCGATTTTCGCAACTGGGTTGTTCGACTGGATTCGCAGCAAGAGTGCCGTAAAGATGAAGACTCAACTGGCAGTTGAGAAGGCAAGGGTAGCATAAGTTATTTCCAACAGATTTAGCAAGGGTTCTCGCAGACTCCTCTTCACTAGATGTTTGCAGGGCCTTAAAAGAATTGACAGAGCAGTTTCGCGAAATCTCGATGCTTCGACAGTATTTCATTTGAAAGTGAAGATTCCAAGTTGCTTTACAAGCTATTTCGCCTGGCGCTAACCCCAACCACTACTGTATCTTCAGCCCGTTCTCTAGCGGAATCTTGTCTGTAGGTGCCATTTATTGCTGTGACACTGTTCTTTTCAAATTGTGGGAACGTATAAACGTAACGTTAGTAGCAAGAATCATTAGCTACATGTAAAAGACAAGAAGCGTTGTGACCGGTATTAAGCTGATATTTATTTGCTTAATCCTCGTCTTGCAACAGCGGATGTGATCTGCTAAAACAAGCTTGCTTTGGTTGACTCACTGTTTTCTGTGTTGCAATCACTTAAAACTGTGAATTTATGTGGGCAGCAGTTATGAAATTTGTGCTTTTCATCTGAAACCTCAAGCTGCAGCGGAGCTTCCATGACTACAATTGTTATTGAATTGTAATACGCGTTACAAAAACGACTGGCTGGCAGTTCCAAATTTCGTCTTCAATAATGCCAAGAGTAAGGGTGGTTGAGCAGTTAACCCATCACGTCTTTCGCCAGCACGTTGTGTCTCAATATTTCACACCAATTTACAGATTTCCCAAGTACTTCTTGTCTGTTTTTTCATTTTATTTTGTAGTAACATGCAATTTCTTTCTGCCTTTTGGTGTTTTGTTATTTTTCTTGCATTTCTGTTACGTGGTTTGAGTCAGAAAACCGCATGAAAAACCTATTTGTTACTTAATTTTTGTTAATGTGAATATAATCTGTTGCAACAAATAAAAAAAAAATATTGTGACTTCGTCCTGCATCAACGTTTTCTGCCAGTGGGAACATGTGCTTTTGTATTTGAATAATGCGTATTGTGAAACCTTGTACGGGTATTAATTAAAAAGATGCATAAAAATGTTTCACGACCTTTGCACTTCTTCAATATTATGCCCCTCAAAAGATCTGGGCTGGTGGCGGTCCTGCATTGCCAAGCACCCTCTGTGAATTGCAATGAAAGAAAACTTTAACCAGCATTAGGAAACGCTGTTGTGAAAAAGGAATAATTTCTATTTTTAGCCGAGCAGTTAAGCGAAGTAACAATTTCACAAACTGTTCAAGCAAAATCACAGTACAAGGCCCGATTCAAAATATTGAAAAGTTCCAATTTAACTTGTCTATATAGCTCCATTGCCAGTTACTTAAAGATATAGCGGTCAGAACGATATTGTTTCAAGAAAGGTTCTGCTTATAGGAAAAAGTTTCAACTTGGAGCCCCGGTGTCAAGCGAACTTTCTGACTTGCAAAATCGCTGATTTCACACCATCTGCTCATGCGCAGAGTGATATTCCAGGTCATGCATTTCGCAGGGTCGGAAATTTCCCTTGACACCGGCTTCAGTGCCATGCGGACGAAACCAGCCTTCACGTTTTAAACAAAAGTGAGCTTTTTGACACTCGGCTACACCAAGGTGCACCAGTAGGGTGTTAAACTGTGAACATGTCTCTTTGTTTCTTACTTTGTCGTTCCTGCGGTTTTTCTTGCAGCATACAAACAGCCCAATTAAGAAACGATTGCCTTTTTCAAGGTGTTTAAAACATCACTGCAACAAAAGAAGCTTTCATCCTGAATGGTTCTCCGCATGGAGTTGTGGGTTCGAATCCCACTTCTGACATCATGTATTGTTACGGCGCAAACAGTCAAAAACCCGGAACAAGTTCAACGCGACAGGCCCGGCACCAACTAACTCCGCAATTGTGATGCGTGCAACAAACGTTTATCGCGAGCCCTCCTTAGACTAGAAACGCTCCACTTATTGCAAAGCGAACGCGGCGCGTTCCACTACAAAAGCTACTGCAAATCAGTAACAGCGTACTAAATTTGGTTTACAAGTGCGCACTTGTGAAATATAAAACTAAAGTCTGCAATAAACTGAATAAAACTTCCGCGCGAGTTTGCTGCTCATAGCTGCAACATCATTTTTAAATATGATTCAAAGAACATTTAAACCTAAAAGTGAAAACTTGCTTCAGTGTTGTCGACGCATCTCCCGAGGTTGGAAGCAAAACTGCGCAAATAGCAATGCAGTGTGAATTTCTTCGTAACCTCGTGGCATTTACACATATTACGATTTTTTTCGAGAATGGAAAGTGGATTAAACGTTTCATACTTCTAAATCAATTTTCGCGCAAATAGTCTATTTCGTGACAATCAGAGTCAACTTCTAATGTAAAGATCATCTTGCATATCGAACACTTCAAACTTAATGCAATTTTACATGTAACCAAATTCAACACCACAAACTACAGACACGACATTGAGTTTTTTTTCGTCGAAAAGGCATACTGTTTCCTTCATTCGGAGATATCCAACACTTGAGGGCACAAGTTCCACGAGTCAAATGAAAAATCTACTTTGCGTGCAGAGTTAGTTGGTTGGTTAGCTTAGGTGGGTAATATTTCATGATTTTGAGAAAAAAGCTGGTAGAAACTTCTGCCAAGGTCGTTGCCAAATTGACGATGTAGCTTCGGTGAGCGAAATGTTTTGGCAACCAAATAGCGGTGAGCAAACTTTCACTTAGCTGTCAAAATTGCTCGTACCACTTTGCGCAGCCACAACGTTTACCAAGATCATTTCCCATGTTATGTAGATAAACTTCGCGACCCATTTCGAGTGTTAGAGCGTCACAGTTTGAAGACAAACAAGAATTATGATGGGATTCACGTGAGTCTTATAAACTAAGAGCCTTCGCAGCTGGTTAGCGAAGTGGAGGTTGAAACCACTGCAAATCATCACACATTGGCTGGCAGGGTTTGAGCATTAACTTTTAGTATACGCTTGCTTTCTTACATTTCGATGTTCTTTTTTTTTTACTTTCAACACCATCTGAACAGCCTGTTCTACAAATGACATTTAGAGGCGATTTTGTGTGTCACAGTGCTTTTCATCATAGTGACGTACGTCGGTGTTTATACTTTCTTTTAAAAATGGAAGAATCTGCACTTTGTGCAAAACACAGTGGTGCTCTTGCACTATGAAGATATGAAATCACCCACAGTTTTGGACTTGGAATGTTTATCAAACCAGAATCGTTCAGAAACTTCGGAGCAATCAGAATCGCGACAAAGGTGTATATAAGGCATCTGGGAGCTTTGTAAGCCAACCCTTGTTCACGACTGACATACGGCCACAGTGATGAACAGACCTTCGTTTTAGTACCAAAGCATACAGCACAGCTTTGTAAATGACGAACTGTGCAGAACGGAATTAGACCAGAGCCATATGTTAGGACTACGACCTCTAGTTTTTGAAAAAACACTTGATCGTGGTCTGAGCCGCAACAGAATCACGACCTTTTTCACACATCACCACAGCAAACATTCGAAGTAGATGTGTCGCAGCGAAACAGCATTCCATGGGTTTTCGATCACGTTTTTCCGTTATTCGTTTGGTTATCAGCTGAAACGCTGCATACTTTGCACGAAGTCCTTAGGATGATGTTTCAAATGAATAATTTCAAACCGGGCCCAAAAAAGTGTTTGTGAGAAGAAAACAACGACGTTACGAAAAATTAGACAAAGTGCAAACAACAAACACCTATTTAAAGGAAATCTTGGCAGCTAGCTGCGGTACAAGGAGGCCAGGAAATAGGACCAGCGATATTTATCATTTAAAAGCAGGCGTTCCTGCTCGGACAATGTAAGAAACCACCACCACGCGATCGTACCGCTTGGTCCAGTATCTTGTCGCTTCGCAACTTTATTTCCAAAGGGTCCTTTAGGGATTTTTGAAGCTCCAAAATTTCTTTAACCACTTGCCGTCGTTCCTTGCGCATTTTGGCGATGTCTGCCCGCATCGCCCCCAGCGACCTGAAAGTGTCAAACAACCGAGCCCTCAGGGTGGAACATGTTGGACTTCAAACGTCTTCTCCCGAATCTTGCTTGCAGTGAAAGCTCATAAACTAGAGTAGATACACGAACGTTTGCACTATGCCAGCCTCACACCGAGTGCAGGTTATGATAAAAAAAGGTTTGCGTAATCAACCCCAAAAAGTTCATATTGGAAAACCGACTCATTGGTGAAAAACTAGGGATGTCATATCATTTTTGCAATACCCGGTAGCGTTGTCTTGGATATCGTGGATTTTGAGGCCATGACTTCATGGTTCTATCTATACTCGCTTCCTTCAAATCCACACAATGGAGGGCAGAGGCTTTGGGAAATGCCTAACTTGCTGTACAGAGTGCCTTGTGCAGTCTCCCAACAAAGAATAAGCCGCTGTCTGAGATCATTTCTATCAATCGGTGAAAGCTCGTTCGGTGCGCATTGCCTTCGAACAAACTCACGTTTTAAGATATTCTGGAATACCGGTGATTTTGGAGTCGAAAATACGCTAAACGATAAGCACCGATCGAAACATCAGTAAAATTTAAAATTCGAGAAACAATGACGCATTTACGGCAAGCGGCTTGTGTTCAAGTTCACGGTCGTCAAGGCAACTGCATCAAAACAAATCGCAACACAAAATGAGAATGGCTTGGTGGTAATAATGACTACAGCGATGACGCACTGGCTTTGGACTTATGTTGCAGTGTGGTTAACGTGTCCACTTTTTCATAATGATCCCATTCATCACACACCGGCAGTGATTTCAGTAACACCTGGATCTTAGTTTGCGACCAAAGTCAAAATCTACAGACCCTGAACGGGATGTGAAGTACCGATGAGGGACGACACTAGGAGAAATTACAGCGTTGGACCACGCGCAAATTTCAACTAAACACCCAGTTCATGCTGACTCACTTTTCACGTTGAGCTTGAAGTGATTTCATCGCTTTCTTCGAATTTCTAATAACGTCGTCGTAAGTCATTCCAGGCGGCGTGAAGTTACGATAGTGTTAGTAAAGGAAATGCTAAACTTGCACAAGTAGCAAAATCGGCAGTTCCAAACACTTAAATACGCAGTATCAGACAAAGGATTTCAACCCCACGCAAAGCAACCGACGGATCATTGTAACGTGGCACAAATGAAAGCGTGAGAACATGGCAAATGCCTCCCTCGGCATTGTTTGAGTTCATGTGACGTATGGAGAAAGCATACCCAACAGCCCTAAGTTCGCAGCATTCATGAAGGTTTAACTACGCGCTATCATGCAATCTACATGGAGTCAGAAAAGATCAAAACACTTTTTGACCCAAGAAAAAGTGCTTCACGACTGGAGAATAGCGTTGCAGTGTTTTTTGTGCGGTAAATATAGATTACAGTAATATTGCGCAAGATTTTGAAATGTCGGTCAAAGTTGTTGCGCATTTTTTTCACCAATCAGGGCACACTTACGGCATCCATCACACCGTTATCCAACGTTCTAAAAATAAGTACGTGCTGTTCACGTGTTTCAAATGCCTGCATTATTTCAAACGTAAAGCGCGCGCATGATGTACATGGGGTATATTTTATACACCACATATGAAGATTCGCAAAAAAACGCAACTATCGTACATTCATTCACCAATTTACAGCCAAGTCGTCACTAGAACTTGAAGAGCACGATATACGTAACAGCGATAAGCTGCAGGATTTCTAAACAGCAGCCAAGCTAATCAATAAAAATCTTTCCCCTACTTGGTAATTAATAATCCACGGTTGCAGTAACGCACGATTGCAAGTAGCGTTGCTAGATCGCCCACCCCCAGGTAGTTTGTGTTTGCTGCATGCGATTCCAGAAGTGTGAACCAATCAACTGGTGCGACCAAAGGCAAGCTGCCACACTTTATTTCCCATGAGCAAAGATCTGATGGGTCAAATCGTACTTGCTAATTGGTGCATCGGACAAAGATCAAAATGCTATCTTCATTCGGTAAAAAACTAGTCAACTACTGCGAGTACTTGGTGAACCAGAATGAAAATTAGGAGAATTGTTCGTTGATATTTCGAAATTGCAAAACACCAAAACCGAAAAAAATCAGAAGGCCAAGTGCTTGTTTGCATAGATCTCATTGGAAAGCAATACCCATGAAGAGTTGGGTGTCGACGCAATATTCACGGCAACTAACATCAAACGGATTCTTCCAACCTGCAGAGAGATTTATTTTGACATATGCTATGAAAGAAAACGAACAAGACTGACAAAAAGCAACAAACGGAAGCATGCACCATTGAAGAGACACATGTCAACGACCATCAAACGAACGAGCTGTACACGCATATTCGTTCAAACGGAAGCTACTATGAACGTTATATCACGTGCTGTGGTAGGAGGTACCGCATGACTTCGCATTTTAAGCACACATTTAGAACACCATTCAAAATGATTTCGTAGTCGGCTATCATAGGGAGTTTCTCCTCACCCGAATTTCGGTAGCGCTTCAGCTAAGCACACACACAGTCGAAATCAGATCCCTTTCTCTTTCACTTTCCCTTCTCATACCGTTTGTTAGTGCATTGCCACAACTATTGTCCCAGATCAAGACAATTCTATTGACGATCGTCAACTTACTAAACGCCTATTTTAGCGGTGAGTAGTAGCTTGTGTTAATTCTCCCTTTCGTCCCTTTCAAACTAAAACAGCATTCTCTTTCAGATGTGTGTTTGTTGCTTGTTTCTATTAATATTTGCGCTTTGCTGTGCGAGGAGTCCATTAGTTTCAAAGAACCTTGCAGGCCTGACTGCGACTTTCTCAAAACCATGATCTTAAATGTAAGAGGCTTCAACGTACGTTATATTTGGGTTTAGGGGGCAAGCGAAAATTCTCCCCCCGAAATTTTCAAAAACATTTTGAATGCGCCAAAAGCGATGGATGCAATATCTCAGTGGTCAATATCAACCCTCGTGTGAGGAAAATTACTGCAAAAATTTTCAAAGCATTTTTTATCAATAAATGTTCAATTGCCAAGATCCAACATTGGTTTGTCGAACAGAAATGTTTTTGCCTTTTCTTCAGTCATCACAATCAGCAGCTGCCGAGTTTTCACACAAGAGCAAGGTCACTACGATGTCGCAAAAAATGGGCAAAAACAACTACCAACCCACTGCCAGACTCGGCATTTGCAATGGACATGTCTACTGAGGCGAGCAGCAATGCTATAACTTCCGTCACTGCTTTTGCTTTGCATGAAAAAAACTAAAAACAAATTTAACGGAAAAAACTTCGCGACACAAAACTCAGGCAAACTAAATCCAGAACATGCGTTATACCTCACAACTTGAGGTGCCTACAGCTTGACGTTGTGAAAAAGCTTGTAGATGTGTTTAAAATCTGTGAAAGGCGCCAGCTGCCAAAGCACCAGCAACAACATCGTTGCTCCTGCATAAAGTCACGTGCGTTGGCGAAGCTCAGCAAGAACGAGCTCAAGCAGCACAGAAGTTGCGGGCGCGAAAGGTCAGCGTTGTGTGCAAGGCTCTGCCAGTCCTTGCGAAGAGATCGAAATGCACGGGGTGGCACAGCGCAGATGTTTGAACTTTCATGCAAATTCCGACGTTTGTCGCAGGTCAAATTACGGACCCGCCCGACGGCAAGTTCAATCATCCCGGTAAGTCTAGCGCGTCCGCTCTCACTGTCCTAAAACGCGGACCGCCGTATGTCTGCCCCGTGCGTGTCCAGGGCTTGGAGCAGAGATTAGGAGTGGGATGGTCCCGTCAGCGCGAAGGCCGCAATTGATAGCGCACGCGAAAGGTTGTGAATACGCGAAAGCTCGCGACCTGCCGAAGCGGAGTGCTTCGTTATCAGCATAAACCCGCATTTGGTGAGACGGGCCACACCTTGTTGTGCGGCGGCAATTTCGAGCCAAAAAATCCGGCCGAAAGCGAGCTGTCACGTGCAGTCAGACAAGCCGTGAGCCGTATATTGACACAGTGGTAATATTCGTAATTGATGAGCAAAAGAACTCCTCCCGAAATGAGGTTTTCCAAAACGCAAAAAAGCAATTAAGGCCGTTGCTTGTCAGAAAATAGTCGAAAAGCAAACTGCCATATAAGCCTAAAAAACGCGCTCTTCTTGGTCATTGCGATTGCTCGGAATCCGACAGAAATCGAACAAAAGCCGTGGGAATACACAAAACGCCATACATTACCTGCTTCTGGATCTACCGAGGTATTTTATGAAGTGGTCGAAAGTTCAGGGTTTGTGCAACGAGCCTGCCTCAAAACTCCTTTTCAAAAAGTTTTCTTTTCTAAGAGCGATTTTGCTGGTGATTTTTTGGCGCTGTTTGCAAAATTCGTTATTTGTTTGAACATGGGGTAGTCCAGCAAAATAGTGGCATTTTTTCCGAGAATAACCTATTTACTTTAAGGGCCACATGATTTGTGAAATATCACGGGCAGGCCGCAAAAACTTCGTGATTTTATGTTATGATGAAAGACACAAAGTACACATGTTTTTTCATTTTAAAGAGTATAAGGGTGAAAAAGTATGAGGAGCAGAAGAGATTCTTTTGACTTACTGTGTGATTATCTGCTGATCTTGGAGTTTCGTTTCGACGCGATGTTGTGTTCTTATTTGGGTAAGAAAATTTTGGACGCGGGCCATATGAAATAGTCACCCGGGCCACACGTGGTCCGCAGCCCGCAAGCTCCCCACACGTGCTTAACCAAAAAACCGGCTTAACCAAAAAACCGGCGACCCTTTCTGTACCGGAGGGCGCATCATGTACACCACAGCAACTCTTTTACGAACCAGACATTGTTGTAGTCAGGTAGAAAAGTTTCTGAACTGAACTGATGTCCTTAGGATTACAACACTCACAACTAAGAAAAAATCATTTTAAGTATTCATTTTTTGTCCACTGCCTTGTGCCAACAAATCAGACGCAGTGGCGGCATTTTGGGCCATAACAACACTACAACTATACATTTTCGACTCAATCTGAACAAGTTATATTTATTTCAGGTCACGTGGAAAAATTTAGCACTGTCCGAATAAATCTTCAATAATTATATCAACCAGAGCATCCGTCTGGGACAAAATTGAGTGTCGTACGATCAGTGAAAAATGGTATCGGTACATCTTCAAAATAGAATCCTCCGTGATACTTCTTGTTTCAGTTTGAAATAAGGATCTTCAATTTCGGTTCGACAGAAGAAAAGAAACTACCGCGTCGAATGGATGTTTAAAGACAAAAGCAAGGAGCGATTCTCTGACCAGTATTACGCATCATCGGAGGATAAAAACCATTGTATGAAGTACCTACATCTTATGTTATTCACATAGCTAACGCACAAGATATCCGAGCAGATATTTTAGGCTTGTTTTGCAAATATTGTCTAAGTCTAAGGACAGTTAAGCAGGCAGCAACTTTTATATGTCTTTTCATTTATATATGTTTCTTTTAAGTTTGAGATACCTAAAGATAAAACTCTACACGTCCAAACCTAACCTAAGCGTGAGCACGTGATACACTCAGATCCGAGTTACGGTCGCAACCTGCAGTGGGTGGTTCGGCATAACTTGATGAACCGAAAACGCAAGATTAAGCTTTATCTACTTGGCTTTTAAATATCAAAGACACTCTTTGCTGAGCATTTTGCAACAAATCCTGAAAGCTGGCAGGCACTATCAGGTCCCGGTTGCAACGCCAACACCTTCACCGCACACTTCTTGCTTTATCTCACGTCCTACAAACCGACATAGATCTAAGCCGATGGTTAAATTCAGTCAGAGCATTCGCAAGCAAGGCTCGTAAACCTACAAGCACAGCAAAAGGATATGGTTGTTGGGTGACTTCGGTTCTCTTCATGCTTTTTCCGACCGACCTCTTTTCTCTCAGGTGTTTCATGAACAGGTGATGCGCGACCAGGGGACTGCGTCCGCTCAAGTTGAATAAAACGCGTTCATAGTCCGGTCCGTGCCCGGCCGGGGCGGAATCTAAACGTCCGTGAAAGTAACAAGAAAAAGGCAGATCCGAAAATTATTCCTACCTGTATGAGGCTAGATCCGTTACCAAGTAGTACGATTCGCATTTGCACATCTACTATCTCTCGTTTTGTCGGAGCAATATTGACCACGGTCTAACTCTGTTGCGCTGTTTGGATTCGTTTTTTGAGATTAATGCATTTACTTCCTTGATCAAAGTGATCAGATCGCTTCCATCTCGTTGAAGGAAGGATTTGGCACAAAAAATGCGATCACGAGTCATACGGACAGGGAAGGAGAAAAAGTTAAGCCATGATCTGCAACTCAGGTGCCTGTGTTGCGTAGAGGCATTTCACTGCTGAAATGAAGTTACTTCAGACAAGCGTACCCTCATGTTCACATCAACACATTTATCTGTCAACAAAATTCATTTTTCTTCGTTCAAACGCCTACTTCTTGGCAGGAGTTTGCAGCAAAGAACAAATAAATAGATTTGCACCAGATTTTATTGCTTTGAAGTGCGGATGCAGCTATGCTCAAAGAACATCTTTAACCTAGTCCTAATGACACGTCGGTAAGCGTAACTTGGATGAGCTACGGTGAGAGAAACACGTCATTGCTTCGGCAATGCTTTGTGCACATAATGGCAATAGAAAAAATTTTAACAAGTCACGTATAAACAGTAAACACTTATAATAATTGGATAAATGCATTTTAAGTTTAGAACTGAGTTAAAAGTCGTGTGAGAAGCAAAGCAATGACCAATGATTTAAAGGAAGTCTTCTACTTAAATCAGTGGCTGTTGTTTATTATGTTTATCGTTGTCACGAAACTTTTGTATTCGAAATTACAGTAGATAGAATTTAAACTAGCATTTGATCGCTCATCACAACACAACGATTTGTTTTCGATAGGCATGAATTCAGTTCCATAAGGTGTTTAGGGCTGATTGTAATTATGGTTTGGCATTTTCCTGCACCTCACCAGCAGTTTAGAAAACATTGGTCTACAAAAAGCCGCAATCAACCGGCAGTTTTGAATGTTTCGTAGTTGCAGGCGAAGTGGCAATATTTCTTTCTTTTTTACAACATGAGTTTTTGGCAGAAGTTACAACTCCATACAACTGCCACAGTTTTAAAGTTCTACTATCGCCGCAATTAAACTACTAAAAATACGCAGTGCTGAATAACTTGAAGGAAATTTGCATAAAGCTTATTATGTCATCATCATCACCAGCATGGCAAAACTACCTGAAAAGCGACATCATACCTTTCAGCGGAAACACGGTGCGCGAAGGGAGCACTGTGCTTTTTCTTGGCTGTTGCTTGGTTTCGTGCAAGCGTTTTTTGTCCTCCTGAACGTTGATAACTTCAGCAGGTTCTTTTGCCGATCTGTGCCGCACAAAAAGAAACCAGGTCTTGGGGGGATCAGCAGGAACGCGTCCGACCGAACGGTGCCAGTGTTATCAGCGCACTTACTGCGCATGCCCGGCGGCATGATCGGTCACAGTAATCTCAACGCTTCCCTGCTCTGCTTCCTGTTCTTCGCACAAAGTGTTTTCAGCTAGAAGCTTTTCCACATCGAAGGACACTGAAGCAAAATGTAAAAAGTTACTTATTGGACTACTTTAGATCCTGCACCTGAAAAGACAAACGCGTGTAACGTAGGACATGAAGTTTTGAGTTATTTCTACACACGCTATTTTAATTTGAGATCGTTTGAAAAAATTGGTCAAGCTAATAGATTGCATAATGATGAAAAGGGTGCTGGAACACCCTGGATGTATATGATTCCGCAGAAAACGACTATGCCCAAATGGTTACAACAAGAATCACGTGGCGCTAACACATAGTGTTGCATCACGCTTGCGTGAGTACCGTGAGCCTGGACCAGTCAACGCATCAATGATCCTGTCTATAACAGGGGTGCGGGGAAGCGCTTTGAAGAGAACTTTTCCTGAAACCGCCCGTGACACCTCACGCATGTGCTTTCGCGTAGCGGTGGGAGTGCAGCAGGCATGACGTCATTAAGCATGACATCGTGGTTTTTCAAGCAGTTTGGCGGTGTGGCTATTTTGACCGTCTCATAGCCACAGGAGCTTTACGCCTTCACGCGAGAATAAGCACAGAACGAATACATATCGCGCATCACGCCTACCGCTTATGGATACGGCAACGTAACGTTTTCCAGGTAGCCGCAACATAGGCGTAGCCAGGGTGGCCTACGGGGCCACACCCCCCAACGTTCTAAAATATCTGGTCATTTTGTGCTATGAGAGGCGATAGTGCAAACAAATACTGTTGCTAGCCTAAAATAAAAAGCTTTGCCCCCTGGCTACGACACTGAGCCGTGAGCGTTGACGAGTCGAAACAAATATGGCTGCGTAGAACGAATGACAAGCAGATGTCCAATCGGACGTTAGAAAAATGCGTAATGAAGATTCAGAAAAAGAGAGCCGCAACATGAGATTTTTTTCCGATTATGAACATAAATGGATTGTTTAGATCAAACAAAGATTTTTTCGGTTGTAACAGTGGACACAAGTCTGCATGCCGTCCGATCAAAGTGGAAAGAAAGATGCACCTGATATAAATAGGAAAACAGAGGTGAGAGAACTCAGGATAGCAGAGAATCGTAACAAAGATCCTGATTCAGGTATTGGACTACCTTCAGAAAGTTCCGGTACTGAACTATTTACATCGCTGTGTGATCATGCGAAGGAATTCTCAGTGATAGAGTGACCGCCTCTCAATTAGAAGGTTGGGTGGTCGATCGACGGCCACTGAGTGAATCGCCGTAGCATTCCTTGGGCAAGAGCGTTCACCTCAACCGCACCGCTAAGGAAATGCAAGCTTCAGCCTGCTACTGGATATAGTCAACATATTCAAATTATCAAAGAAAGTTAATTGTGTTGAATACTTTTGATTGTACTATTTAGATAGCGCGTGAAAAGGTAGTGTGTTCATCAAATTTGTACGTTAATCTTCACCTGGTTTGGTGCATGCTTTCAAAATATACTGGCCGCAAAAACTTAAATTTTAAGTGTCGCAAAAAATTAGCATTGCACCTCAGTTTAGATTTTGTTATGAAACTAGACCAGCTATGTCCAACCCATATGGCTCACTGAGCCAAAAATTATGTCACTATCTTAACCAGGGCCGCACATCGAATGACATGTTAATGAGAGCCGCAGATTGAATGGCTTACTTTGGTCTTAGCAAACTAAATTTAGCTTAACCTAATGTACTGAAAGCGTTCGAATCGTAACTACAATGGTAACGACGAGATAAAGTGGCACTAAAGACCGCCTGCATCAAAAATGTCAAATTCACAATTAGCAATATAAGGACAGGTTGTCAGAATATAGCATACTTCTACTACAACGAAAACCTAAACTGGGCCGCACAAAACGTTTGACTGGGCCGTGGGTTGGACATACATAGCTCAACTAGATATTTCACTTCAAATTTATTGCACTAGTGGAAGTAAATTAAAAATGTACTGCTTGCAACACTACAACAAAGACGTCAGTGAGAAATTTCTGCGTTTTTCGTCTTTAATGCAATAACCAAAAAGTCGGGAGCCACTTTAGTTGATGGTCTACCTCTGCCACGATAATCCGGTCTGTCGCCAACTCCGCCTGTTTCACCACGGTCTACCTGTGTGTGCCATGTTTAATTACCAAGGCCGTGCTCCGTAGGATTGTCGTTGACCGCATCGTTTTGCCAAAACATTGGACGTGGCTTTTAATGAATGCGACTTTTAATGTTTGCTTTTGTGGAACGCTTAGGTTTGTTCGTGGTAGACCGGATTTACGCGGCAGGTAGACCGCAAACTAACACGGTACCAAAAACTGTTTTTAATTCTTTTACCCGTACGCGAAAAAATGCTGCTCTTCTGTAAATGTTTCATGCAGCTTTCACGAAGTAGGTTGGAATTACACCTTCATCGCTTGGTTACACGCAGTGCACGACTGATTGTCTCTTTTATAAGTGGCTATTCGTCAAAGTGGGCAAGATTTCAGGCAGTTCGCAAAATGAGATCATTTAGCGACCTTTGCGGCAACTTGATCTTCAGTTGACTTTCGCGTGCCGCCAATAGAACACCTGTCTGCAAAAAAGTACCCAGGCAGTGCAATGTATGGGAACCTTTCATCTCGAATACCACGCAAAGTGCCATTCGAAGCCTCCCAGATCGCTTTCATGAAGTTTGCAGCAACTATCAATCATTCGATATGGAATTTTAAAATATCAGATCTTTTTTCTTTTGGCATGGTTACCCGGACTGGTTTATTGATAAACAAATCAAGCCATTCACCGGCAAGGCTACAAGACTGCTTATTCCTGAAACAAGCAAGAAATAACACCTGCTACTCGGAGAATTCTTCTATCCGTGCCCTCCACTGGTGAAACCTCAATGCAGCTAGAAAAAGCATTGCGTAACCTTTTTGAAATAGTTGGAGGAACATGCTCAATTAGGTTTCTTTCATAAACTACATACAGTCGGACAACTTTTGACCTATACTGATATGCAAGCACATCTGGAACGATGCAATGTGCAGCTCAAATATTCATGCGACCATTCTGATATCCCTCAGACGCAAACGAATTTGACATTTCGTCTTGATGAAAACAATCTGTCAAAACATAATCACTAGTTGTCAAAGGCTTGCCTTCATAGAAACAGGAAGAGTAAAACATTAATTTTTGTCGATGCTAAAGGATTGGCCAAATTACCAACCGGCAGAAGCGTCAGCCAACCCAAAAACTTTCACAGGAGAAAAAAACACAAACATTCAAGTCAACAACTTGGCGCAGAAAAGTTAACCCGCGAGCCGCATTCGTCCCAGTTGAAAGTTTTGTTCGGCCCAGTAAGCTTTTCATTACTGTGTATGTACAATACAACGACGACCTTTCTTTGCTGTGATAATCTTAAATTCGACATTTTCGATGCAATAGTATTTACTGCTTGTTTATCGTGTACTGCGTACTGGAGATTTCCATGTGACGACTGACACCTCGGTGCAAAACTGATTTCTTGCTTCTGATTTCAGCTTATGTGTTCCTCTGCACTAAACTGATTACTAACTACCCTTGTTCTTCTTCATCGTTTGAGTCAGTTGTTGTAATCCAATGGCAATTAGCGGCCCGCTTGGCCGCACTAGATCTCAGGGCAGGTTTTGAGAAGCCATTCCATTGTCTCGTCGTGCAGAACCGTCAGTCATGCGCTCCATGGGGAGGTCGACGGATCGGGCAGTGAAGGACACCACGATCAACAGTTAGTTCCTCTGCGCCACACTCACAAATCGAAGAAGCGGCCATATCCCGTTTGTGTAAGCAGGAGCGGTAATGTCCGACACCG
>JGI24022J15233_10002513_pt1 | contig 17305 bp, 12 predicted proteins | sample Ectturendosymbi2_FD_15233 | JGI IMG/M metagenome (IMG submission 15233)
CTGACGGTTCGGGACAATGAGTCAATCGAAAGGCTGCTCAACATTTGCCCCGAGATCAAGTGCGGCCAAGCAGTTGTTTGAATAACTGGCTGAAAAGACGAAGAAGAAGAATGATGCTTTTCAACTAACACTGCAGTTTTTTTCCGATTACTACATTCTTGGCGATTACGTCTTAACCTCTCCAAACGGAGTCACTTTCAAATATCATACCTTCTGCATACATTAGTTTTGCTGAGCTCTCAATGAAAATGCCTTATTCACGATTTCACTGCCTGTATCACTATCGGCTTGAAAATAGCAGGAATGTCATGAAAGATTGATTTTTGCTGTTTCAAGCGCTTGCAACAACCAAATGTCATGGCACCCCGTTTATAAACACACCCTGTTTCCGTTTCATAAAAGCACAGCTCAATCTAGTGAAGTTGCTGCATGACATTGTAGTCTTGAACAAATTCTTGAAGATTTTTGAAGACAAGCAACGGAGCATTTTCTTGGATGAACAGATCATTTGCATAGCGCATCGTCTGACACGACTATAGTGACGTCAACAGCAAATTACGCCGTGAAAACCCGTTCCTTTGTCGCCTGAATTTTTTATTTGTTTACTGCTTTTTTGTGAATGAAGCTATAAGAACAACTTTCTACCATCAAAGTGAAAAGTATTTCATTGTAGCTCTTGCTGTGCCAACCATCTTTACAGTTTTCCTAGACGTTAGAGATGTCACTCAAAGGAAACTATGTTCGGTCATTTGCGGTTAAGACGCGGATTTTGATTAAAAACTTTGGCGTGTTTCCCATTTTCCAAGGTTTCGAGCACAAATGCACCTGTACATAACAGAACCATGTGCCATGTCAAGCTTGTTTGCAGTAGTAGCACATTTCACAGCATAGGTGAAGGGGCAGGCAATTTTGGTGGTGTGTAAACGATATTTTGCCTGTATTTCCCTAAATTCGCCCAAAATCTTTTATGCGACAAACGTTTCCTTTACAAAACATTTGTAGCTATGGGTACATTATAGTTTACTCTAACAAGTTGACATAGACTTGAAAATATGAAATTTTGTACTTAAAATGTTTACGCTAGCCTGTGCAAACATACTGTCAGAAGCCAGTTGAATCTGTGCTCGCAGTTCTGTCGTTTGACGTTCCATTCACATTCCGGCTGTTGCTGCCAACAAGTAACCTCACAGCTAACTGAGGTACGGGTCTGAAACTGCTTGCTTCTCTGAAGGCGGATATGGAATATACAACATGTATCATTGTTTGCATTATGACTGTGCCACAACATTGTCTGTTTAATTGCACACATATGCACCAAACCGTATAGCAAAATGTGTTCATGCAAACACTGTAGTTAAAATAAAAAACAGAAGCTTTTCTGCGCCTGCCTGACATGGACTCTGTTATGAAGTAGGTGCCCCACAGCAGAGTTGATTACCTCAGTGTGCAATTAATAAATAACGTAAATGGAATGCGTCCTTTTCCCCAAACATTTGAGCAAGTTCGTTACTCGCCAACTCTTATAAACTAAAACGCGAAGTTACTAGAAAGGAGACATTCCATATAATCGTTGATTTTATACATGTTTAACCCTTAAAAGTCTTGGTGCTTTGCGAATCACTATTAACTTGCATGGGTCGCCAGTGACCCGTGTCGATATACTGCCAAGAGAGTAGAAGGACATCGCATTTGGAAGTTTTATTGCAATATCGTTTAAAAACTTGATAAGCGAAAGCTCCGAAACGAGAACTAATAAATTTAGAACGGTTTCCCCTGAATGTTACTAAGGGTTTAAAGAACGAAAGTTCAATAACGAAAACCTGTAACCTCTCCATATAGGTAAGGACAGCATGCAAAGTTTGTAACAAGGTATTCGGTGACTGATTGCACTGCGAACAAACTACTGTGACAATTTTATGTTCGTTACAATATGGTCACAGTTTTGGCCAAAAAAAGTTAAAAATTGATAAGAATTTGGAAGAAATAAAAAGTTGCCTTTTCATCAAATTTATGTTTTTTTGGCAATAACGTTTGATCCAACACGCTATAAAGCCAGTCAAAGCTTCAAAACACTCGCATTATAGCCTAGTTTTTACTAAAACTTGAATGAAATATTTGCTCTTGGTGTTGGGCCCAGGGTCCGACGACCTTGGCCAAAAACGTTTGAACCTGCCCCACCTACGACGTCGCCCACTAAAAGCCTGAAATCTAAAACTTTCACATTTTGGAAATAATCCAAACTAGAAGATTAGTCGCATTTTTGAGGGTTTGAACAGTTTTCTAGCTCAATCGCCTGGAGTGCTATGGAGTTGCTATGCGACGCAAGAAACGTAGATTTCAGATGTAGAGTTGCTAAATTACATTAGAAACGTTTGCAGCTTCCGAGGTGGAACTTGGTAAGGACCGATATAGAATTATTTCTTATATATTTATAAAAAAAACTCTTTACTTTGTGGTGTCCGCAGTTTGTCAGTGTTTACATCGAGGGTGTATAACCTGTTTGATTTTGTGGGCTAGAATTTAAACATGGCAAGACTGCACGTGCCGAATACACGACATCACATATTCGTTGGTGACGTCACAACAATTTGACTCTGACCACCTAATCAGTTCACTGGCTGCACGGAAACAACTCGTGGGATGCATGTGGCCCTCTGGCCGAATGTTTAACCTCGCTGGCTCGAACTGTATGACATGCCCTAGGGAAAAAATGTTGCACTATTACCACGTTTCTTTAAGGAATATGTTATGTACCCGGTATGGACCTGCAGAGACCTGATTTCTCTGAATTTTGGGACTCGATTTTCTCTGATTCTTGGGGCCCAATGATAAATTTCTCTGATTCTAGAGACCCGATTTGAAATTCAAGGAACCCGCATCGGGTTGCTTAATCACCTGAAAAACATGCTATTACCTGACATGAGTCGCTAGAGGCGCCAAAGCTTTTTTCGGGAATTTTTTTATTTTTCTGTACATTTGACAAACGGAAAACCTGGTGCGTATTTAAAGAAATGCCCACGAGCAACTTGAGGAATACATGGGGTGTCAAAGTAGCGAACCGTCTGACATGGGCAATACGCAGTTGCAAAGTTCCGCTCGGGTCGCTAGCGACACAAAAAGGCGTTTAAGGGTTGTTTTGTCTGACATCATAAACTCTTGTTTGTAAACTAAAAAACAAAGAATGATTTCATTAATATTGTCAAAAATATCGAAACTCTTTTCCAAACTCTTTTGTGATTTGCTCAAATGTTTGACTAATCCAAACTTTTGTGGGTGAACAGGTACCCCCCATGCGTACCCCATGTACCCCATGCGTCCCCAGCTCCAGCACCACTTTTTTCAGTTATCAGCACTACTGGAATATAGTTCGTTTCAGACGCTGGACGGAGATTTCTCCACAGAACAAGTTACGTGCAGTGGCATAAGTTGCAGTGCAGCTACACTGTTCCAAACTTGGAAATGTTTGTTCATCTCCGGCATGAACGCCCGCTTGGTTGACAACATTTGCAAACCAGAATCTTCAATTCACATGTAGATGCTGAGGTGTTGCATTGTGAACCAGAACAGTAGTAAAAACCTATCGAACCAGACCATTTTTATTGTTTCGCAGGCCGGGTTTATTGCCAAGTTCTATAATGGTTGCAAGAAACCTTATATTACAGCAAGTAACTTTAGTCGGAGTCAGGTTTAGTTCAAAGGAACTTTACGGTCCATTCGCCAAAAGTTTGTAACTGAAACACATTTGCGAAGTCAACCTGCAGCAACGCGATCCGCGTCGGCATAGCTACAGCGAAGGATACAGTAATACAACCCTCGTCATGAAACTATTGTTCTAACGAATAGGGCCGGATTTAGGGGAAGGTTAAGTAGGCGACTACTTAAAGGCTTCAAAACTGCAGGCCTCCACAGTCAGGAGCCGTGAGCCGCCCGATTAAGGCTGGTTTGACATATTTAATGTGAATAATCATATAAACAGTCAATAACAACAGTATTACAAAAAAAGCAAGCTTATGTTTATTGAAAGTATTGTGATTTTTTCATTTTATACTCACGAAACCTACAACCAACAGAACGAAAACATTATGTGCGCGAAAGTGAACATTACCGGTCACTAATGAACTTTTCGACTCACTGCTGCAATACATAATTACAGCTAGCTGATAACTTTTATTTCTTTGACCTTGAATGATATTTATCTGAGGCACTGAGGTCCTCCACACAAAGACTGAGACACGTGCTTCATTGGATATCACCAACCTATAGACTGCAAGAGACGGCCAAAGCACAAATCAATATTGCAATTCAGTTAATTGCAGTGTACTTGCACTAATAAGGGGCGAGAAGCACATAATCCAGTTCGATATTAGAAGCACAAACTATGTGTGCTTTTTTTGTACTGAACACAGCATATAACCTGTAATGAAATTGAAATACAGTAGGTTTCTTGATCATTTCGAATCGTGTAGCATTGACACTGGCAAGAACTATTGATTTTTCTTCTCTGCATTTATTAGGCTAGAAATCTCCACTTCAGCAATATTCATTTATTCACTTTTCATTTTCTTGCACGCTTTGCCTTTCGGGAATGTTGTGGGGGTAACAGCCATATAAGGACTTGAAATTGCTCATGTTCAACAGTATCCGCAACAAAGACTGGAGCAAGCAAGGTCGGAGATGTAGACGGTCCACCTATTCCATGTGGGAACACTGGGCGTGTTTCCAATGGGTGCAACCAGCCGGGTGACATTATGGACGCATGGACAAAACAACATAGCTAGGATCTCTCGGTCCTGAGAAGTGATACGTCATAGGGCTTTACGAATTTCACAGTGGCGTACTTTATCGCAAAGCAGTGTCGCATCGTTAACTCTTCAGCTAACTTTGACTGTGCCGATCCATTTTTCGCCATGTTCACAGTGACAGTGCCCTGTCCATTGTGCGTCATCGTTCATACGACGGAACGTTGTTTGTTTGTTTCCTCCGCGTTGAAATCACCACGAGAAACCTTCGCTTTTGTGTAAACGGAGACAGAGACAATAGGCGCTAGGGCCCCTTCTCTCAACACTTTTCCAATCTTGAAATGTAATATGAATAGAACCGTAAATTGAAACAGAACTGAAGGCGCTCTTCCTCTGGTAGGTAGTAATATGAGGTCTGGTGCTTAACATGTGGTGTATGATATGTAGGTGGCAGTTATGCTTTATGTAGCAAAGGATTTTGCAGTACAGTTATGTGTGCCACATTTCAACCAGTGACACTCGGTACATTTTTATCAGCGCTCGTTTTAAAGTATAAAAGTCGCAAGGTTGTGACTATTCCGAGAATGTTGTAGTTCAGTTTCAGGCAAATGCCGTGCAGCTAAGCAGTTGAACGTTTTTGAGGATGTAATTTTTTCATCTGCGGTAGCATGTTAGTAAAAGACAAACGCAAATTTCCTATTTCACATTCTCGCTGACTTTCTGTGGTCTACGAAATCAACGTTTTTGTCTGACTGCGGGTTTGCAATGTTACTTGTTGTAGCGAACTTCACAACCAACAGGGTTGCAAAACAATTAGCTTGTGCCCAACGCGTCAAGAAAAACCCCAGTCTATCTTTGTTAAGGTTATCTGCAATTTGGGATTTGCATCAACGTTACATATTTCAGTGAGCAAAAGGTGTAAATTTTGTACTGTGTACAAGGAGCAGAAACACGCTGCAGCATTTCAAAAAACCACCAATAAAATTTACGATAATAAGAAAAACTACTCACAGAGAATGTAAAACTTCCTATTTACCTAGCAATATACCTTACCACTTTTAAACACTAATACTTTATTTGTTGACCACAGTATGCAAAAGGCAAACCATGTTTCAGTTACAAATTAGATTGTGAGTTACGCTTTGTCAAAATGTTAGTCCTTATTTTGTTCCAATATATTTTCATGTAAAGTGTGGAAAACCTCCTTGGCGCAAGTCACAAAAATTGCATTGAAACATGTCAACAAAACAAGAACAGGTAATTACAATGCTAACAGCGAAGTAAACCTTAGTTGAAGATTTCAAATCTGTGATGTTCGCTATGATGTAATCCTGGTTTACGCTGGCAGCAATGAAACTCTATATGACGAACAATGGAAGGTCCGACATCATTTTCTGAATGGGTTACAAACTTCTTTCGTCGGTTGTCATGTTAAGAGTTAAACAAAAGATCAGCAGAGTCTTGTGCCGATCAGAAGTGGAACAAATTATTTGAACTGTACTTTGTGGTTGTTCTTTCAGTTCTGTAATATTTTAGGAATAGTCATTTTTTTCAAATTCTTACAAGCATTCATGCAATCACTTTTTATGTTGCACGTACATCTAACGGTGATGTGTTGGAAGGGTTGATGCATTTAATTGGTGTGCTACCATGATTTCAAAGCTTCATGAGTTTGCTTGCATCGTATTTTTGATTAGGAAGCGTTTTCCAGACGTGAAATATTTTCTCAATATCTCAAACGAGAGCGAAAAACATCCAACTTTCTTTTCAAATTAGGAAACATATCAGTGAAAAGCCTTCGTGAAAAACAGTTCTTTGGACAAAAAACACGACTGATGCTATTTTATTCGAGGTTAAAAGGAGATTATTTTTATTTGCACTGATGTTATTTGTCATTTTGGCTATATCCAACTGTTTCTTTACAAACCATCTCAAAAGATAATACAAGTAACAAATTATAACAATTACAAATGTTTCTTCTTTCAGCAAGAATAAAATGTTAACATTATGCAAGCATTTTACAGAGAGTTTCTCTTTTATTCACGTACGTCTGGGTGAGGACTGTGGCAAAAACATGTCAGTGTATTCCATGTTCTACACTGAAAATGTAAAAAGTGAATATAACTCAATCAAAAAACACCTTGAAACCAACCCAGATCTTCTGCACAGTTGCTATTGACGATCTCTTTGCTTTTTTCATTATTGAAGCAAACTCTTATGCACACTAAAGGTCAAGCCAGACGACGGATTTGTGCTTATGAAACATCTCAATATGTTGGCTTATTCTGCATACTGATAGTTCTTTTGGTCAACGAGACGGAAACAGTTGCGTTATCCCATCGAAGAACTGAAGCATTCGATGCAATAAAGCGGTTTCTGTATTGAATGTGCAGAAATGAAACAGTTTTGAGAAAGATGTTCGTGTGAAACTTTTGTGGATCATGCGATTCTCCCAATCACTCCGACTTGGCAATCCTGAAGACTCCTCTATCGTCTGAAACAACTGTTGCAAACGCAGTGAACTTTTCACTTCTCTACTGTCCCAAAGGTTTTTAAAAGCGAACAGCGGACTGCAAGTCTTACGGCCCTTCTTGAGATTCATATCCATATAGTGTGAAAACCGGGGGTGCTTCGACACGCAGGCGATGCAAACCGCTGGTGTTCTTGCCATCAAAAATCGCATTAATATGCTTGTCTTTTTGGGAGGAGATTTCAGAACCTGAAAAATAATGTGTTGTTATTTTTCATGCCCTCATCATAACCTTGATATAGTCCACATTTTGAATTTCAAAACGTAGTGCAGGTGCTTACGAAAGTCTTTGCGAGTTTAAAAACAAATGAATAGTGCATGTGTGGCTTTGGTATCTGCGACACTTTACTTCCATGTCTTTGATAGGTTACTGAAACACCTCCACATTAAACGCTATCAATACTACGCTTACTCCGTTGCGCTTGCAGCTACGCATTTTCTACGTGCTATTTTTGGCAAACTCCACAAAACACGATAAAGTAACTTGAAAGATCATTTGATGCAGGCTACGGCACTCCATTTGTGTTTTTGAAAACTCGAACGTTTTCAAAAATTATAGCATTTCGCTTTATTGCTTACTACAGCTTTAAAAAACGAAAACGTGGATAACTAGCAAAAATCTTTTCCAAAGAGAAAGATCATTATGGTGGCTCGGAACAAAAAATATCAATGTTTTACGTCAAACATAAAACGCAGTCCATAGCTTCAAGTTATCGTCTCCATCTGCTTAAGTGTGAAACATAATTTGCACTTTCAATATTTAGAAAGTATTGTGAATGGGGAGCGTAACATTTTTGTGTTAAGAAAATCTCTGCAGCATTTCATTCACAAAATATTTTTCATCTTATGAAATAATTTGTAAAACAAAAAACTGAAATGACTTTCCTGCATCAAAAACTTTAGTTGTTGAAAAAGTCTTTTGAATGAGAAACTTAAACATCATTAAAAAACTGTCATAAAACAATTTCTTATATTTTGTTACTGTGCCTACTCTGCCAACTAACACAAATCCGCCAACGCGGTGTATCTATTGAAGTTTCTAAATGAAATACATTTCAAATTCTTATGTTGCATCTCCGTTGCTTAATCCATGTTTGTTACTGTAACCTGAATAAACGAGTTGAACAATGAAAAGACAGTTTAATATTATTGCTTTCAATGTTCTTTTCAACAATTCTTTTTTTAGCTCCAACCAGAGCTCTTTTCAAAATGTTAATTTGTGCCTTTAGAAAAACTCGAGTTCTTTCTCAAAGTCCACTCAGCATTGCTTCAAATGTCCTTATCTTCAATCATCGCGGTTTCTTTACAAATCAAGTAGTATATTAATGTATGGGCGGTTTCTAACTTACGCCTAACAAATCAAGTATTTCAAATTGGGAAACGATTTTCCTTTACTGATGTCAGAATTATCCAGTATTATAACTCACACATTTACTGCTTATTTGTTTTTGGGCGCAACCATCGTTCTGATGCACGTTTAAAGAACCAAGCTTAACTCTGCAAGAAGGCTTGCTGCTGTACAAGCGATATTGCGAATACGCATGATAACTTTTCCTGTGGCTAGTGGTCAGTATTTCAAGTTACACATATGACATACATCAACTGGACCCAACTTCAGGGTGGTAGATGCAAAGCCACTTAACCAAATGTTTCAGTTCCAGACATGCCTTTTGGAATTTCCGCTTGCAGTACTACCACACGTACAATTCACAATCGACTTCAACAACGAAAAGCGCCTGACATTTTACTGAGAAAATGTAAAGATAATACCGTAGGAAAATCAGTGTCAGCAATGATATGCTACATAAAAATCGCGATAAAAACAAATGTGAGAAATATGATTTCGAAACATGTTATATTCGGAAACATCAATGGGAAACACTTCATTGCAGAGTTGAGCTCAATGACAAAAAAATCCGTCCTTTAATTGATTCTTAAAAGATTTCTGTAAAAAATAGTTCTTCTCAGTTTCAAAGAATTCATCAATTGGAATTGTTACTTCCAAACTACTTTGTTTTATGAAAAGTTTTTAGGTTGTTTTTTATTTTTATCATTTTTTGTAAAAATATATTTCCACAAAATCTGTTTCTAAAATAATTTGACAGGTATTTCAAAATAAAATATAAATTTTATATGGAGAACACTCGCCAAATTAACTGTGCTAGGTGCATCTTGCTTGCGTTTGGTGAAAACGTAGACCATCGTAAGTTGTGCGCGACGCAGATTTGCTTCCTCTTGCTTTTTTTCTTCTACTTTTAATTACGCCATAGCTCAGCGATGGGGAACCTACTTTGTATTGCAGGTCCCATGAAATGTGAAATATCGCTGGCAGGCCGAAAAGCAATTATCTTTATGGTAATTTTTTGCGTGTATCTTCTAGAGGAAATAAGGAAATGAAACTTTACGAAGCATCAAAACGAGACTTCTATTGATTTTCTGTTGAAGAATCTGCTAAATGGAGTTTCGTTTTCACGCGATGTTGTGTAATAACTTTGGTATAACACAAACGCTGATGCAGGAAATTTCAAATGTTCAGGCAGGAAACGTGCAGCCCGCGTACCGCAGGTTTCCAAACCTGCTCACACAACTTTTGAATTCACTTCGCCTTTCTCGCTTACGTTTTCGGGCGTGCTGAATGTGCAGGAAAATAGTGTAGCGCGAGCACGTCGACTACAACGAAAGCAAGCAGTCCGCCTTCTGTTCTCTTCGCACTGGCATGACCTTCCTACTGTCCGCATGACTATTCTAAACGCATGCCACCACGGAAGGTACAACTTGATTTAGCTTGTAGTCACGTTAAGACGCGTCCTGTAAGGTTTATGCGGTTTGCAGCATGCTAAAACCACGTTTGTGCATCTTAGCGACAGAGAGCGTATTTTGTTGGGAAGAAGTGAATCAGGAAAGAAACACAATTCTGGACGGTGCGAAGTAAAATAACATTTTGAAAATAAATTGTCTTCAACTGAAAGCTCTGCTAACGTGTTTTAAACGGTTATATACGAAGCACTAAAATGCCTTTGGAAGGTGTGCTATCTCATATCAATTTTAATGCAATGCTGAAGCACTGCAAAGCAGATTTTAACATAGTTGTTTGCCAACATTCTTTTGTGTTTCACGAAAGTTTTATTTCAAATGTTTTCAACAATTAGGTTCTGATTATATCTTTTACATCATAACACAGCTGTTCGATTCAGACTTTGGTTTCTGAAGACAAACTGCAGATTGGCAATATATTAAAGAGATGAAAATATTATGTGCATGGATACCAAGTGTGATAATTTGCTTTTACGTTCATCTTCCGCAAGTGGAGGCTCAAATTGACAGTAAGTAATGTTCTTTTGCAAATATCATTGGGTGACACAAACCAGGTCACTGTTTCATCAGTTACGGAGCAATAATTTCAATTTGTTAAACGTATTTGTCATAATCCGTCCACTAGTTATAGGCAGGTGCAAAACAGCTTTTGTCCCTAACAAGAACTTAATGGTTGACAGAAATGACAGGGCTTTTAATAAACGTTTCTTTTGTTCATTAAAATCGATTTGAAATTTAATTTTACATTGTAAACAATATCTTATGACACTTATTCCTAAAATCTTGGATAAAATGCTGTTAACATTTTATGACCTTTTGTCAATGTAACTGATATTTCACATATATCAGAATTGCATTTAATATATGTGTAGCATTGTCTATTAGCAGGTAAAATATAGAAATATACCCTTTGAAAACAATACAGTTTTCGGAGAAAGTTTGCCCAAAGTTTTGGGCCGTAAGTAACTGCGGTTAATATCATGTGATTTATTATCTTTGAGGTATCTCATATTAAGCCTTTGGAAACTTCGTACTTTGCAGAATGAAAATACTGTATGCTCGACATACCTGTGAAAGAAGTAATCATTTGAATTAGTTCTTAAAAATATTGGAATTGTACACCATAAAGTTTTATATCAATTCGTGTTTTTTAGTTTGTACTGCATCAAACATCACCAGCGACTCTGGAACTCTTACAAGCCCAAATTATCCGAACAATTATGATAACAATCTTGATTGCGAAACAATCATAACTACTTCTGCCGATAAGGTAAATGCTGTAAATGCTAAACAAGTTCAAAATGCTGAAGAAAGAAACGCGTTACTGGTTGGTTGGCGTAGGGTTTCATAACGAAGCCTGCGATTTTGAATAGATATACTTGCATTATAATGAAAATACCGGCCAAAGAAAAAGAGGTGAACAACATTTTGCAGATGTTTAGGTAAGCAGAGCTGAATGCAAAAATTCCATCGGTGCCTCTATGCAGTTTTAACTTGCAACAGAGCTCCATGCCTTACCCATGACGTCACACGCCATCACCGTGGCCAGATATCAGAGTTGGTCGGAGCCACATTTTGAGACTCCGACCCCACTTTTGGTTCAAAATTTTTGAATCCGTACTGCGTCCGGACATTTTTCAAATTTGAGAATCCAACTCTTGTTCTGACACGGGATGCCGTCGATCCAACCGAAATTTACCAATACTTTTACTTAAGAAACGACCACGAAGACTCCTGTTATTGCCGAAAATGAAAAGTGACCCTCGCTCCGGATTCGGGTCCAAAAGAAAAACGCAGAATCCTGCCGAAGTCGAATCCGGGGTCACCTCTGGCAGATATCCAGCCGAGTCAAGTGTCTACCTATGCTTCGCGCCACTACGTCACTACTGTAACTGCTTTTCGCGTTTTTAACTTTTCACAGCACTTTTCTCCCGACTGGCCATAAGAACTTGCCGCAGGATCACTGCCGTTCAATTTCAAATGCAGTGATGTTGGTAGCAGGAGTTACCGAAACGTCTGCAAAATGTCGTTTACCTCCTTTTTTGGCCGTTATTTTCATTATTAGGTATTTCAGCGCTTCTACTTTTCGTGTACCGAAGTTTTTTGCATTGTTTTGTGCAGGAGTTATTGAAATCCTTTAGACTGCTTCATTGTGATAACAACTTTACACTTTTCCTATTAGTGCATCACAGTCCGTGATGAAACACCGAGGGATAGATGCATAATGAGTTTCATGTGTTTTACTATGCAATCATTGTATGACAAAATATTTTTCTTGCTATTGTTTTGCCACTTTTTGTTTATGTGCCCGCTGTGCTAAATGTGGTTTTCTGCACTACAAAAACTAGCTATTTCTTGTGTGCTTTCTAATGAACAGAGAGCATTTTTTCAAACGGTTTTCTACTGAGAAACCTTTATACTGAAAAACTTTGCTAAGAAGTACATGTCCAGCTTTTGACTTGCAAAAATTTTGTTCTTCTTCAAATACATCGAAAGCTATGCTTACTTCATACTAAACACATAAATTTCAAGCATCGCATTTTTCGCGTTCTTGAAGGTTTCTCAAAATAAGTGGGATTCTCCACACTCTGGAGAGACGTAGAGAATTCCTTTTGCTTTGAACATTCCTATCGTTTCAGTCACTGAATGGCTCCCGTGTGTTTTCGCAAAAATATTTTGCATTTACTTTTAAACAAGTATCCTTGTTTCAAGTTTGAGCAGCACAGCATGGGGAAAATCAGCCTGATTGAATTTTATCTACTTCTTACCATGTGTTACGTAACCCCATGAACAGCTTCTTTGTCTTTATTTTTGGTTTAGCTGAAGCCAAAAAGTTGAATGTCTTAATGTCTAACTTCCTACTATGCATGCGCCAAAAGAAGCTTTTGAAATTTGGGCAAGCGCTCATTTTCTGAAATAAATGTCGCTTCCTCTCGTTTTCCTTCTGTGAGTGTGGGTTACTACTGTATTTATGTGCCGTAGGCTAGGAAAAGGCGACAAATCCAAGTAAAAGGATTTTTTCCATCAAACAGACAAATTTAGATGCAATCTTTCATCAGATATGTCTGCTCGACAATACAAATTCAAGACAATATGTGATGCATTTGCCCGTTGCGTACTTCCGGCTGCGTTGCATACTCTTAAACGTCATCTGGTTTCGTTCGTACGTACAAGCATAGTGCCTATTTATTAAATACCTTTGTATGGGGGAAAAGCTACAGCATGTCCTACGGAAGGTTTTTTGCTTTACCTATGGCCGTTTTTGTCCAAACGTGGACTAACTTTGCACTGAACACTGTCAAACATCATGTGCTTAATAAGTGAACTTTAAATAGAAAACCTGCCATTGAGGTGCCACTAGGACAGCATTCATTGCAAAAGTAGACGCGTGGCTCACGGTATAGAGTAATCGGGAATGGGTTTTTGCAGATCACCTCTGATACTAGGAAGGGTGCGCAAAGTGAGTACGATGAAACNTTTTTTCTTACTTCAAAATGAGACAAAAATTACATTAAGTTTGAAACGTGCTACTTGGTTTGCTCACGGTGTTATTTGTTTGCTTAAAGGTGATAGCTGTTGCATTTGTTGTGATTGATCTTCCGTGGGAACGTGGTTGCCCCGGAGATTACCTGGAAGTTTATGATGGAACTGAAATGGTGGGTTTTCACATAGCTGTGTGGTTTAAGTGGTACATTTTGAGATAGCAATTTAGTATAATAAATTTTAGAAATCTTTCTAGCTAAACCTTTGAGTTCAAAATTTTCTTTGCTAATTATCAGTACACCAGCAAACGATTGTGCGGAACAGAAGAGCCAAAAACCTTTGTTACAACAAATTCAAGTGTTCGAATTGTTTTTCACACCGACGCATCAACCATAGACAGAGGCTTCAACATACAATGGTCTACTGAAGGTAAATCGCTTCATCTGTTTTGTAATTTCACTGTGTTTAAGCTGTCAACATAGTTAATTTGAACTTATTGCCGGAACGGCTAAAGTCCCATGTAGGCCCTTTCGTTCAAATAAGACTAAATAATAACGCAAACATCGTCTTTGAAAGAACAAAGTTGCCGCGCTAGTTTTTAATGGAAAGCATTGCCTAAAGTATTAATCTGATGCCTACACATCTTCGAAACTTTGTTCTGATAGGAATGTAAATACTTTCTGGTAAATGCAAAATCGATTGTCGTTTGAACATGCACAATATTGTTACAAAGCAATGTTTGAATGGAAAGGAATGGACAAAAGGTTATTGAGACCTAATGATGCTCATCATTGCGAAAAGAACACGTCAGGAACATAGATTGGTTGAAAGTTTGCAAGCATTTCTACAGTAGAGTGGTAACTTTATTACAAAAATAAAGCGTGTCCAGCGACCATTACGGTCGGATCTTCATTTTTCCCCAAGTGCTTTGATTATTTTTACAACCTTTTCATTCGATAGCTTGCATGATCATTGGTTCTTCAAAACGTTTTCGTCGACGTTGTTTCAATGTTTTTCAAAAACGATTTGAAGAATGGCAGTTTGTAATAGTATTCACCTGTTGCAGCAATTAATATAGAGAGTCGATTTGCCTGAAATACAATATGAAATTACGTTATGTTCAGGCAAAGAATTTGTCTTGCATCTGATGCACCAACAGACGTCTTCTCTAGGGTTGCTTCAGCAGTAATGAGCATGTGCCATCTGACTTCTTTTTGTGTTCAATTTCCATGACGTCGTAATGCAAGTGTTGATCACCAACCTTCTCGAGTTTATTGGAATATTCTCCAAGATGGCTATTGGGAAATTGGAAAGATACACAAATGCAGCTAGAATTATGACAATTAACAGCATCGCAATCAACAAAACGTGATACTTCCCTGATTTTTTTTCAATAAGAGATGCTTTTCACCGACAAAAAAATTGTTATGTACTACATTTTACATTTAACTTTTACACGTATTCTGCATCACGCGTACATGTAAAAGCTCTGAGATCCCTAAAACAAACTTTCTCAACCAACGCAAACCTTCCATGTACATTGCTTTTGTGTAAAGGAGACTCGAGGTGATTTCTTGACCACCTTTCATCTTACGCAAAATCTTTTTTATTGTTTTTCAAAAAGCGTAACAACGTCTTGTACTGTCAACGAGGATATTCTACTTATTAGCGATTTGTGGCCCGAAATTCTCACTCCGAAAGAAGCAGAGTAGAACATTTTAACAATTGGTGGCTGCTTAGCAAGGAAACGAGCATATTTGATCCAAAGAAAACCTTTCGAACAATTTTGTGTTCATTGTTTGTGCTTTCCAGAAACAAAACAACTAGGTTTTGTAGAAGATTTTATCCATTCGACTCAACTTTTATTGACAGTTATTTCCCTTCATCTGGTTTTGATAGAATTGAGGCAGTGACTAATTTAACTGTATGTAGTAAGCTGTATTACCGGTATGGCGTCATTACTGTTATTAACAGCGTTAATATTATCTGCAGCGAAATGCGCAAACGACCAATACAGGTGCTGGGATGGTGCTTGTATTCCCGGCGATCAACACTGCGACAGAGTGAAGCATTGCTCTGACGACAGTGATGAAGTAGAATGCGGTGAGTTAATCACTAGCATTGATACAGGAAGTGATGAAAGTAAAGACTCAAAAAGTGGAGAAGGAAGATTTTTTGAAAGTTGTTTCATAAAATTTGATGATTTCCACTGCTTGTGCCAAAGGAGCAATACTTTGCTGTTACCTAGCTGTTTCAATCAGTGTTTTCGTGTGCATATCAACGATATGTTATGCCGGAGGTAGGAAATTTTGTTCAATGGAAGAGTCATTAGGAGAAAACCAAACTCACTAGCGAACCGCAAAATCCTTTTGTAGTGTAATGCAAATACAGCAAAGAATGCACGTTTTACATAAAATTCCCTACATTAGTTTAAACAGAACACATGCATATATCAATATAAGGTTTTAGTTTGATTTGCTGCTCTCCGAATTATCCAGACAACATGACAATAAAGCTCTGCGAAATAAACATCCCAAGTGTTGCATTTCTTAGGGTTGCACGATGTTTTCATTGAAGAACTTTATAACATAAATAAATACACAGAGGAGTATGTCGTGTTGAATAGAGAAATGCGTCGTACACGTGGTCGTCAGAAGAAGGCAGGAAGGAGCTTGGCCTGCACCTTGAAAATTGTAACAAAAAAGGTTGTTTCCCAAGTTTCGAGTGGGAAAAAACAAATTTCACGACTTTTGGTACATCAAGAAAATTTTTTGGAAAAAATCCCCTAGTGCCCCCCTCTGGAAAAATATCCTTCGGACGCCTATCGTTGTACACTGTTCTTTTAAAATCTGGGTATTTTGTTTCTTGAACCTTCTGCCAGAAGTCAACAGTAAAGCGGTATTGACTGAAACGTTTTAGAGTCAGATCTTCTTGCGTTTCAGTCAGTTTCATTTCAACAGCAGACAAGTTTTTTTACTTACGGTTGGAGAACTGGAAAGACATCACAAACTACATTAACATTGAAATATATTCACCAGAAATGCAAAGCGTTTTTTCATTTCTTCCAAATATTCAAATCTAGCTTGGAACTTCTCCAGTAGTTTTGCCATACATTTGTGTATTCTTCCACTGTGTGGTCTGTATTCACCTCTTGGGGAAAAACATTCGTTCTCATTCTGACATTGAGAAAATGACATAATATTTTTGACAATATGTCCCTTTTGTAAATTGTAATTTTGTTCTTGAAACTGAAGGGATTTAATTTGAACTTTGGGCTCACTGTGTTTCTAATCGAAACGCGTAGACCCCCAGGTAACTACTGTTGCAACCTCCCTTATTGCTTGTTCGTGCCACGTATACATGGGCGTTGTTCTTCAGTCACATCGCGTTCGTGGTGAATCACACATTCAACGCCAACGGAGAGTTTGCAACACTGCTTACCTTACGAACGCGTGTAAGCACCTAAACAAGCAAAACAAACGTTAAATACGAAACATGCGCATTCCTTATCAAAAAGACACACAGAAAACATGGCGTGGGGCTCGCAAGCTGCAGTTTGCCCAACATTGTATTTGTTTTCGTTATAAGACCACCATTGCCTTATACTAAACGTATCTCTTTTCGATATAAGTCGTTATAAGACTTTGAAAACTCAGACAATATGGCATTAAAAATGATCATTTGTCACATTTAACATTTTGATTGAACACAAACTTCATCTTCGTGAGTGGAAAAAAAC
>JGI24022J15233_10002519_pt1 | contig 17284 bp, 7 predicted proteins | sample Ectturendosymbi2_FD_15233 | JGI IMG/M metagenome (IMG submission 15233)
TTCACGTCATTTGGGAAAACCGCAATCAGTAGCCCGCGGGCCAAATGTGGCCCGAATCAGCGTTTTCAGTGGCTCGCGGAAGAAATTAGGAAAAACCTTTTAATCTGAAAATTCTTCCCACTTTAAGAAATATCAGTGCTTAAAAGCTTTCCTGAAAGGAGAATTGTTTCTATTTCCATTATAGATTAGTCTTGCCACCTTGCATTATCGTAATAGTGACTGTTTGCACATTTGAATTCGTGGAACTAGTTTTTCTTTACTTTTTCCAAAACTTTCCAAACTTTTGCTTTAGAGGTTAGATTTTAGGATTGGTGTTAGGTTAGTGCCAGATTAGCATTAGGTTAGAGTAAGCTTAACGTTAGGTAACCGGTTACTGTAAGGTTTACTATGTTTCTATCAAGCCTACTGCATTCTCGTCATACGTTACTGTCACGTTGCAGGAGGTGGTCAAATAAGATGTCGAACTTAAAAGATCTATGTGCAGTTCTGTAGCCAGTGCCTTATTCAAACAGCATCATGCTCGGAGGTTCCCTATCGACTTTCGTAAAAAAACATACTGCTCTTGCCAATAAATGCAGTACTGCTGTTGGTTCATTTAAACACGCTCGTCACTTTTTCGTAATATAGTTTCTAGTGCTCTTTTTTTCTCTTATATCTTTCACCTTTCTATTTTTTCACCCAACCCTGACACCTGTACAAATGACATGCTTTTCTTTTCCTTTTGACCTAGGCATTAGGTAAAGACTACCACAGGGCTTCCATAAATATTTTTTAGATATTCTCTAAAGCTGAGCTTAAAATTCCCAAAATCTCATGAAAATTCCCTAGATTTTACACAAATCAGTACATTACATCATTACTTTTGTCTACCTTAAAGAACTTTTAATGGCATATTAACATTAACAAGCAGTATCAAATTTTGTTACGTTGCACATTTGCTGCTTGTTCACTTGGGAACAATCACAGTAGCATAGATAAATCACACCTCAAGAACCATATTGTCTGTAAAAGATTACGAGATAAGTAACTAAATTGATTATGTAAAACCAAAACATACAAGTAGGCCAACTATATTTCTTACATACCACAATATAATAATAATATTATTATATTGCGGACTCGTGGTCCATATCACAGATGCAATCACAGACATAAGAACACAAAAAGTGGTTAGCTACACATCAGCGCACATTACAGCAACGGTGTTTGCACATGACCAACATTGAGAGGAGCAAAACACTTCATCACCACAGCTGTATTAGCATTCACAAGAAAACAAAAAATCAATATCCATACAGTACCGCATTACACAACCGGTGTCCAACCTTATAACATGATTTGTAACGTTAAGCTTTTTTAACATGATTTCGCAATATAACATGATTTACCAAAAAGCTGACGTAACATAAGCTGTTTTTCACAGAAACATGATTAGGCTCTACTTTCGACGCACTTTTTCATGATGGTAATTCCAAAACAGGTTTAACACATATCTGGTAAAGAAAATACAATATCATGCTATTGTCCACTGATTCCTTTTCCTGTAACTGATCGTAAATCACAAAAGTTATTTTCACATCACAGGAACATAACATGTGACCACAAATTTTCCCACTTTTTATCCCATGTGGTGAATGTATAATTACCTTGTCCTTGCCACTACGTGGCGCCTGTAATCTTGCAATTCTTAATTGTGCCCCTGTGTTCGCCTCGCGGCTGTTGCGTTGTGCTTGCGGTCTCGGAATGCAATACTGCCAAGTGTTCTTTAAGTGCAGTTTGCCCGCCCTGGGAATCATTTGATCAGTTTCGCTGTTTCATTGCTCGCTTGTTCAGCTCCATGATTGAGCAGTGTCCTTACTTAGTGAATTAAAGCCTGGCTTTCTGCAGATAGTGTTTAGTAGAATTCGCAGGCGAGTGCATGACATCCCACAAAATGCCATTTCCCTAAAAATTCCCTAATTTCCTCAATTTCCTAGATGAGCGGTGGGCAATTACATTAACTTGGGGGCCACTTTGCTAAGGCCGCGTTCAGCGGAGGGCCGTATCGTCTAATGAAGATGGGAGGCGAACCCACAACCAGTACCATTCATTAGCATGGCAGAGTTGAAACGTGACCGTTATGCTACCAGGTTGATGCCACTTGAGTGACAAACTGACCGCTTTATTCAAACCACGTCATGCAGGGTGGTTACCTAGCCACTTCCTATCAGAAAAGTTTATCAAAGTGCTTAGCAGGCTAGGTAGTTCACCATTCGCTGCTTCAGATGAACAATATGTAGGCTACACATGAAAAATACAATAAAGAAGTGAAACAATGGTGCAGAGGCACAAATGTTAAATCAAATAACATTTACACAGACATTAACCTAACCTAACCTAACCTAACCTAACGTAACACAGATGATGGTGGCCGGGCAAGCAATAAGTTAAGAGTTAAGGTACTATAGAAAAGCAGGTGAAGCATGCATACTGTATGTAGGTGAAGGAAGTAAGCAACGCTTTCACCATTATCAAAAGAGTGCATGAATTTTCACCATTATCAAAAAAGTATATGAATTTGGCAACTGACAATTCAAATTAAGTGAACTTAGATGAGTTCACTTTAGCTGCTTGAAATTTGTGAAGGTTTTTCTCTCTGCTATCATCCTAATTGTTGTGTAGCCTTTTCAATTTTTACTGAAAAGGGTTGTGAAGTTGTTAATGGAAAAAAGTTTTATAATTAAAACAAAATGTACACACTTTCGCATGTAGTTCATTCCATGTCAAGTGATCCAGAAAAAATAAAATGCAAGACACCCTTTTAGAATACATGATGAAATTTGGTAGGCTTGTGGAACTCAATCTTCTGGTCACAAAAAACTAACTTTTCAAAAAATTTGACATCTGTGATGATAGTTAGCATTTAAAGTTTGTTTTTGTGCTCACTCAAGCACAACAACATGACGGATTCTACATGTAAAACTTTAAAGTTTCTTAACACTTTCAGTGCCGGTTAATTTAAGTGGTTCGCGTGCAAACAGACTGTTCGCACGTGGCTTTGTGTGAGCATAACTCCAGCGCTGTAAACGCTAGAGAACTGTTCAAACGCTCAAAAGATTTGGCAAGTCTTGTAGTTTACAATGAATAAAACTTTTTTGGTGTTGCGTTTCAGATTTTTTGTGAGTGATGTTATAAGAGGACTATCTTTAGGTCTTTTTGGCCCACTTCCTCTGGCCCTGGGCCCAAACCGCTAGATGGTAGCATTTCGCTGTTCAAAGTTTTTTTGGAAACTGGCTAAAATCCAAGTCTTTCATACTTTGGATGACCTGCTGGGGTAGCTAGACCTGGAATGCTAGAAAGTTGATCAAAGGCTCAAAAGACTTGAATTCTAGCGTAGTTTCCAATGAAAACTTCAGCAAAATACTTTGGTCTAGTGGTTGGGCCCAAGGCCAGGCAGGTAACATAATGATGCCAAAATGGCCAAAAACCTACCTCACTTATGACGTCACTCACAAAAAAACTCGAAACCCAAAACCAAAACATTTTTTTTCATTGCAGACTAGAATACTTGCTGAATTTTTTAAGGGTTTGAACAGCTCTCTAGTGCAATTGGCAGAGGAGCTATGATGTTGGTAAGGCAACCGAAAACTGCTGGTTTTAGGCCAATTTCAAAGTATGAATATATTGTACCCTGGCAGCAAATGTGTTAATTTCAGTTGCACAAGTAGTTGAGCCATATGTTTCAATAATTGTAAAGCATAATGTCCTTGCTAAATTTCCTAAACCTTAGCCACAAATGTTGTGTTAGTTGACCTTTGAACCCAGGCTGATTTAACATAACTTTTGTGATCGCTCATGCTTGATATCGTTTTTAATGGCTAATATTATATCTCAGCATGCCAGTTGGTAGGAGGATGTGTGATACATCATTTGAAAAGGCAGGTTTTTTGAGGACTTTTCAAATCAAACGTGAATATGGAATATTCAATAATTATAGAAATAAATCCATTGTTGCGTAAATCCGTTGTTGCGTCATTTCACTAGAATAAATCCATTGTTGTGTCATTTTACTAGAATGGTTAATATAATCTATCCTATGTTTGCAAAGTTCTTTTCCCTAATCTTAATCTTCAATTCAAATTTAAATCAAAATGATCAAATTTAAATCAATTAAGCATAACTGAAGTTTAAAGTTCAATTTCTCAATTGTAGCAAATCTGTGAATTTAAATAAGCCTCGATTTCATGCTTCTGGCATCTAATCTAATAAATGACAACTACCGTGCTGATAAGTTACGACCTACTGACTGAGATTAGCCCAGGACATAGCAACAGCCAACCAAAATTTATTATATTATAAATGCCTATTATAAATAGGCAGATATACAAGATGAATCAGAATGAACTGTGGTACAAAGCAGTATCATGTTGTTGGTCCTTGAACTAACTTTGCTAAAAGTCATCTTTAAAATTATTTTGCTTCAGGAAGATTGTCTGTCTGTATTGCATTTGGTCAATGTGTAATTGTTTGTGACGATCCACTGAGTTTGAATGCAGAAACCGTCTATTAAATATGCCAAAATTTCACAGGATGAGGTAAGACCTTTGCACATTTGTGTTACTGTTTCTGTGATCAACACTTGTTGATATGTCAAATCTTGGTATTGCTAAGGAAGCATTGTCTCTTGTCTTAAGCTCTAAGTTTATGGGTCAAATGTTATTATAATACCAAATCAGGTAACAGTAGAAAAAGCATGTCAGTGTACTTGTTACGGTGCACTGACAATAAACATAGACGTGAAAGCTGGCACTGGTGAGTGTTCACAAAGTTATATGCTATGAAATACCATGTTATAACTTTTCACCGCCTCACTTACCAAGCATATCATCATATGTTTGTTGTAAGTGCATCATAACGAGTCCAATGACATGATGTTTCTGCGATTTTTGGTGATATTCTGAAAATTGACTTGTTTATGGTAGCCTACTTAACTTGAACACAAATTTTGGCAAATGATTTGCATAAATGTTCAGTTGTGAAAACTGTAAGGAATATTTCTTTTTATAGAAAATGTTTTATTTTCTTTGATTTTTTGTTAGTCATAAAATAATGTAAAAATTGCTAATCGTCATACTGATGGCTTTGAGTAGAACTAATATATATACAGTTTTGATGGATGTCATAGTGTAGTTTTGATGGATGTCATAGTGTAAAGCACAGTCATTATTCTTTAATCATTTTGTGGTTTTACTTTGTCAATGTTTTTTATAAAGCAGAGTGTGAAAAATGTTTTTTGTAAAATGTTTCAAAAGCTGTATGATTTGCAGTATTGGAAATGCCATGAAAAATACTACAGCTGAATGAGGGACTGAAAAAAAATTTGTTTGCATGCGTTATATCATTATTATTGCATTTTATGTACATACCTTAAATGAGATTAAATACAAATTTTTCTTTTGCATGATGTGTTAAATAGTTAAAATGTTGTAACATCATTTATCTTTTTGTGGATGATTTAATGCAAAAGCTCATCAGGTGGTTTAATTAATTTTTGAAGGGAGTTTAGACATGTTTCACTTTGTTTTTTGTACATTGGTCTGTGTAATATATAAGATGTCTGCAACTTCTTCATCAGCTGGCACTAAATTTGAATCAGCAAATTTTTAAGTGACTCAAACCTGAATCTTTTTTCCAAGGTTGATACACTATTAAAATAAGGTTAAACCTTTGGTTTATTGATTTGTTATTATCATTTATAGACTACTAAAAGTTTAAAAATATCTAATTTAATTTGTATTTTTTTGCCTTAATTTTTTTTAAGTTACTCTACACATTGATTATAAGGTTGAATGTGAATTTAAAAATTAAATTGAGAATATTATTTAAACTGACAGCTAATCTTTCTACAAGAGGCTATTTGTAAACAGCAGATCATGTGGTTACAGTGATGTCTGCATTTTTGGCATTCCTTGTAATTACACCACTTTTTCTCATGCACTCTTGAGACCAAAGCTCATTGCAGTTGAGTGTGCCATGCAGGTGTTTGGATGTAGGGAATGGGACAGGTTTTGGCAAGTTTAACTATGCATTGTGATGTTGCTAAAACTTATGCAATTATAGTCTTGCATTGTGTTGCTATATAATCTTCAATTTTGAAATAAAAATAAGCATGTATGATTATGTCAACATATTTATGTGATGTATGGTTTAAGGCAAGATTGTATTGAAAAGTTCTAATTGCATTAATTTTCTTATTGTTAAGAATGCTTTTCTTCCCCAGTTCGGGTTTACTATTAATAGTGACATTAATAAGCTTAATCGCATTCTATTCTATATTAGCTGAAGCCAAGGCAAGGACCTATTATATATATATTTTTTTTGTTTCGCTAAAACAAGACAAACAATGTGCTTTATCTCTGCCATTTCAGTCACAGCCACAAGAGAAGAATGTAATGTTGCTACTGGCTGCATGTTAAATATAAACTAATGTATTTTAAACATAGATAAATGTTGTTTTTTCTAGAAAAATATGTTATATCCGTCAATGTACCAGGATGCATTAAGTAATCAGTAGCTGTAATAGTGGAAATGTTAATACAGTTCATTTCATTATTAAAACAAACCTAAGGATCAAATACTTCTGTGTTAGCAGAGCAACTAATCAAGAAGAAACTTTTAAAGATGCAGACTTAATCTCAAGAAAAAAGTTGCTTATTCTGACAATTTTGCATCTGCCAAGATTCTTCTCAAATGTTTGTGAAATTACCCAAGTTATGACTTTGTGTTAAATTTAAGAATATTTCTGTGATGTGCAATGGACAGTTAGCTTAAAGATTAGTATTAACTGACCAAAGTATAAAATGATCATATTAAATTGCAACTCTTTTGTAATTGGAAAGAAGAAACTCTGATCTTACATCGTTAATATACTAATTTTTCTGTCAGTAACTTCAACTCCAGTTGAGTATAAGTAAGTGTCCATATCTCTAAAACGAAGTGTTGAAGCTGTCCAAATGTTGTGTAGAAGCTGTCCAAATGTTGTGTAGCAGAAAAATGTCAAAAATTTGTTCTAACTTATCACATCTTTTACTCCTTGGATACATATTATATATATCTATGTATGCACTGATGTGGTGTAAAAATGTAATGTATATAAAATGTATTGTTTTCAACAAACAGGCAGTTGTTTATAGATGTGCTCATGTCTGTCTGAATATTTAGTTTGATTAACACCACTGGTATGGTAGACAAGTTTTGGAAAATTTTGTATCAAATTTTTTACCAAGATTTTACTGAAGTTTTTAAACAAGATGTTACAAGTAGGGAGGTTAATATTTATTTTTTTTAAATAAAAATTCGTGGGAAATAACATTGATCCATAGCTGTTTTCTTGCTGACACATTTTTGTTATTTGTCCTATATAGTATTATAATTTGTCATACCAGTATTCAATACTCCATATTTTCAGATGACTTAGTTGACTAAATTTTTTTAGTCATATAAAACAAATTCAGTCAATGGCCAAAAAAACAACAAATGGCCAAAAAAACAACCAATAGTGACATAGCTGATTTACCTCGGGTTTTGTTAATTTTTTCACATTGTTGTATCACATCATAGCTAGTTGATCAAACCTAGACAGGCTATGTAACTCAAACTTGATTAATTAAATCAAGTAATTATTTTCTGCAAAGGTGATGCAGTCAAACCAATCAGCAAATTTTCTTAATAGGAAATGGATTTCATATATGTGCAATAACAAAGAAAGCAAATAGTCCTTCACCATTTCACTCATAAGCTTTTACTTGTAGGTTTCAGAGGTAAGGATGCTTACATGTATGTGAAATTGATTTCCTATTATTAAAAATTTGTGAATTTGACTAATTAATTTAACACATGTGTTCTAGTCAGAATCTTGCAAACTTATGAAACCAGAACCTAGTTGTCTGGTTCCTCTCAAGCTGCACAGAAAGCCTAGAGCTTTCAATTATGAATGGTTACTTGTAACTTTCATTTGAATGGATGATTTTGACTTTCTAACACTTTCAATTGTGGATGCTTTCCTTGCGGTGGTATCCACAGGTACTGGGCAGTTTTGGTGGGAAATTCAAATGCTGTCTGCTTTTGCAGAAGGCAGATACTGCTAGGCGTTTCCAGCTTTAGGCCAAAATGGTAGACTTGGCAAACATTTTGCTGCTTTTACACTAACAAAATACCAACTTATCAAATAATTTCCAAAACATTTCAGGCTACATGCCACTGCAACAAGCCTGGGCCTACCACAGTCATATTTTTTGCATAAGTTTCACTTCATTAGAAAAGTTTTTTGAGACAATAAAAGCAGCTAACACTGGAGTCAAGCAATAAAACTTTATCAGCATGCCTAAATATATTTGCATAAACATTTACAAAACATTTTTTAGCATTTGGCAGCATGTCAAAACACTTCCATCACACAAAATCGCAGTCCTTGTCCTGTCTAGATGGATACATTCTAAAAAGCATGTTTTCAAGAAGCTTTTTACCACAGATAGTTTGGATTCTCATTCCAAGACCTAATAATATTTGAAGTCAGTCCTGGACAACGTTTTTAGACTGTTTCCAAGCAAAAAGCATCATAACCAGTCCCTTAAAACACAATTTTCAGTCTAGATGTATCTATACGTCAACCAGTAACAAGTTAACAAATGTGAATGACGTATTTAGATGTTGGCTGGTAGTGTAGTGCAAGTGTTAACACCTTTGCTGCCGGGACAATTCGCGTGAACCTTCGTTTCTAACGTCTTGTAGCAACTCCATAACTCACTAGGCGATTGTGCTAGAAAGCTGTTTAAACCCTCAAAAGACTCAGGAAGTCTTCTACTTTGCAATGAAAATTTTTTTAGGTTCATGGCCTAAAAAGTTATGGTCTAGAAACAACAAATTTATATAATTAAACCCCTATTTAAATAATTATCTAATTGTTGATTTTTTGTTTTCAGGCCTAACTTTTGAACCATAAATCCTAGAAAACCAACGGCTCGAAAGGCTCTGTTTACAGCCTAGTTTCCAATAGAAGCTTGAGGCAAAATATTCCATCTAGCAGTTTGGGGCCAGGGCCAAATAACATGAGCCAAAATGGCCTAAAACCTGCCCCACTTATGATGTCACCCACAAAAAACCTGAAATCCAAAACTTTCCAAACTTTTTTCAATGCAATCTAGAAGACTTGCTGCATCTTGAGGGTTTGTGTTTGAACAGCTCTCTAGCACAATCAGCTGGTGAGTTACAAAGTGGCGTGAAAATAGCAGCTCAATGCATGGTTTCAAAGTATGTATATTTCGTACACTGGCACCGAAGGTGTTAAAATGGATATTTGTATTTTTGTTTTATAATGGTTGTTTGTAATGTGGCATATGCATCTTATTTTGTGATAATGCTTTTTTGAACATATGAGAAGATGTTACTGAGTTACTGAACAAATGTTAATAGAAAATGAGTTTTGATTGTATTCCTTAACATTAGGCTTTCATTTCCTCATGTACGAACTGGCTCTGAATGTATGTTAAATGTATGAATCATAGGTGATATTGTTTGATCATAAGATATTAATTAGGTTTGGTAAGCAGCATATTTTTGTTACCCTTTTTCATGTTGAAATGTTTTACTAGAGTAGTTTATCATCCTATGACTTGTACTAGATTGTATACAAATTGTATATAATATTTTTTTATTGGATCAAGATCAAGACTGCAATTAATATATAAGAGTAAATTGGCAAAATAATTACTGATTTTCATGAAGATAGTTCAAAATTTTTTAAAACAGGAGCTCAACTTGCAATTGAATTGTAAAAAATATTTTTTAGCATGTCTTCAATTAAGTTGATTCCCAAACAGCCATGGTGGCTATCCACTGATGTATCCCTGAAGTTTGGGTAGTGTGTGAGTTTTAAACCTATTTGTTGGTTTTCTTATGCATGTGCTTTGGTTACATAAGGTCTTCAGTCTTGGAGAATTTTTTTTGTGGTTTATGTCTTGCCTGTAATAAAACCAAAGTTACAGTTCTTAATTTTTAATAAGACTTCTGTTTTATTGTGGCAATGGTGAGATCTGCTTCATATAGTTCACTAGAGCTGGTAAGTAGCTTGACATGCACAAATGTTGCAATCTAAATTATATGTTGCATTTAGCATGAAGCCTTTCTTATTTTTTTCTGCAATTGAAAAAGGGTAATTGCATGTTTGTTTTGTGTTAATATTTTGCTTTCTCATGGTCTAAAGCAAATGTACTATTATTTTTAAAGTTTGTTGTGATTTAAGCCATGTTGAAACTGGTTGAACCAGTCTCTAAATTGTTGCCAGTTTAGTATTTGTGGTTTTGTACGGTAAACACTTGTTGTGGCCATCTTTAGCATGCTACTGTGTGGGTGAGATGCTACTGTTTTATGTAAATGTATTGATTGTCAAATTTAGATGTTTGATAACAATGGTGCATAGCATCAGTCAGAAAATGTAGACATGACACTTTCTGTGCAGTGTTTCTGATTTAGTGATAGTTAGTTATTACATACAACATTTCTACTTTGTGAGAAGGTGTTAAGCTTGTCTTTGGTTAACTATTATGTTTGACTCCCAACTGTTAATTTTCAGCAGTAACTGTTAAATCTACTTTTATTTTATGTTGCTAATGGTGAAAAGCCCGTTTTTCAGGTGGTGAAAAGGTGTTTTTGTTTTTAAAACAAATCTATGTTGTTTTTTTTTAAAAGGTTTCTCATTGGTAACAATAGACTAAGAAGATGCTTACTTACGTTTTTGCAGTGTGTGATAGTGCTGTGGTGTGTTCATATTGCTATTTGGCTTTATGTGATAAGTGTGTGTTCCAGCTACAAGATGTTTCTTCTTTGCTTACCTTTTTCTGTGTAACAGATGTGTACTAATGAAGACTAACTACACGTGTATGATTGCACAACTTACATAACCTGATGGTGATGGGCAAAATTTTTCTTACCAGTGTTTGAATAAAGTTTGAGGTACACTTGTAAATGTTGGCCTTTTTCATCACACCTCCAGAAACAAAGCCTCTGTGATGATAATATTAAGTGGTCAGGATTGAGGTTGAATTTTAGAATTTTGCTTTTTCAATAGCAGATCTGAACGTTGATTTTTAGTCGAGCTGACTGAAGAAAGTAAAAAAAAAATATTTCGACAGATGTTGTAGACCTAGAATCGTTTGAAGAATATGTGTGATTGCTGCAAGCAGTTAAGCCCACTTTATAATCCTGAGTGTAAATTACCTGTGTAAGTTAAAAGTTGTTTTCTAGGTGACTTCTCTTCAGGAGACTGAAAATGGAAACACAAGCCTACGGGTGAGCTCTTCAGACAGTGATGGCCGGCACCCATCTCTTGATGAGGATAAGGTAGAAAGTTCAGAGGTGAACTTCATTATATATGCTATATAATTAATATTTGCATGATTATTGAAACTATTTTTATTCTTTTGTTATTTTACAATGCATTTTAACCACTGGATTTGTAAATCAAGATCTTATATTCTTGTGCTATTATTGTTCAGTGATTTTTAATTTTTTACATTACAGCTTTTACATTTTCAAAACACTGGAGATTTTGAACTTCAACAGCATGTTGCATACCTAATTGAGCTTTTGACTTTTTTGTGCACAGATGCTTATTTTATTTAAAAGTACCACCTTTGTTTAATTAAGAATTTTTGCTATCAGTGAAAACAGTGTAATGTATATATTTTTTATCTTGAAGTGGTTACAAATAAACTGTAACCTGAGTTTTTTTTGCTGAGACATTTTGGTAATTTGTCCCACAATAGTATTAAGACTTATGGTAACAAGACTCAGTTCAGTAGTCTATATTTTTGGACATTATGACTGAATCGACTTAATTTTTTTGGTCATTTCATCAAAAATTTGGTTTATGACCAAAAAAACCTGACTACCTCGTATTGTTCAGGTGAAATTTCATCGCCACAAAACATTATTTTGTTGCAATTGTCGAGATGTGCGAAGTTTCTTTCGTTCATTCAACAAAAGGGAGCTTTGTCTTGCTCTTCTTGTTGTAATTCTTGCTGCTATTGTGGTTGTTATCTTATCATATGAAGCATCAAGAAAGGAAGGTAAAGTTCGTAAAGCTATTGGTAAATAATTCTCTGGTGCAAATTGTTATATATATCTTGGGTAATTGGCTAGTTTGGAATAAGGACTAAGGTTCTGTGTGGCTATTTTTTCTCACTTTATTCTGAAAGATGTTGAAATTTCTAAAAATTCTTATGTAGAAATTTTTTCTAGTTTCTCTTCATATTTTAGGTTGGAATTGTTGCCAAATTTTAGTTTTGTTGGTATATATGTCAGTTTAAGTTATTGAAGAAAGCAAATAGTTTTATGAAGTTCTGTTTGCAATTCATTTTAGTTGCAATAGAGTTTGAAGTAGGTGTGTTTTTTGCATCCTGTATCAAACTGCAAATGTAGTGTTTTTGAAATAGTATTTGGTAGGTGTTGCTGTAGAAAGGGCATATTCAACTTTAACTGCCTGTTGGCTGTAAGTTGAAGCAGTTGTATTAAAAAATTGTTAAAGGCAAGGTGTTGATATATTTGCAGTGGTGAGATACTTTCTGACTTCTCTAGACGTGAAAAAAATTGACATAATTTCCTTGTCAGTTTTGTTTACAAAATCATGTTCATCAAATCAAACTGCTGTTTCTTTTGCAGATGCTTTTTTTTGTGGTGGTAGACATCCAGAAGTGAAAGTGTCAAATGACTCTTTTTGCACAACAAGAGCATGTATTGAAGTTGCTAGTCGTGTGGCACTTTCTTTGGATGAGACTGTTGACCCATGTCACAATTTTTATGAGTTTTCTTGTGGTGGCTGGATTAAGAAAAATCCACTTCCAATGGGACACTCAAGGTGTGTATTTGAACTTGGCTTGTGTACTCATTTATATAAATTTAAACCAAAACAAGGTAGTTACTGTACCTGTGTTGTTTTCAACATTTGAAGTTTTATGGCTAGTGTTGGTCCACAGCCTCATGTTTGTTTTAACTTTGAGAGCAGTTTTATGTCAAGTGTTTGAAGGAATTGTTTTTTTAGAGCTCTTAAGTTTGAATTTTACTGATTTCATTAAGCAAAGGTTTCTCCACCAATTTCATGCAGTTCTGTTGTACATTTGTCAACTTTAATGAGAAGCTTTTGAATTGTTATTCCAGTTATATTTGACTACAGTCCGTGCATTTTTTGTCAGGTTCATTCCCAGATTGAGTTTTTTCCCTTCTACTCCTTGATATATCCAAGTTGTTCTATATTTGTGTGCAATAGATTTTCATGTTTGTAGGTGGGGAACATTCAACGAATTATGGCAGCAAAACCAAGCTGTACTAAAAGCTGTGTTAGGTAAGATGTTTGTAATTTATCCAGCCATTTGAATAATAGCATTGGTTTCATTTTTACTGTATAGGCTGATTTGTTATATTGCATAGGATTTAAACTGCTGTATGTAGTTTTGAACCATTTTGAAAACAACACAGATGTCAAATGATTTTTTTGTTTTTGTTCATGTTTTATTGCAATAGTTGCTAAGTTTGCGGTAACAGTTGGTATGCAGTGCATTTTATGGCTATTGCAGGGGTGGCCAACCAGTTAGTGACCAAGAGCCAAATTTTTCCTGTGTTATCGCAAAGAGCCACATCATACACATGCGCATACATGAGTATCACACATTGGTGCACATGAGCATCACCCCATCCGTTCCTCACTCATATATCTTGCTCAGCTGGATTTATTGTAAATATCATACACCAACATGATGACAGAAATTTACAAGCCATTTATTGCTATCCACGTTTCCATGCAATACGTGTATAAGTTGCAGCTCATGTGTAAGTCGCACCCCAACTTTGAAGGTGAACAATTAGCAAAAAATATTACAACTTGAAGACGAATAAATATGGTAGTTCCATAAGAGTCACATGCAAACGTGCAAGAGCCACGGCTTTGCCAGGCCTGGGCTAATGGATCTTTTAATGACGGAGTTATGATTATTTTTTGTGTGAACTGTTCCAGGTTATGAAACTTTCTTGTAAAAGTATGTTCACAATGTATTATATATTACAGAGGTGGCCAAACTGTGACTGAATGCGGCTCTTTGAGCTTTCTGAAAAATTATATATTTGTTTTTTATTATTGATATTGCAAAGTGCAGAAATATTGTAAAATAATACTGTTGTAGCTAGCGTGCCGTACAGTATTACTTTTGCAATTCGTTCTAAAGATAATTACGATGACACAAAAATGTAGATTGCAAATAAATTCGTGTTTTTAGATTTTTATGTTACGGTTCTTTGTAACTTGGGTTTTACGATATACGGCTCACACATAGAGCAGGTTTGGCCAACCCTGATATATTACTTGGCTATCAGTAGGTAAAAACTGTTTTGCTCAACAGCATTGAGTTACAGAGGAGTGTTTCCCGACCTTTTTAGGCTTGCGGCACCCTGCAGAAGATAAATATGATTTGTGGCACCCAGTGGTGAACCCACAGCAGTTTGATGTAAGGTTTGATTACATTTTCATAATGAATTTTTAATGACATACTGAAAAACGTATTAAATCGCAACACCCCTGAGTGTTGTAAATGGCACCCTGGTTGGGAACCACTGTTAAACTGATTTGTTGGCAAGTGGTATGGAGGTTTAATATTGTATGTAGCCATGAAAAAGTTTTGAGTTTTGGATTTAAAGCAAATTTTGCCTTATTGTTTGATGTTAGGCTCATTCAAATTTCATCTTTGCTCATTTAATTGTATATTTGACCAGCCTTTTTGGGATACTGTTTCAGAAGTTGGCCAAAACTTATTGACATTCGTGGACAGATCCATACTGCACTATTTACCGGTATATGTATTTAATTCTTTGTCAGAGGCGAACAGCACGTCGAAAAGTATCCCGTCTGAAGTCAAGGCCAGGGTGTATTACAAGTCTTGTCTCAATTTGACTGCTATCAACAAACTGGGAGCAAAACCTCTGATGCGACTTATAAATCAGGTGTGGCACGGTTCTTTTAAGACTCAGTTGTGTTTCTTATACGAGTTGATGTGCGTATATTAAATTCGAAAATATTTTTTCAGCTTGGAGGATGGCCTATTGCCGGATCGTGGGACGAGAACGAGTTCGACTTGAACAGGACTTTGCATAACTTTCTTCCGTATGGCATCTTTCCTTTCATTAGCGTTGACGTTTCGACTGACTCGAAGCACTCCAGTTCGCACGTGATCACAGTGAGCTTGTTGGTCGGCTTTAGATTTTGCATTTTTTAAACTGCACCGACGTTTGAAACTGCACCGACGGGCGCATGTAGCTGATAGTCATGTTGTGGATCGTCGATCGGACGAATTTTTTTAACATTTGAGAAACAGATTGCAAGGCTACACGATGTGGCCGGCTTTTGTTTTTTTTTGGTCACGACCATTACAAAACGTGCTTCACTTCCAGCAGACACGGAACTAGACAAGAAATTCTTGTTTCCGAAGCGACCACTCATGTGCGCGTGTTTTGCATTTTACTGCAAGTTTTGTTTCTATAAATTGCCCAACCCTGACATGCGTTGCGTTTGTATATGTCCGATTACTGCGAAACGTCAAAAAACATTGGCCAGCGTTTTATCTGGTGTTTGCGCATCCGGCACAACATATATTATCTGGTGTTTGCGCATCCGGCACAACACTTTGTGAGGTGTAACCTGTGCGCGAGTTGACTGCATGGAAGAGTAACATGAAAGTTTGGCGGCCGGCTTGTGTTACCCAAACGCGCAAGGTCAAAGCGTGAGAGTCAGGCCACAGTAAGCTTTTTATCGATCTGACGCGTATGCCGATCTCACGAGGTTCACACTGATTGATGTCAAGTAGTTAAAATCCAACATTTTTGACACATTCTAGCATAACATCTTAAATTATGTCGCTTGCCCCGAAGTTTCGCCAAGTTTCGAGTTGATGACTAAGATTGCTGGCGCGCTATTTGTTTTGCTTGACCCGTGGCTCATCTGCGCTAAGAATGAAGACCTTGCTGCCACAGCTTAGCTTGCACATCACCACAGGCAAATGCAGTTGTGTGAGAATTTTCGGAAATATTCCAACACGCCGGAAATACCCCGTTCTTATGACGTAACCATCCGATTGTTGCAGATCAGCGAAGCTGGCCTGAACCTGGGAACCAGAGACTATTATCTGAATAAGACAGTTAAAGATGACAAGGTATTATTGACGATGTTTTCTGATTTTAGGCAGTATAACAGCGCTGCTGATTAATTTGCTGTTGTGTGCTGTGGTTGTTACTGTTGCTTTTAGCAATTCGTCAACTTTCACTGCAGAATGCATTAGGAAAAAGGCATGCTTTCTGCAATTTTTGTAAAATTTTATGCATTAATGTGTTATTTGGCAATTTTCTTGTGAATGTGCCGTTCCACCATACGAGATGTCGAAATTGTTGGCACTGGTAAATTATTTTCACGGACAACTTGCCGCATCTGCATGCAAATGCATGCTTTCTGGCAATTGTAAAAGGCCGCATGGTGCCATCATCTGTGCAAATGTTTTCTTTATTTGGAAAGTACCACCGCGGCGCTGTTGTGCAACACACTGGTGGCTGCATCCGAATGGCCCTGTTTTTTAAGTTCCCGTGTGTTGTTTTTGAGTTTCTGTGTGTTGTTTTTTAAGTGCCTGTATGTTGTTGTTTCTTAAACATGCATCAGGAAACTTTCTCACCTTTCTTTAAAGCCCATTTGGTGAAGTGCAACAACAAGCAATCCTGATGTAGCGTGTGCTCCTGCAGGCAACTCAACGAAAACATCTAAGTAATCTCCGCTCTGGTTCATCCGCTGTCGTAAATGCCTCTTCTCGGGGTATATTGCGTGTTGACTTCGCCCGAAATAACTAACATTTTTGTTGTTGACATTTTGTCGAAATAACGTTTTTAGAAACTCGTCTGACTGTGAAAGAAACAAAAAGGATGGAGGCATGTCAAACTCAGCCGCAAAAAATGACAGTTCCCCCGCATTTTTTAAACTGAGCCTGGCTGCCCCACCTAGGGTGGTGCGATTGTCGAGTGCCACGAAGGTTTACACAGACGCCTCACAAGAGCGGCGTAAATGACGTTGTCAGATTTGTAATGCAGATCTGTTTAGAACCTGGTATTAGGTTTGGAGTGCTGCGTGTGGATTTTGTCCGCACTTAACCGGGCACTCAACGCGCAGCAGGGCCTTGGTTGTAACAAATGTGTGCGAGAAGCAATGTTGGTCCATATCGCGCAT
>JGI24022J15233_10002524_pt1 | contig 17268 bp, 10 predicted proteins | sample Ectturendosymbi2_FD_15233 | JGI IMG/M metagenome (IMG submission 15233)
GTAAGAATGTGATGTGTTTGTAAATTAGATATCTGATTGCGGCAGCTAAGGGAGTTTTTATTCTAGTATTCAATGAGTTGTGCTGTGGAGTGATTTGTTTACGGCACAGGTCTCTCTCACTGATGCTGCCATGTGCATGAATTTAGCAAATGAGTCTTGGTTCAACACAGTGATATCGTACTTTATTTTATATTCACTGTGATTTTCTATTGTGCAAACACAACTGCATTTCGTATGTCTGACTGGAAATTTTCGGAAAGGGGTCGTTAGGTTAAATTGGGTTGCAAAATGGGTCGCCGCATGAAAAAGGTTGAAAACCACTGATTTAGAGGTTCTACGCATTTTCACTCAAAAAATGTTGGTGAGCCAATTGAATATTCGAGGTATTTGCTGTTGCCATGCTTCAATAAATTTGTTTTGACTCAGAAAAATTTTAATTGTTTTGTTCGTTACGAAACAATACCAACCCTTCTGTGTATGGATAGGAGGTGATGCCCTGGTGAAGGTGCCATGTTCTGGTCTCCTACCTAGTATTGAAGTAGGCCTATGTTATTTGAGAACGTGGAGAAGAGGCGAATCATTACTGTTTATTTTGAAGCTCAGTCTGCTGCTCGCTGGTGCTCACTTGTCTGACCCAAATAGTTGGTGTCTTATCTTGTGTGCAAGTTCATCGATATTTGGGCTCAGGGTCTGAGCTACTGAATGAAGGTGTTTATCAGTAAGACGACTCCTGCGTGTTTTGTTTAACTTCATGAAAGAGAACAGTTGTTTGCGCACAGGTATGTGCTGCCATGGCCTGTCAAACACTGAGAGCGTCTGAGCAGCTTGGATGTGCAGCTTGGGCATTATTGGGAATGAAGCGTGCAAACTCAGCAGCGCCCACAGAATCGTTTTTTGTATGTCACTTCAGTGTGTCACTACATTGAAGCTCGATCAGCTCCATTTGCATGTGTGAGGGTGCACTTTCCACAAAAACTGCAAATGGGTTACTAAGCAGCTGGAACCAGCTTTTCATCGAGAAATCGGCGTTTGAAGTCGACTCCAAGTAGGCTGAGTTTTTCTGCAAACGTTGCACGGGGGACACAGCGGGAGAGACTTGCATGCTCTGTATTGCCCTTGCCGCAGGGGAAATGGCTGAAGTTTCTTTGCCGCATCTGCATCTCCCACAGGCTCAGCTTAATATTTAATTTCCTGACTGTGGTGTACATGTCTAAGATGATGCGCCCCGGACCCTGCAGCTGCAGGTTCAGTGAATGAGTGGTAAGAGCTACTCGAAGTTCTGTATTGTCTTTCCCTTTGTTTTCTATGAACTGACAGTACTCCTCACGTAAACATGTACTCTGCCTCCCATCTGGCCTGAAACCCTTTTATCAAAGTCCACCTTCCGTTTCAGGGGTCGGCAACCTATGCAGCCCTGATCACACCTTTATCAAGATCGGATATTTTGCTGTTAGCTGTTTTCTTTTATATAAAAACGCTGAAATCACCAAGGCATCAAATGCACATACTTCAACTTGCAATACCTGATACATCTGCCATCATCTCCAGGTTTCGTTGCAACATTAGTTTTGTGCATCGTTATTCCTTCATATCTTAACTAAGTCAAAACGCAATGAAGTTTCGAAGACTGATTAAATAGGGTGACACAAGATATAATGGCAAGCTTTTGCTGAAGGCGAACAAGCTGTGCGAGCTGTATTTTAAACGTCTGGTGAATGAAATCTCTGCTGTTCCAAAAGCAAGAACTTCATGATTTAACGTCAGGTCTCTTTTTCCTCCTTGATTCATTCTTCATTTATTCTGATTAAAAAATAAACTTCTTTCTAATTTTGCAAGCTTTTTCATCCTTTTTGCCTTGCCCGTATCTTTATTGTCTAAAATTCTAAACAACCAGCATTGTAATTAAATATAAGTACATTGGTATGCGTGAAAGGAGTGATTTTTATCACATTTGGCACTGTTCTTTGAATTTAAATCAAACCTGCTCCTGATTGTATGGCAGACCACATTGTAACGCATACATAATTTTTGTGTGCATAGTCATTAACTTTTGTAGTATTTTCAAGTAAACGCCGAGTGTCCTTCAACGCAATCCAATTCAAACATCAAAATATTTTTCAAAATTGTTTCGAAATTGATGCACAAATATGCACGACAAGAGAGGTAGTGAAACTTTAGAAGCAAGTAACAAAATTATCGATTCTAGTAAAGAAATTGCACCTTATGGAAACATTCGTGTCGGAAGGATTTTTTACAGGGGAGTCAATAGTGGATTTTCCAAGGGGTGGCCAAAAGGATTTTTTCTAGGGGGAGACAACAGTGGTGAAATGTCATGTTACCAATTCGAAACTAAGATATAAATAATTTCCTACAAAAACGTTAATAAGAAATACCAAATTTGAAAATACAGAAGATCGCCAAACTCCCCCTGCTCCTTTTCGACGCTCATGTGCGGAAGTAAATGGTAGTGATGGAGTCTTAAGAATTAGTCTAGATCTCGAGACATTTGTTTTAAGACTAGTTTTTGTAGGTCTCGGTCTCGATGGTCTCAGGACTGGTCGCGGTTTCAATCTCGAAGGTCACAGGTCTTGGTGTAGAGCCTTTTGTCTCTAGATTTGGAATGCTCTATGAACATGGCTTGTTATACCCCTAGCAGCTTAAACTGTTTATTGCTAACTGCTGTACCTATCATAGAAGGCAACACCAGAAAATAGGCAAAAATGTTCGAATTTAAATTACCTTCGTGATGTGGACCATGAGTTTGCGGCAAATACATAAATAAAAAGTAAAGCTCGCAAGTACCAGCGCCTTTTTTCGGATTGCATGAATTTCTGCAAAAGTTGAACAAACTGGTGGCGAAGTCTTACGGCAGTAGGCATCGTGTCACATGTCACATACCACCTGATATGGTTTCAGATCTCGAGTCTCAGCCTCGAGTATCGGTATCAGGTTTTTGACAAAGCCTCGGTCTAAACCAGGGGTCACCAAACGTTTTGAAACTACGAGCTATTTCTTGTGTACCAAATAATGCGAGGGGCTACTAGCTTGATACACACTTCTGGAGTAAAATTTTTGCTCAATTTACCTTCAATTGTTTTATTATTGATATTCGTTAATGTGAAGACATTGATCATGCTAATGTTATTTTTGGAACAGGCCCGCAGGCGACCTACTTGGTCTTTGCGGGCGACCTGGTGCCCACGGGCACCACATTGGTGACCCCTGGTCTAAACGTTTTAACCAAGAACCGATGTTAGGTTTTCACTAAAGGCTTAGGTTACGGTCCCAGAGGTACGAAATCGCCTACATCACTGGCAAGTAGAGCAGAACTGGCCTATGCTCATTTCACGCATAGACTAATATAGTGACAGTGACAATGAAAGCACTGGCTCACTGAACAACAGAAATAAGTTCTTTGGATTTTAAATCTGGTTTGTGATGTGTTCTTTTAGTAAGAAAATTTCTATACATCATCGAAGACAAGCGAGATCACGAGTTCTTGCCCTTCCATCGCTCCATGGTTGGCTTATTTCGGGAAAGAGTGGTCTAAGACTCGCATCCACACTACGTCCTATTTGTAGATGTGATTCTTTTGTGCTTTTGTTGAAGGCTGAGACTCCGAATCAGCTTCAGGTTTCAGCTTACTGATTCGTAAAATGCTTTTCGAGAAATAATATAAACTGGACAGATTTGAAGAGAGTTCAGGGATGAGACTTTGTAAAGAGATTGTACAGAATATTCGATAGCAATTAATATTACAAGTAAACCCTGCTAGTAAAGAAAGTTGATGTGCCGAATTATCGTTCTAGTTCAGCAGCTCGGCACGTATAAACTGATATTGCTTGAGCTTTTGCCTTACATTGAATAAAACGGTTGTATACGTTGTTGGTTATGACCAGTACAACAAATGTTCGTGTGACAGGTATTTCCTACAAGCAAAGAGATTTTAGCTCAATAGCGAGTTTCAAATGGGCCACATGTTTAATTGAAAAGGTGGTGTAATCTTTTCCGAAGTTTCGTCCAAGTCGGGCCTTTGAGGTTTTGAGAGATAAATGATTCTGAAAATATTTTTGGTGTCAACAACCTCGATCATAGATAGCTTACTTTTTGTCACTTCGAAACAAGCAAGGCAAGTCTGCTTCTGGAAGCCAAGTGACCACGCGCAGTAGTAGCACGTACACCAAATACCAGTTTCCTAAACTCAAATCAAAATACATGCTAAAGGTGTGCAGTCACAATATTTGAATTTTGAACGTTATTGGCAACACTGGTGATTGTTTGCTTAGTTTTTCAGTGCGTATAAGTTACAGCTGTGAAAGTAATCGAGATAATAACTAGCCAAAATTTTCCGAGAATGCGATCAAACAATTTACGGCTCTCTGAACGCTCATTGATGGTTAGGTTCAAGTCCTTGCCATTATTATCTCTTGCTTCGACACTGCCGCGGTCACGCTTCACAAATCCGTAATGGTTCAGCGAGTCACACTTGAGAACGTGACTTCCATCACCTCAGCAGCTATGCAAGGCGAAACTGACTTCTGACAGAAATTTTGAACTTGTGGAATCACATTCGGAATTCGATTTTGGTCCAAAAAAATCCATGTAGTGATTAAGAGACATTCAAAAATTTTTTTCGTTTTCACGAGAGTTACATTTTTAATATGCTGCCTTTGCCCAAGCACTTGTTAGTAACAAACGCGAAAAATCACACCAGGGTAGTTGCAAGCCCGTATTCACCTTTAATTTTTTACCGCATCCTTTCACGTGAGGCCGGAGTAGAAAAGCGTTCAGTTTGCACAGTCGTGATGATGTTGGAAATTCTGAATTGTCTGTGGGTCGAGCAAATCCCTACACATTTGAATTCTGAAAAAACTTTGCAAGTGCAAAAGTTATGAAGCTGGAATGGTCGTTATATTGTGTGTATAAGAACTTGTAAATTTGATATCGCTAAAGAATAATATCACTTGGATATGCAGTTGATGCTGAGATATTCCGCATCAGAGTTGTGAACTCAGACCGGCAAGCATTGTGGAAACAGCAGTGATGTGCACAATGATTGCCTCCGACAATTGCAGTTAGCTTGGAAATATAAACGACCCTTGACCTTCCAAATCAGGGGTTCTCAACCGGGGGTAAATTTACCTCCTCGGGGTAAATTTAATGATGTTGATGTTTCAATACCTTGTTTTTTCTACAGCGCTAGTGAGTAAATAAAAACAGGGGTAAATTTTATGTTAGGAAGCTGACAAGGGGTAAACGGGAGAAAAAAGCTTGAGAACCCCTGTTCCAAATAATTGGTTCTTAACCTGAGATTTGTGAATTACTAAGGCGTCCGTGAATGTGATTTAAGGGTCCATGAATGTCATTCAAAGGGTTCATGGGTTAATAGGCGTTGCAGTCATTTCTATTACTACTACGACGATTAAGACCTAATGTCAAATATTTACTGCAACGTTTCTTCCTGAAGGGTCCGTAACCTCTATTATGATGTATTAGGGGTCCCTGACCCACAAATGTTTAAGAAACGCTGTTCTAAAATATTGGTACGGGAGTGAGAACCAGTGCTCACAGAGCCGCTTGCTACTAATATTTTTGACTGATTCCACAGAATCAACTGACACCTTCACCCTGAAAGGAATGGCAATAACCTCATTTTGCTATAGCCAGTGAGATCTTAGTCTTACGCTCTCGGATTAATGCTAGGATATAAAATATTAAGCATTGAACGAAAACTTACGAATCGAAAACGTAGTTACAGATGTGACTTAGAACACTGCACACCTTCAACCAATCAGTGCCGTAAAAATCCTGCATTCAAATTTTCCATAGGTAGCTGTTGAAATATACTTTCTGGTTTCAATCGGTGCGGTTGTGTACGTGGTGGCCATGAATTCAAGTTAGAACTGCTGGACCTGCTGCTAAGCGCTAATTCTGCAGTTGTACAAAAAACTTTCAAACAGCTGACCAACTGCTTTACTCGCCTATTTGATAACAACTACGCATGACACAACTATCCGAAATGCCTTTGTTACTGGTTTCATAAAAACGACTGTTACTGCTATAGATTTCTGAACGATTGAAATTAATATTCTTTTAATAGGATATCGAGTAAAACAAAATATGCGTCCATTGCACATAAAATCTGTCCATTACGATCTAGCAATGTACCTGTAGCAATTAATAAGCTTCCTACTGACTTGTTCATTCAAGATTAATACACATTAATGATTTTATACCTCAATCCCAATAAAGCGCGAATACACCTGCCGTTAGTTAAACTACCGATTTGCGGCACATCACTTCAGGCAATTTTTTCGCAAAAAGCTCGAGGTGGCTTGAAAGGCCATGGTGCACAGCTAGAGCAAACGAAAATCTGCGCTTGCAAAAAATCAGTGAATCGAATCGTGTTGCAGACGAAGCTTTAGTGATGACTTGCAACGACAGAAATTAAAACTAGCGAAATAAACTTCAAGATATGCTTTGCACCTTAATTTTATAAACCAAGCTCAGCTGCAAAATCCTGAACGCTTGTACAATGTACAATACCTGGTATAGGTACTGAGAAGTTGCCTGCAACAGTTTAGTTTTTACTATAATACAGCTTAAAATCAGACTGGATCAAGCGCAATGGGCTTGCGTTACTTGATGTGCAACTTCTTGCGTTTTTGACGTCACAAATGTTTCTTCTACTGTTCGTATCTGGCTTCGGCAATAAATTGAGTACAAAAGATGTTGAGATTTTTCAGCTCATCATTTTTTACTTTTCTTGTAACAAGCGATTTTGGGGTACTTTAAACCAGATGAATTTGGAAGAAAATTCTAATTATTTCAGTGTGTTGCTTTGACTTGACAAGTAGACCGAAAAGTAGAAGAGCAAGTTTCAGTATCATGAAAGCCTGATGACGGTCGCCAGAATCTGTAGCCGCTAGGGATGTTGTAGTAAATTCCATAATAACACACGGTTCGGTCAGTGAAGATTCGTACTTACTGATGAAAACTCTTTTTGAAGCAGCTTGAGTGTTACTTTAACACCCAACGTTTTGCCAAAATGACAATTTGAAACTGAGCTGTTTGCTTAGTTGTGGTGTTTGGGGGAAGTGGTTGACACCCCCTAAGTAAACTGGGGATGCTCCAAAATCTTGTTGATACCCATCAACAATAATTTTTGTGAGTGTGAGCCTAAGTTCACAACTGTCGCAAAGAGCAGTGAAGAAGTGGTAGAGCAAGTGGCGATCGCGCATGTCAGTTAAGCAATCGACAACTGTTGCATAAGATGTTTTTTTTCGGTTAAAAACGTCAGGATGCCTTGGTGGCCGTATGCCCCTTTCTCTAAAAAATACGAAAATGCATACGCCATATGCCCACGTATACCTTTGTTGATTACACCCCAAGTTGTAACATGAACTTCTGAACCTGGATGGGTTGTGAGAAGAGTTCGTGTTTTGAAATTCCAGTGGTTGTTGACTTCTCTCCGGATGACATACAACTTTACGCAGATAAGAGTTAGCGAGAGCTCTCAAAGTGAGAGAACATCGTTTGTTTTTACTGGACATATTGCTCCAAGCGGGTAGAAGAATTATGCCAGTAGAACTGTCTTTACTCCACAGCTGCACAATTTGGTGGTGAATTATTCCATTCTTTTTCGTGAGAACAATTCACTACTCGCTTTTATTCAATTTCACATTGTCCATACGGCATTAAAGAAGCCTAATCAATTTGCAGAGGCACCGATTATAAACAGCAGCATCAAACCTGGGGTTTTGCCCTCATATCTGTGGTTTTTATTGCCTTTCTGGCTTTCAGAGTTTTTCTTCTGAAGATCTGGGTTTTTCAAGATTTAACTGCGGAGCGGTGAGTTAAGACAGAGTATGAATGATTAGACATTATTTCTAATCTCATTTTTCTTTAGCTTGTTGTATCTACAGCAGATGCCTTAGTATTCATCGTAACTGATGAACAGGAAACCTATACCGTATAAACTATAAATATTAGCTGTAGGTGCAATGAGTGACAGAGATCCTAATGAAGCAAGCACAAAGAAAAAATTAAGTGGTACACGCAGCAATTTAAGGTAGAGTGGTTGGAAGATATCCAGATATCAAGATTGGCTACAGCAGGACAGCGGGAATGAAGACTTGCTTATAGTAAATGCTGTCAAATCACCCTTAGAAATGCAAACAAGTCCAAGTTACTGTTAAATAAAGATTCAGACAGAAACAGAAGTTCAGTAGCAAAGTTATCTATTCACTAGCACGTTTTGCAAACTGTAGATGCCCAGATAGTGGAAAGATTCACTTGGTTTTGTGTATCTTCCTACCTGGGGATTTCTTTTCAAATCTGGGGATTTTGATGAATCTATATGGGTTTCTTCAAAAAATCTCCTTGACAGCCCTGATTGTAAACCTAGCTTTAACGTCGATCCTTAACGCATGAGTCATAACCGACGAGATGAGTCACGGAAAGTCTTTTAAAGTAAAACAAACAACCTTTGCAAGATAGAACTTTATAACGTATAGTTTTCAAACAATAAAAACACATTATTAGCCACTAAGGAGCGCGCGTTCAGTTATTAATGTGGTTAATACTGCCATTTAGCACGATCAGAAACCCTTGTTTGATCTTTTTCAAAACTGTTACATCACATCGCGGTTTCGACTTAACACATAAATCAAAGTGAGATGAAAAAATAGCTATATTCTGTGATTAATACCTTTTTATGAAAAAACGTGTGTGGGTCACGGTGTCATCATTCGGAGCGATGGTGGGTCACGGCAGAACAAAGGTTAAGAACCAGTGCTCTAACCTATCAAGCTGCGTTTAGCGGATGAGGTGATTTTTAACGACTTTGTACACGACGGATATCGTACACTGGCAAGCAAGAAATGCATCGCGTATGTTTTCGTAATTTGTTTAACTCACCCGATTTTGCTCCAAGCAGCAACAGGCCAAGATTTGTCGTCTAAATTGTAAATGTGCATAGATGGAAAGCAGTATGCTTTACTTTAGTGGACACGAAACTCATAGGTGTTTTAAAATTACGCCCGATCCTTTCTTACCACCGGTGGCGAAGAAGTTGCAAGCATCAGCTTGTCATTGTCTTATTGACTGCTCGAGGAGTAGCAAAGTAATCCCGTTATTTGTGGTCTCAGGACTGACTTCTAAAACGCGCAAGCAGCTGATGCAGTCATGATCCTTGGGGCGCTTGCAGCTCGTAAGTAATTGGCAGAAAGCAGCAGCTGGTCACAATGCCATTTCGGCCAATTTGTTCTCAATGCGGGATGAACAAAGCGGTGCGCAGCAGCAGAATGATTCAGATGATCAGTGCTGCTTTTTCAAGCCACTACCAACACGCGGCCATGACGTTTCTGCGTCAAACTACCTTTGCTAGATGCGAATGATAGGAGAATGCGTGTGTTTCACTGCAGTCCTACTTACTCACCGGCTCGTCGCCACAGTAACGGTCTCGCTTGCTGTCGTCTCACGTTAGGAAGTTCTTGTAAATTCGTTAGCGCTAAGCCGGTAATCGGTTTGACAGCGCTGAAGCCGCATCTCTGTCACAAGTTTTTTGAGCTTTGGTACAGTTTAATTTACTTATTCTACTGCTTTTGTCTCGGCCAGAGCACAGATAGAAACAGTGATGGTTTAAGAAACTTGTGCGTAGAAAAACGAAGGTTGTTAGTTACAGATTTTGCTTTGTGTAAAGAACATTTCTGCTGTTGCTTTTGACATGGATAGTAACAGCAGTACAGCAAAGCCTACTGCCGATGAAGGTGAAGGAGCCCACCCTCCAAATTCTCCAACTGGTAGACATCGAATGGAAAACATATCCTCGTCCAAATCACCAAGAAGGCAGCACCGATTCATACACCTACAGGAGACCAGTCTCATCAAGCAGCCACATGAAACCGGCCATGAAGTCGTCACCCGAGCCCAAATTGCTTACGTGAATCCAGCTTATTTTCGGGATGTCGATGAATCGGATTCAAAACGGGATATTGTTCCTACGGTAAGTAGCCACTCGTTTTAATGGGAATTGTTGTTGGCTGAGGTGCAACACAAAGAAAGTAGCATACCAAACGCAAAAATGTTCGAACTAGCGTTTTCAACTCCTACAGTAAAATTGCCATTTTCCGTTTTGTTTTATTTTAACTACACTTGGTTTGAGCTGGAAAACGCATTTGCTAGTTAGATGCCTGAGGTTTTTACATGTCAGTTGAAGAGAGGTGTTTCTCAGTGTGCTGTTTTGCATGGTATATAGGCGAAACAAAGAACTTGCTTTACCCCATCATGAAATTTAAAGCCGTGAAGAGGGCCGGTCTGGTTTTACTGCAATTTTTAGAAGAGGGTTTAAAAATTGGTGAGCGACCTGTCAGCTAACAAACCACTCAAAGTAAATTTATTGTGATGACACAAATCAACGTAGATGTGCAAATCGAAAATGTTTTCCAAGGCCAATGCCTGATTTAATTTTGCTGCGCACTTGCCACTTGCTCCTTTAAAATAATACTTTTTTATATTGTTCTTTTAAGGGTTTAATGAAGCAGTGTTGTTGCGAAAAACAAGGGTTACTATCACAGAAAGTTGTTTACTGTTGTTGAAATTATAATTGTAACTGGTGTTGCGTATCTTCTAGCATAGGCATTGCGTTAAAACGCTGAGACAACTCCCAAATTGCAATATGTGTTTACGTGCACTCAAAAAGATTTCGTCCCGTGTAAAAAAGCCAAACATGCTAAGCTTTATATACTGTAGATATACATGCTGATGTGACGATGTTGCGCAATTGCGCAAATCCTTTTGCTTTTTCCAATCCACATTAATATTTTTTTGTGCTGTACAGTTTATGTTATTCCTGCTATATACAAATTCAGAATTTGACTATGTGCAATGAAAAAAATTCCCACATTTGTTGTTTAGAGAAATCAAAAACGCTACCGAGCATGAAGTGACGAACACTTCATGTATGTAGGTTTTGTGTCCGCGTTACATGAACGTATCATTCTGTTGCATTTTACGCAACATCATGTTGCATTTTACAGTCCATGCGTTCACTTTCCTGGCATTACTCAATGATAAATAAATTTGCATGGTTATAGAATGATTATACCCCTACCGCTGTCAGTAGTTGCACACAAAACGCGGGTTGTAAAGGACAAACACAGCATTTGAAATGATAGAATACAAAAGCTTGCATCAATTATCTTTCCGGTATATCAACAGTCTCGTAAGAAATCTGAAACTTCCGCTACCTTAACCAAGTTGTTTGGGAACTGATGGTAAAGCCGAATGTGTAACCTTCCAATGCTTGCCTGCATAACACATGTGTTTTGAAAAAGGGAGTTGCGTCCAAAGCTGTATACTTTTCAATGGCAAAGAGTCAGAAAAACGTTTTGGAAGCGAAACCCAATGCAGGCTATAATAATGTCACTTACTAATAACATAGTACAGTAAAAGCATGTTACTGCAGTTTAGCCAGAGTAGCAGGACATTCTACTTTAAGATAACATAATTTATTAGAGGAAAAAGTTAACCGGTTCTTGAAAGTTTTGTGGAGGTCCAACAGATACCAAAAGTAGGCCGCTTGTAGGTTTGGTAAATCCCCTGATATTAAATATAATTTGTTCGTGAGTTTTGTGACAATTTTTTCTTTATAATGGTTCGTCTTTCCAAAAACAATAGCATTTTTGCCACCCGCAGGCTCCACGTGAAATAGAAGTACCGTCATTTTTTCTCAACTTAAAGGGAAGTGTTTTATCGATTGATGCACTCCAACTTCACGATACGGGTGCAATACTGTATTCCTGGGATTGCATCCTTTGCTTATATTATAAGCTCCAAACTACAGCCCGCGGGCCAAATCCGGCCCGCGCAGCTATTCCATCCGGTCGCAAAGACATTTTGTCAATAATGAAAAATAATACATTTCAGAAACATTTTTGATTAGGTGGAATGTAACATACCCGAAACAATCACATTACGTAAGATGTCCGCCCCTTGAACTGTTGTGTAATAACTTGTGACCCTCTGACAAAAACGTTTTGGAGACCCCTGGCTTATAATAGACATGNTTCTTAGTTTATTCCATGAATCAAGCACAGCAATCATAAACAGCAATCAAAATAAATGACCAAGAGATTTAATGCAGGAATTCGNATGTGCGGTGCCGGCGTGCAATGCCGAATGCATTTTTTGAAGTATATGCTCATTTGGCAACAGTTATACTAGTAACACTTTGGAAGTTGATGTATATAAAATAATTAAATCGCCAGCCAGATCTTTGTCAAAGGGGTGGTGGCAGAGCTTTGTTACGAAAATTAATCACCTCAGTTGTGCTTGCCAGCACAACAGCAGATACATTGCTTACAAAAAGATTCATTACGCAAAAGTTAAAAACGATCCTTGATTGCTGCTATAGTAATCAGTTTCAACACAAGATGTTAAACAAATAGTTAAATTAATTAGTCGAGTATTCCAGACAAAGAGGAGCAGGAATATATCAAAATTCACAAATTCAAGATTTCTCAAGGCTTGTAGAAGGAAAGGTAATTTCAGCTTTTGAAAACTGCGAATGCGGTGCTCCCCTGCGAATGCGGTGAATTGCCCAACCGCTTAAATTTTATTATAGCGGTGAGAGGTCTATTCAGCACAAGTGCCAATTTACAACAGATTCAACAGACGCCAACAGGCTAAGGACCAATGCAAAGGACTGCCTTTCACCAAATTATCAAGGAATATATTGTTGACGGGCAGCGCGATGCTGAAGGCCTTTTATACCCGTATAATGGTATTTTCCGTCGGCTAAATTAAGGGGAAGCTTAAACATTGTGCCGTTTTAATTCAGAGCTCTAGAGGTTATGTCGCAGAAAGAGCTTCCACCTGCAAACCCGAAGAAAGGACGCAGCAGTTCTGATGCAACAACGTGACTGACCTTGAAAGGTTGTGCACTACCATTTTTATCAATGAAGTAGTTACCATTTTGTGCCCTACATCACTCTTGATTCTGTTAAGATTAGTTACCTATCAACATACTTAGCCACCAGCCGTTAATTGTCATCCAATGAATTAGGTGTATAATTACAAACAATTTTTCGTGATTCTTTTGACATCGCAATTTTCCTTGGTGTTTTTTCTGGCTAAACTGCATCAGTTATGACTAAAAAATGAGTGATTTGAGCCTAGTTGCGGAAGGAATTAGATAAGCTCTTGCGAGACGTTACAATCTCTACCTGCACATGTACACTCCGAAGCCGATACTGTGTAAGACACCGCTTTGTATACAATCAGTGATTGGATTAAAAAATATCTTGGATAGGCCTCCTCTCTAGCTGCATGTTAAACAGTACACATACAGTGGTGTTCAAATTAATCGAATCATTAGCAAAAAACAGCCATAAATTGCTTTTGTTGTACTGTTGCTGTTTGAATTAAACCAAGGCTGTTTGTAATAAGCGATGTGATCACTTTCCTTCTTTAACTGTTCAACACGTTTTGGCACTGATTCCACACGTTTTGGAAGTATTGAGCAATATTTCGTCACGGAACCATATGTCAACAATAGCTCCAATGGGCTTGGTTAGGGTGGTGCAGTCGTTGCCCACTCGCCTTGTTTTGACAATTCTCCACAAGTTTTTGATGAATTTGATGTCGGGGAGTTCCCAGGCCAATCAGCAATCTTGGTACCTTGCTCTTGTGAAGTTGCTTCACTTTTTTTGTAGAATGACAGGAAGCCAAATCTTGCTTAAAGATATCCCCTCCAGCTATAAGCGTCCATTCCATTTCTCCAACCGCTTCTTGTCACGCCATCTCGCTTTATTTTTCCGGATTCATCATCCCTGTAATAGGGTAAAGTGATCCAACAACCTGGAAGTTCAAATAACCCAAGACATTTTCGTTTGGGGATGTTTAATGCTTTGGATGATGATGACCCTTTGTGATCTTCTACCCATAACTTCTGATTTGACAAAATTCCTGACCTTGCACCAAGCACGGGCTTTCGTCGAAAAATAAAACTTTTTTCCTACCTTCTGCACTCCATTATTTGTACATGTGCTTGTTAAGTTGCCATGTTATTATAATTAGGGCTGTTTATTTGTTTCATCTCATTTCTATATTTCACATGCACAGAGGCTAGTGGCATGCAGTTTTGCATATAGCAAAGTGAGAGATGACTTGTTAATTTTGCACAAGGCATTTAACGATTTGCAGGATCCATGAAATTCCAAGAACAAGTTTGCAACAACCAATATGAGCAGACTGGATCCAATCGCAATGCTTGAATTGATTGAGACAAGCAAATATGTGAAATGCCCTTAATCCTCAGCAACCTCATTTCATTAAGTTTAAGAGGCTCCTTGATGGATTCGCGCTGGCTCAAATAGCAAAACGCTACTTGCTGCAAGTACAGCGTGGTAGGATTTTTCTGTGTGCCGACCAGTCATTTTGTTGCATGGGAAACCGTTTAGCTGTTGTAATCTAAGCGTAATTTAGACTCCCCACATTGGAAATTCATTATTACGTATGCCAGAAGCATTGCCCCAAATGTATGCTACCAACATGGCCATCATACCTGCTGTCCATTTAAGTTTATCTTACTACCTAGTGACATGCTTGCTTAGTTGCTTAGTAGTTTACACTAAATATTGTTGTGCNAAAACGAAAAACTGCAGATAAATTGAAAAAAAGGGTCAGAGTGCTCATTAAAATTTGAAAAAGCAACCCCAGCTGGAGAACCGTTTGCGTCGAACAAAATGGAANCATTCCGAAGCCTGGCAACACTGCGCGGTGTTTTGCTGTTGTTTTATTGATTGCACTNGTNGAAACGTGAGTACATGATAGTCTCTAAAGTGTTCCACTTACTAGCCCTTTACCTTTCCCTCGTTCTTCGCATGATGTGGGTGCTATACCAACAGTCAGATTATGACAAGGTATATTGTGATGGCAGATACACTCGTTCCTATGAATAACAGGCATACGTTTTGTCCCTAAGTTGTGAACTTAATGCTCGAATAAGCAAATGACAGTAAAGCAGTCACATACAAAACAATTGGATTGCATCCAAAACAACAGCTTGTGTAATCTAATTTTTGCACGTTTACTGTTCTTGGTCGGTTATTTTGTGCTATTTCATGCGTAAACAAAAACTTATGTTTGCACCGTTTCACAAGTGAGAACCATCAGCTTACTTTTGTCGGTCGAAAAGCAACTCCAGCTTTGCTTACGAATAAAATTTATTCGAAAGAAGGGGAAGGTCTATGTTCTGTTTCATGTGGGGTAGAAGCGATTTTTGCAACAGTCGTGCTGAAAACCCACACCCGGTAATTCACCACACGCAGGTGGNAATCAACTATTGCGGCGCAAGCAATTTAATTCAACACGCGAAAGTTCCAGGTGATGATATGTAACTTCATTTTAATGTTTCCGCAATGGNTAGCTAGGCAGTCTAACCTCATGTTTGTATTCTCANAATTCGATAATGTTAATTCATCTTACCCTGTCTACTACAGAGTTGAAAGAGATTCATTTGCAATGTCATATCTCTTCAATCAAGGAAAACGTGAAATTTTTGATATCCGTAAGTGCCAAAGGCCCCTTCTTAGAAGACGCAAATAATATATTATTTTCACCCTGTGGTGTTGGGAATTTGGTAACGCATCGGAGTGTTGTACTTTCATCACTTTGTTTGAAATACGCGTTTCAGTAAAAAGATCAGGGCTTATTTATAAGGACATTAATATCTCATGAGATAATGGCAGTCAAAATAAAAAGTTTCCGAAAACTGCCAGTTGCATTTCTTGTAGCATATTGTGAAATGTTTCCCTCATTGTTTCAGACTAGAGAGGACGAGCAAAGCGCCCTTAGACGGCGAATACGGCTTTTTTCAATACACGGAAGCATTATTGAGTTATTGCTTCATGTAGTTTTCAGAACAAGGGGAGATAGTTGCATTGTGATAAAAATTCAGGTTACATGACGTGTAGTTTGACTTTGCAGTTGCGCACGTCATTTTCCGTTAATTTGGTTTCCTCCAGCGAATTTCAGTAATTTAACCCCTTTTCATAAAGACACCCGCCAACGCTTTGATCCACGTTGGTTCTAATGATCTGAAGCAGCGTCTTGTTTCACTCAATACGGAATGGACGATAAGAAAGAACACCATCACGTAATTGAAAACCTCAATCGAATTTGGTTCGATGCGAAATAAAAGTACAACGTGATGAATTTAAAAAATGGTATTTTGCACACTTTTGTTGCTTTGTATTAAAAAAACAATGCAAATTGCTTTGTCACCGCACAACACGAGGCTGCGAGGTTTTAACTTCATTATACTCCTTTCAAAGGCATTTGCACGTCACTTTGAGATACTTTTTTGATGCTGTTTACCAATTTGAAGTGCAATTTATGCGGTGCACCAACAAAGAACACAAAAGATAACGACGATTCACAAAATGCGAAGCACTTCGTAGAACAGTAGTTATTCTAAAAGGTGCATTAAAAGATAGTACATAGTCTGAGGAACTCACGGGAAAGTCGTCTGCCACCTCTTTAAATGTAATGTAGTTACCCGTTTCCATGCTTCGTCATGTGATACCTAAAAATTGTCTTGTTTGTCATATTTTGTTAATTTTTCAACCCCAAAGCATTTCCACATATGACTGTAATTTGTTGACTGAAGCATGCCGCATGTTTGTTTTGATAAGTGCTGCGCACTTCTTTCTTGCGCAGCACCACTACTTCAGGTATACCTTGCCTGATTCACCTTTTACTTACAAGTTCAGCATCATCAAAATGTGATTGAAAGCTTTGTAGAAATAACACCGGTATAAGAATTGCCACAGGCATCCGGCGCATAGCGAACGTTTGACAAGGATCATCGAGGGCAAACGCCCTAAAGAGATTATCTGCTTTGTGCTGGCCTCCACGCTACGTGGTTCAACGAAAACGATTCACCAGCAAAGTGAAGCAAAATTTTATTGCTGCTTATCTAAGTGCGTCTTAGACATCTTTTCAAACTTCCGCTGCGCTGCAGGCTCCGCACTTACGTAATTCACAACCCGGTTGACTGTGCGATGTAGAGGAATAGGAATGATTAATTCGTAGAACTACTCATACAGATAATTGAACTTGAAGGCATACGGCAGTTCCGGAAAGATGCCACAGCAAAATTGATGTGGTATAAATTGTTTCTGATGTATCCTGCGGAGCTTTCAAGAAATAATTATTGTAAAATCGTTGACAATACAAGTGGCGTAACGAGGGAGAGGGCAAGTG
>JGI24022J15233_10002525_pt1 | contig 17268 bp, 6 predicted proteins | sample Ectturendosymbi2_FD_15233 | JGI IMG/M metagenome (IMG submission 15233)
ATGGGTACGGCTTGCTAGAGACTGTGCAACTACTTTATGACGAACTTCAGCAGGTTGGACGCACGCGAGAATAGGAAGATTGTCCGCTGGTGTAGGACACACGTATCCAGTCACAGTTCGAATAGCGTTGTTCATGACCGTGAATGAAGAGGGTGTGAGCACTACGGCATCAGACAGGAGCGCAGTACTCTGCTCTTGTATTGACCAGGACTAAGGTGACTGTTCGCAGCGTTACCAACTGAAAATGTAGAAAACAAAAGGCACTGATACTACAAATGGTTAAGCGAATATTTGAACTGGAGTTAGAAAGTGCTTCATTATTGAGGTGCTTCACAGCAGAGAACGGCTGTGCAAAGTGCAACACAGGGCAACAAGCAATCGAATGTATTCAACAAACTGATTGATAATTACGTTGTGCTCTTGCGTTGCCGGCATCACCTTGCTTGGTCGTTTGTTATCTTCACTAGCGTCAACTCGTGAACAAACGATCGTCGCCTTCGCCAAACAATTTCACCGCTTTTGGCTGCGCGAGGTTGATAAGCTTCATACTCGCGAATCGTTCGACAGCGTCGAAGGCAAACCGTTTCATGGCAGTTCTATTTGATTTATTTGAATGCAGCAAACATGGAAAAGCTTGCCTTAGTTTCCTGAGGGAAATGCACCCACGATAACGGTTGGCATATTACGCTGGATTCAGCACACCACAGCCAACATGATTTAAAGTTGTCAAAATTGCAAATGTGAAAGCTACAGAATATCGCGACCTCAGCAAAGCAGTTAAAACAAACGTTTGGTTGACAGATTAAAAGTAGCTTCTGGAAAATTGCTTGCGATATTTCAAAAGGAAAAAGCTTCAGCTGAGATCAGCAACTTCGGACCACAGTAATCAGTGCTCGGTGGATGTCTCGCATGGACAGCCACCGAGTACTTGGAATTTTCCTTATGTTTGATAAAATGTTTTCTTAACGTTTTGCCTATTTTTAGCCAGTGGATGCATTTTCTAATGCAACAACAATAATTGCGGAGCAAAACATCCGGATGACGATGGTGCAATAAGCAAACTATATGAAAAGTTTCAAACTTTGAAGAAAATAATGGTGCTTTTTTCACAAGGGCCACACTCAATTCACAGGCCTTGTTTAAACTTATTCTATACGTTCTCATAAGACATGAAAACGACACAAACTAGACATTTCAACCTAGCATCGAGTTTTGTCGTTACATCCGTGCAAGTTGCACTTTTCTTCTTGATGAATTCCAACTATAGAAAACCTTGTTATAACCAAGAACGATTAAATGTATTGAACACCACAAGAAATAGAAAAAAAGCGCTCTATTCCACAGAGAACCACCCCAGATGAGTGAGTGTGGACTGCATGGGATCTAGACGTAGTTGTTTGAAAAAGACAGCCAGAGGCAGACAGTAAATTATACGATGTGCTTTGTGATAGATAGTGAAATCTAGGAAAAAGGGAGGTCTTATTTCAAGAAACGCAGAGAAATGATTACAAGGGACAAGATGTTTGCTTGGGTGTGGCGACTTCTTTGAACTTCTCCCTTTGTTGCGCCAATATTTGGGCTCTATTTTGAAAGCGAACACCCGGGGTTTTTGCTTGTTGCACTCTTTTAATGATTAGATCCCGTTTCGTTTCATCATCCAGCTCAAAGCCAACACCTGGGGCTGTCAGACATCACAAAATTTCGAGTTTCCTTTGCACGCGCCAAATATAGAATTACACTGCAAGTTTTACATTATTGATGGAGTGGAAAGCTTCATAAGCAAGCTATAAAAAATCCAACCGTTGAAAGACTTGCACGTCACGAGGATATAAACTTCGCTGCTTCGATATCAGTGAGACCGACCGGTTTAAGCACGGATTCGANATCCTTTCCACGTGACTTTGCGACGAGGTTACGGATTGGGAACAGCTGAGTATATGGCATAGTGCGCAAAGACTTGGCTGTTCAGCGGCGCCGACGTTTGAACAAACGGTCAAACGATACGAGGTCAACCGTTGCATAAAATCCTGGGTTAATTCCGGAAATCTTGTAATGAATTAATTCATTACACAGAAATCCAAAAAAACAGCGATTTACATTCCGTAATACTGCTACGATTGCACTGAATTTCTTCCAGACGAAAGAAACACAGCTAAGCCCACGCGTGACACGTAGATGATTGATATGAAATTACCAGGCCCTGTGAGAAAAGCTTCAAAAGCATTTCGACGATAACTGTGGTGAGTCCCATCCACGGCTTGCGTCGATTAATAACGATTGCTGGAAACCTGATCGCATTGAAAACGGCTTCGTATTTGATCAACACTCGACAGACCGTCACGTCATAATTCGCCCCTCTGCCTTCCATCCTCCAGTTCACAAGTGCCTTCGTGAAGTGCGAAGCACAATTATGGATTTAACAATTTTTTTCATCTGAACGTGAGTTAAGTGATACTTCACCTCAGTGGTCCTGTGCCACATCTATCAACTGCGGCAACCAGTGACACCTGAATTGGAAGTCCCCACCTACACCCAAGTCACTGGTGGCGGCAGAAGTTAAGTTTCTATGAAACCAACTTGGTCGTTTTCGCGCTCAATCGATTGTACGTCTACTCTGCGTTGTTTGCAACGCGTTCCCATTTCAATCGTCAGTGGTTTCGTTTTTAACACGATTTGCTGCGGCTGAGATTTAATCTTTTCCAAACCGCTGATTGCCAACGATATTTCGAAGAATACGACAGAAAGATGTCTGCAATATCGATCTTTAACTGGGATTTTCCTCAAAAACATGGCAGGATCATTTTCAACTGTTACATGCATTCAAAACGAGATAAAAATTAAAGTTTCCGAGAGTCAAAAGACGCCCACTGTATTGAAATTTGCATGCAACTGCAGCCACGGTTTGTTACACCAAACAAGATTGTTTGTCTAAACATAGCACACACGAAAAGTCTGTAACAAAAGGATTGGTTTTGTGTGTTACAAATATTTCAATTACTTTTTGAAAAGATCCAAGTACAACGCGTAGTAGCGAAGTCGCTGTCCACAATACTTTGTGTTGTTTCTGTTGTGATTTGAAGGTGTAATCAATAAAACCCACCAGTGAATTGCTCAAATGCATGTAGTTCTTCCATCTGGGTGTTTCGTGCTTGCCCTCTCATTGTTTATGGTGCAAACAGGCTCAGTTCCGCGCACAAGAATACCTCGTTAGGGCAGGCGGACTTTTTACGAAGCATGAGGAGTTTTGAAGTTTTATTTTGTGTAATCTTCTGTTGGCATAGTTGAATACTCCACAGCGATTTCAGCAGGTAGGTACTTCTTTTCCAGTTTTAGCCTCTCTATCACTTGCGGCTAATCTTAATATTCGCCAATATAGTAGTCCCTTTAAGAAAAAAGTGCAATGGGCACGTTGTTCATATTTTTTTTGCAAGCGATACTGCTGTTGACGCAACAAAAGCAGCACCTGTGGTCATTGTTTGTCAGCGAGACTGATGCTGCATTCGCTGTCGCGCTGATACGAAAACAGCTGAACTAAGGGTAGGATTAATCTGACAACAGTGGCCTGCATTAAAAATTGATACGATCGTGGAAGTTTACGAGTTCTGCTCTAAAAAAGAGTAGCAAATATTCAGTACGTTCCGACGAAAACGAGTAGAAGACCGACATCTTTCTATCTTACATTTCCACGCAGAGACCATATAAGCGATGTGTTGACATATCCCTAAACTTTGAATTTCTGTCAGTTTATTCAAGGGTCAAACCGCATTTTGGAAAGTCTAGAAGTTTACATGGGTTCGCTAGCTTTCTCAGGTTGGTAATTATCCTATCTAAGAGACCTTTATCAACCCATAAATATTAATTTTGACAGAGAGAAACCGCGATTATTATAAGCATCAATTTTAATTCGAAATTTAGGTAAAATTGTCCAATTCTCAGCATAGTTTCTATCAATTGCATGTTATAACTAAAGGTCTTACAATGAAGTTACTTTTGATATATAAATACTATAAATCTGAATCAAACCCAGACACCCATTATCTGATTTAAAGTTGGTTAGAACACACAGTGTTCATATTAGCGGTTGAGCCAAACACACAGTGTTTGTAATAGAAGTTGAGCCGAACACACAGTGTTCATAGTGAGACGCAATGTCTGGAGTTTTAGTGTTCAAAGCATATTCAATTTATAGCGGAAGTTCTTGTTTCTGTAATTGCTCATTTCGGCGTTGCTATTCCATGGCTTTTTAAAGTCAGGTTTCGGCTTCCATGTCCATATTTAGTAATGTTATGGTTAGTCAAGAAGCTTCCATAATGTCTTCCTCATCATGGGGTTGGGAGGCAATTCTTCACTTTTTATCTTTTGTCTTTATGTCGTTGCTGGCGCTTTAGTCTTGTGGTAGTCACCTGCTGTTATCACGTGTTATCCTGGGTTGGCATATGCTTGCTCAAGAATTCTTCTTTTCAGAAGTTCTTTGTTTATTACGTTGGCTTGACAGCTTGCTTCTGGCATTAGGTCATCACTTAGTCATGCAGTTAGCGTCTTTAAGTCAGCATCGCTCGTAGCCTGGTAAACTGGATAGAACCGGTTTTATCAACTGCTAGTTGACTTGAATCTTTGTTCTTTTCTTTATAAAGTAAAACATTTGTTATTGTTATCCTCTTGTTTGTTTTCTTCTGCTGAATTTACCATCATACATTAATGACTTTTTGGTTCTTGACTTTTGTTGAGAGCTTCAAAGTCGTGTTGGATCTTCTGGTGAAACACAGACCCAACACAGAGATCATAAAAAATGAAAGAACACAAGCAATATCAGATGACAGGTAAGTGAAGCCTGTTTAGGATCTGCTACTCAAAGTACTGATCTCAGAAAGTTTTTCAGAGAAACTGTTATTTTATTCATCAAACTCTGCTTTTTTAGTACAGTATAGCGTACTGATTCAAACTCAACACTTGCAACCGAACTACGTTATCGCGTGAGAGAACAGGAAAAAGCAAAAACAAAAATTGTGTTGTGACAGCAGCGTACCTACTTCTTCCGCGAGGCTAAAAACGTTTCATATTTTCGAAACACTTCTTTGTACAAGAAATGTCAGCGTTGGTTTTCCATCACCAAAGTAAAGCATGAGCCTAGATCAATCTGGATGTGAAGATGCTAAACGGAAATGGCTCCGAAAAGTACGTCAGCAGAAGAAGTATGGGGTGTGCAAATCTCTCATTGTCCGAAATGAGTTCGACTTCTTACGAAGTTGTGGTGTAACAATCGTGTTTTGTTCTGCAATCTTGACAGCGCCTATCAACGTTTCATGCAAAGAAAGCATTGCGTAACTACCGAAATAAGCGTCAATGAAAAAATCAATGGGCCGAGTTTCAAATCATCTCGTGGCGTGTTGTTTGTAGTCTGAATAACAATTGCTAAAAGTTCAAAAGAGGACGACGGTGTTTTGTCCTTCGCAGCTTATATTCTGTTGTAAGCATTCTGTTTTGAAGTTCACACTTGCGTTGAGGTCACCTGCCTTCGTAGGTCAGATCCGGCAGGGCTTAACCAAATGTCCACTAACTGAAGGTTATATATTGCCGTTGACCCAACGTTATAAAGACGGTCAAACAATTCTATTTTACCAGGTTGAAGGGTACACTAAAAAGGTTGTAAATTCGGTGGTTTGTTTGGGTGGTTACTTTACAGTTGGGCCTTAATTTTTCTATATTTAATATTTTTATTCATGCAATAATATGATGGCATGTGGTAGAAGGCATAACTTTGAAAAGGTTGTGTATTCTGCTTTAGTACGGTCGTGTTATTGTAAAAATATTTGCTTTAAGTTTCGCCTAATCTCATCAGGTATTAAAAAACTTGTGAAGAATCACGTTGACTTGTCAAATAAATGGTTGTTTAATAACAAATGCATAAGACTTGAAATTAGTTTCTTCTCATGTTTGCAAATTGGTTTTCTTGAAGTGCTCACACACTGCACTTTTTCTTGAAATACAAGTGCAAAATTTTACGTTTTAGCTGAGGTAGAGATATAATTAGGCCCGTAACCAGGGTGGTGGCAACCGGGAAATTGGCCTCGCAATTTTCAAAAACAGTTTGAAAGCACCAAAAAGTTTATACATATTCATGTGAATGTAGAATGAGCTAAAATATTGAATGAGTATTTATGCTGTCTAACAGTATTTGAGCTTGTTAATTCTACTGCTCAAGTTTGGTACCTTGGCTNAAAGGACCAGCTCAAGACACAAGTGTGTATCTTTCAATGAACAGATAGATGACGAAATGCGCATAATCGAAAACCTTCACAGAAAACCCNGCATTCAAGTAAATGGTCTGCACAAAGATGACTGAGTTGAATCCATCAGCAAATTTTTAAAAATAGAATCCTGTTTGAAAAATAGCGGATGCCATTCAACTCAGTCGCCTTTGTGTAGACTAATTACTTGAATACAGATGTGCCATTCTGAATCATCGCAAAGTGAAGAAAGCAGTACCCAGCCGGTTGATTCCTCGAAAGCTTGTAGCAAACCCGCCATTAGATAAGTACCTATCCGTATTTTGGTTTCGCAAATCATGTGCAAAAGTTCCGCGAAGCTGCAACACAAACATATATTTGGCAAATTGTGATTAGAAAGATTTAAGATCGATTCAGATTAAAAAGATTGCAGTCGTGCTATTTAATCATAACTCATCTTCTTCCAACAATTGATATTGTTGTGGACTACTTTTTGTCAGTCTTATCAATACTTTGTAGTGTAAATATTTGGTGTTCTGAGCAATTTTAAAGAGTGGTTCCAAAACTTTTTCGATTAAATGGTAGTTCTAAAAGCGATATCACCTAAAGATCAAATAAAGTTGCAAACTTAGAAACCATCGTAAGCTTAGAGCAGTGGTTCTCAACCTTTCGTGGTTTGTGGCCCCTTTCCAAAGACTCTCAACACTAGTTGCCCCCTGCTCATCAATGAAAATACCTAGACTTAAACTGTCTGACCACGAACTACAACTTCCGACAATAACCTGTCACAAAAGAGGTCTGTGACGTCTCGGAGAACCGCCCCGTGGCCCCCAAAGCGTGCGCGGACCCCGGTGAGAAACCCTGGCTCAGAGTGTCGTGTGTGGATTTGTAGGGCCACGCAAAATCTGCAATGAAATACCTCGAAAAAACTCCTTGCATTACGATGGCATGACAACTCATAACTAACAAAGAGGTCTGCCTTCTCTCATACCGTTTTTCGAAAACAATAAACGCAGCGAAATTTAGCTCAGGGTTCGAACATTTTTCATTAATCAGCTGCTTTTATAAATGCGTGAACCTGCGAGTTTTTATTGGCTTTGTTCACTCCGTTGCCACTATTGATGTAGCTGTATCCACGTTTATTCAGCTAGTAGGTAAAATACATCATGATGGAGAAATTTTTATTTCGGACCTGATCAAACAAATTTGTTTGCCTGTGCGAAAGCGATGAACCATAATGTGTTATGCTGACAATTGACTTAAAAATCAGATTTCTGCCGACCGTACACACCGCTTGTTGAAATACAGGGAAGAGTGGGGGGTGCCTGCACACATTTAATATTCCCTAGCACACATAAACTAATTCGCATGGAGGGGTAAAAGCAATGCGAATTGCGAACATCGTCATGACGTCATTTAAACGCATAGTTACTGTTCGGAGATTTTATGTTCATAATTTCGCAATATGACATAGTTTTAGTTTTGAACAAAATTTGTTAGGAGCGGCGACTCGTCCAAGGACATGACATCGCTTTTCTCGCAAAAACGAGAAATCTTTCTACAGCGTTATGATCGCAGAAGCATCGACTTAAGCTATGGCATGATTTATTGCAGCAGCATTATTAGGAATAGAATACCGACGAACGATGCTTGAGAAGCTTTCTAGACGTACCGTAAAGCTCACACTGGACTCGTACATTTTCCACAGAGAATCCTTCGCTCATGAGGGATCGGTTCCATTTATATCTTTTATTCACCCAATTGTTTGCTTTTCAATGCCAAAAGGTAGGTACTTGGCACGGCTTTTACCTATTTGTCGTAGTCTGTAATTGCAAGTCACTTACCGCGGATTGTTATTGAATATCACGAGTGGTTTTCAAAAAGCTTGCAGACAGCAGCAGGCACCAGACAGGCTGCTTTGGCGCTAAGCAAGTGAAACGCTTTCCCGGCCGGCTCAACCTTCCACCTCGTAATTTATGAAGTGATTTGCGTTGCTTCCGGCGAACGTGCGTAGACTGCGGTCAACAAGGACCCTCGCGTAGCGGAAAAGTTTTCAGAAGCTGACAAAACGGAACTGACTGGGCCGTTGTTGAACCCTCGCCGAGAGGCGCTTCGCGTTTCGGGCGATAAAATGTGTTGATCTTGTCACCATTCTACAACTTCGTCAAATAGCTGCATCGGTCATTAGACTTTCAACTCGAAGTTGAATTCAAGAAAATCCCCTGAGAGAGCAAACGCAGAAGAGACAGCAGCGGTCAGTTCTTTAACCAAACCACGCGAGCGAAACATGACTTCGTCACTTTATTCCAAACCATGTTGACTTACAGGCCTTGTCCTATTATTTCGGTGAGAACAGCGGCATAACAGAGTCTTTGGTCAGACGAGCCTTGACGCGCAGTTGTTGAATCGCGAAGCATTCGTGTCAACTTCTTTTTGAACAAAGCGCAAAAATAACAACGCTCCCTAATGGCCGTCATACTGCAAAGCACATTGAATCCCGCAAGTCATTGTAATATCTGCTTTAAGAAGATCATCTACTGAGTGGCTTTGCAAGGACTTTGCAAATAATATATAAGGCAAGCGATTTTTAAGCATATGTACAGGGTGGGCCACGAGAGCCTGCCCACCCATATTTCATTATGTTATAGTGAACTATGCACGTGTTATATATTTTTTTCTTGGGGACAACTGTTGAAACAGCATTTGGACCAATAAACCCCCTGCTTTGTTGAGAAAAATGTCTCACAGAACATGGCGTCACATTATACTATGCAGCGAGAATGAAGGGCAGCGTACAGATTGACCGGATATATAAGATATGTGAATGGGTAGGTAAGTATGGCCCAGCCTGTACTTTGCATCAGGAAATAAGAAGCAAATGGGTGTCGTTATCTAAAGAGAAGACATCGCAATCTTCCTGTGAAAGTGAAGTGAAGTGTTTGTATCGGAAAAAAATGTTTCTTACAAGAGTTTCAGGCGGCTCCCGGAGATTACTGCTATAAGACTTTTACTTTTAGGCAATCGCACTTGACAGGCAGTTTGCAGTACCTGCAAGACTAAGCCAAGATGTAGAAAACTATTTACAGTACGTCTGTAGCGGTAAACATGTGTTTTTTAAAACTTGTTCGAACATCATTACATTTTTAATCATTGCTGAGCAGATACGATTCACCCTAGTCTCTTTTTTAAGCACAGGCTTACCAGGAAACTGATCCTCCGTCTCACATCCTGATTGTCTTATTACCACCTTACGCTTTTTCAGCTTAGCAATCTGCTAGTTAATAAATGTGTACCTTTATATAACGACATCTGGCTTTTGTGAAGGTGGTGACATTAGCTCTGTTGAAAAAGATGTCTTCACTCGTAACAGTGAAAATCTCGAATATGTTACATTACGATTTCCAAACAAGCACCACACTAATATTGCCTTAGCTCAGCTAAACTCGGTCCGTGAACCACTGGGACTCTGTGGCTGCTGCACAGGGTCCCATGAAGATATGACTAAAAACATAAAGTCGAAGATATACATTGTAGAGTATGTGCACTGTCATAAATAATTACCAAAGGGATTCGTAAGTTACACCATTTCGCAAGATTTTGCAATTTTTAATCTTAGTTATTGCGCCATCTTAAAATTCTCAGCCAAAAGGTTGTTTACGATGATTATATTACATTCCGCGTCTATGACGTAATAATCAAATCATGTGATTTATCGCTAGTCGGGAATGTTCGCGCTTCGCTAAGATCATTCCCTAATATTGCATTCTGTTTATTTTTTATTGTGCAAACTGTTGACGAAGAAAAAGAATTAACGGAATTGTCATATGATCGAAGTTTAATGATTGGTTTCAGCCAAAGTAAACTTTCATCTTTCCGTGTTGAGAGCGAATATCCATCGCTCTCACAAGGATCACTAATAATTTATTGCTTTTTGCCACTACATACATGTGTGAGACAGCATTTGCGGCTCTTACAAGCATCAAGACAAACACAGGTACAAATTTATCGTGCACAGTGACTTACGAGTTTGGCTGTCACAAAAAGCTGAGAATTGATAAATTGTGTTTTGTACAACACAAAAATTACACAGTACCATTTATTTTTCGTTTGTGTTATCCTTCCGCGCTGGTTGGGCGGAAAAATGGATGCCACAGAAGATTGGCGTCCGATAAAAAATAGATTCATAATTGGAGGCCCGTGGAGCAAAAAGTTTGGGAAACCCTGCGCCTTAACTATTATGAAATCCTAATATTGGGCATGAATAGGCGCTTCCAGTTAGGTTACAGTGATTTCTTAAATGCCCTGATAGGCAATGGATGATTTATAAGTAGGGCAAGTTTTTGCAACTTTTGCAACTTTTTTTTACAGCTTCCTAAATACTCAAAATATATGTAGTTCAATGTTTTGAGCTGTTTCCAGGAATCTTATATTGCAACTTTTGCAACGTCTTCGATTTTTACGTGCAACTTTTTACTGCAATTTTTACCAAGTACTGTTACGCAAAATGTAAAAGTGTAATTAAAAAAAATACTACAAAACTATTTCAGTTTAGTTCTATTCTCTTTGATTGCATGAAAAAGAGTTATATGACGGATTTCGTCTCAATGTTATCTATGACGAAACAGTTGGTTTGCAAGCTAGAAGTTTTACAACCCCAGCCAAGTACGACAGTTACCCAGAAGCGCGGGGCCCAATGCAGCTGCATCGGTTGCATCGGCTAAAGGCCGGCCCTAGTTACATCAAACTCATTGATGAAATACAAAGAGCAGAGAGCCCAAAATATACCTTTGCTCAAGCCTACGAAACAGGCTGCACACTTGAGTTTGGCAGTGATCCAGCTGGAATAAAATTGTATTTAGATCACCGATTCGAACTTAATAGTGCCCTAAAAGCAATTGTGGAAATGACCCGGCCAAACTTCAGTCCAGAACTGTAGGCCAAATTGTTAAATTGCCAAGTAACCCCATCCGCAGTGGAGAGAAATTTTAGCATGCTTGGCAAACTGCTGGCAAAAGACCGCCATTTCTCCCCCAAAAATGTTTGGAAATATTTAGCATTGTATGTAAATAAATCGCTTGAGTAAATTACTGTCGTTTGCAATGTTTGCGCATAAATGCAACTTTCGTTGAAAGTAAATGCAACTTTCTCACTTTTTTACTGCGCATAAATGCAACTTTCGTTGAAAATAAATGCAACTTTCTCAATTTTCTACTGCAACAAAAACTTGCCCTATTTATAAGACACAAAATAATACCTGTTTGTCTATACCAGTGTTACTAAAAATGAGATCCTCAGAACCTTTGGGTGTAGGAAACGTAATTACGAGGGGTGGGAATCGAAAAGTGTTGCAACTCCACGAATAATGTCTGTATGTCTGTCACACAATGGTCATGTGATATACAGCTACTTTTGTACTGATATTACAATTGTTTCTTGTAACTGTTGGCACGTTGTTGAGGTACTGCTGTGTTACCATGGCTTTTGTATTTTTTATATGAGCCTGACTCTTTGTTCTTGCCTGGTGTTACATGGCGGTCATAAATATTTCTCGCGATCGTAAATATTTCTCGCGTCTTCAAGACTTCAAACTGTTTTTTCTATTCCCAATCTTAAACACTAGGGGCTCAAGAAATGCTTTCAAACAAATATGTTAACTAAAACTATAACTGTGGAGTATAGTCTTTATAACGTGAAAATTAAGTGAAATAAATTTTGAAATGGTTCACAGACATCCGCAAATCTATGTTGTTCTGGAGATTACAATATATTTCGGTAGGTAGCTTTGGATTCAAGGCTGTCTAATGGGTTTCAAGTGAGTCGTAGGTTTAACATCTCTAATTGCGTGGAGGCAAACCTTTCGCTGTGGAATAATGCTTGCCATTGGAGTAAAACCGTGGAGGTAATGTTGAAATGGCAAGGTTGCTCAAGAGAACGTCATAAATGACGTCTTGATTGCAAGGTAACGTCATAAATGACGTCGATTTACCTAACCTTTAACACTTTCCGACTCTTCGGAACGCTATAAAGTAAACTTCAAAGTTTTTGCTATCGAAAATGTGGAGGTGTCGGTATCCCATGATCCAATTTTCTCCATGCGAGCCTGAGGTCCTTTTTGGCTGATTCCAGGTAACAACCAAAAGAATTCAAAAATGTTTTCGATCGGTTATTTGCTTGATTTGTCGAAATTTTTGGTGCAGTAGTTTTTACATCGCAGACTATTTAAGAATCTTAAACGTTAATGTAAAATAAATAATTATAAGCTTCTGTAACATGTGTGTGGCCGATACGTAAAATCTTTGTTTGTGAAACACAGACGGTTTGATTAGGCGATTTATGAAATTAAGGGAAATAAAAAGACAAAATTGGTCAAATAAACTCTATTTTCGTTAGAAGCTACTAAGCTGCTTTCTGATGATGTAATAGCCATATATTTGGGAAGACGGTCGTTGCTTTTTACAGAAATAACGAGTTAGAGTTGAAGTATTTCGAAAAACAATGTTTTTTTGTGGTAACTGTGTAACGAGTACTTGTAGCAACAAATCCGAAATGACAAAAAAGTTTGTTAAGTTACGAAGTGCTGACGGAGTACAAACGTTTGCAAACAAAACTATGCTAAACTAACACAGAAACGCAACAATTCAAAACTGTGGGCGATAGAAATGCGATTTTGGAAAAGCGTAAGCCCCAAACTACAAAACCTGTAAGAACCACAAAATTTTGGTTAGAAAAGGAAAATTTAACAAAGTTTGGATAAAACAGGAAAAAAGCACAAAGCCAATTAGCAGATAGCGTGTGGTACAGTTCGCTAAAGATATTCAACAGCTGTGGTGTTGTCGACTAACGTCTTTCTGCACCCTTTTGATTAGGTTCTTGCTACCGGTGAAACTTCGCAGTGCGCACGCACAAGCGACCAAAAGATGCTCCAGCGTGGATTGTAATGACATCTGATGTCGCCCTCGCGCCAAAAGTATGCGATCGAATGAGGTCACCAAACAAACACGAAAATGAACACTGCCAGTTTTGATTTGGGCCGTTTGACAACTTCGTCCTTTGGGAACAACTTTTATTGGCGGCCTTGGATTCGAGCAACATGCCTGACCTAAGCCGATTGACAAACACTTCGCAAATGGGATTTCGACGAATCAACTAGACCGCGACCTTTGGTTGGCATTAAAACATTTTCTTCTCGTAACAACACCTGTACTATGTGTCGCAAGTTTTCAACGAAAAGACAGGAGTGGCCGTTACAAAAGCCAGCTACTGTTGCAACTTTTATTTCACATAACATCGTTAGGAACGCGCCCCGGGAAAAATATTTGCGTGTTTATTATTCGGTTCGTTTGCGGTGAAATCAAAACAAAGAAAGTTTGCTTCATGGCACTAACTAGAAACGCAAACCATTATAAAAGCATCACCCAATTTAACCAAGTTCGCCTCTGACGAAAATAAAAATTCTTTAAGCGGACTACCCTATTTAAATGTGCACTGTTAAGGAAAACAATGGTTGCTAAAGATTGTTTAGAGGACTGGTAGATAAATTCAGCTATGTGCTGTCATGCTTCGATAGGCAAAGGGCCGTCAGAAAACACGTTGGCCTTGGCGTGAGAACAGGAAGAACTTAGTGGCAATTTCGCCGGAGCCTGGAATCCTTATCGATTCGCTTTTGACGTTGATGCTGCAGACATGAAAGAGACTTGTTCCAAAAAGCTGACCCGTATTTCAAGAAGTCCTATCACAGAACGCACCTGCGACTAGGCTCGTTCAGCACACCTCATGAATCGATTTCACGGGCAGCCTTCGATCACATCTGTGGAATGGCCACACGCGCGGTGGAAAATCTAGTATCATGCACAGCTTATTAAAAGTACTAAGAATCCGTGCATATCTTCGTAACGCATATTTGCTCAAGCTGATATCACGCGGGTTCATGTTACAAGGGAGGATTTGAAAGACTTGTTGCGTGTCTGCTGGCTTCATCTGCAAAATATTGGTGCAAAAGCAAAGCCCACTCACACCTAATCTGGTTTTACATCCACTTAAGACCATGAGGCCTCGCTTTTTTGCGGGCAAACCACTGAAAGCTTTTTTGTTCGGCTTTAGGAGCTCACTGGAAAAGATTTACATTTCAGATCAAGATTGGTTCCAAGCACTAAGCAAACGGTCATGCCTTGTCATTCAGAACTGCGCAGTTGAGTGACGTTTCTTGTTATAAACTAGTCGGCCTGAACTGAGCCCACAGCGTTTTGTGCATAGGCTTGACATTTTTCTCAAGGTTTTATGTCAACGTTCAATCTGTAAACATGCATGTAACCAGTGACACTGAGCTGTGCGTCTTGTTGCTGAACGTGGTTTCATTTAACACCAGTTTGTGTGTGTGGTGGTGGATGTTGGCTGCGCAGTCTGTCCTTATAATTTTTCCACGCTCACAACGGCTCGTATATTCAAGCCCCACTCGTTAAATCCGACTTGAGCCCGACAGCTATACTTATAAAAACCGTGACCAGTGTCCGTTATAAAATGAATTGAAGTTTTGTTTTTGCCTAGTAACCGTTTCCAATAAACAGAGGTGTGTCGTTCAAGCAAATGATACCATAAAATTCCCAGGACATAGCGATGAAGGAAGTTGGAAGGTCAATTTTCTTTGAAAACTAAAACATTGCGGGCTGCCGGGTGCAAACCATATCCAGATAAGCGAACTTCTATATATTTCACTGTTTTGGCGTAGGTGAAAAATGCATAAATGAAATGTGGTCTTCGGAGAAACGCCTTTGGCCGGGAAATTCAAAGATCAGCTCGGGTGGTTTTATGCTCTCACTGCAGTCAGACCTTAGCTTACAGTGATGTGAACTGTTTTTTTTTCAAGTAGATGATTGCGGGGAAGTGCTTAACAAAATGAAGTTCTGGTACATGTGACCTTCATTAATCTTAAACTTAACCCCAGTTTCTCAATTCTTCTCACATTTTATTGCGGATGAGTAATGTTTCGATTTCAACCAAACCCCTGCCAACAATTTTGCGACATACAAACGTGCATGAGAACTCATCCAATGCAAGCAAATTTTGTGTAAAAGGATGCGTCAGAGTAATTTCCGGCAAATACTTTGTTAGTTCACTTTTTGCTCCGACTGAATTTCACGAACTAAGGAATTCCAAACATCAAGCCGCAAATGAAACGTTAGTATAGGGTTGACCAACGCAGTGGAAGAAGCTTAACATCACGAGATTTCAAGTCGAACCAATCTGTGTGTTTTGCTTTCGTGAACTCTGCCCATACTTTAGTACCTGACAGAAACTTCGAAATCTTGCAAATTCATATGAAAAGCAAAAGCACAAAAATCTATGATTAAACGAATTTACATTGAATGTTTCAATAAAAAAATGATTTTATTGTCAGGTTTTGATTTCAATTCAATGTTTCAATGTTTCAATAAAAAAATGATTTTATTGTCAGGTTTTGAAAAATGATTTTATTGATGTGGTAATTTGAAACGGTTAAATTCACCCTGGCTTATTTTTTGTTAGTTGTCATGAAGATTTTTTTTACTTTTTTAGTCCTTTCATTGTTCTTTGCCTTTATACAACCCACTGCTTGGGGTTAAGTAGGCAGTTGTACAAAAACTCGATACGATCAAAACGTTTTTGGTAGTGTGCTTGTTTCTGAAATTATGGTGGACGCTCAGAGTGATCATTTGTAATTGCTTTCCATCGTACGTTGCTTATGCTGTGAATCTCATTTCTTTCTCAAACATAGTCTTTCTCAGTGCTGTTGAGCTACGTATTGAAGTCCAGGCTTCGCTACACAGCCAAATGTTGCGGTTGCAATCTTTTCGCTGAAGCCCTTGCAGAACGAAAGTTATCTCTTACTTTTTTTCACTCCGGCGAGTGTGACACGCACCTAACATCTGTAAAACTTAGTTCCAAAAGGGTACCTAGATTTTTTTTACCCTCTTCTTCACAATAACACTTGTACGTTTAGACTGCAACAGATCTTGTTCTTCAGATTGATTGTTTCAGATAGTATCGGACGTTTCCACGTAGAGTAAGTTTTGCTACTGAGCAGATACTTCCTGCATTATGCTTTGAGAAGAGATAGATTTCTCTAAGATGGCTGGAAACGCTTTTTAGAGGATTCAGATCAACTTGCTTTTTCAGGGTGTGTGACTCTGTTGTTGAATGAATTGCTTTTGCAATCAATCAACCATCTTGTAGTGCTCAGTAAAATCATCGTGGAGCTTTGGAAAACAGAAAAAAATGGATGTATTTTTACATGCTTTATACACTACCGAAAACATTTTTTACAAGCAACAGTGCGTAAAGGGAATGAATTAAACGCCAAGAGAGATTTTATTGAAATGTATTTAAACGCTGTCGAAAGTGAGTACACATGTAGAGAGATGCCAACATCAGGGCAACTTGCGAACACCCCACGCATAACGGTAGGCACTAAGACAGAATTGTGGCAATAAACAGAATTTAAGAATGTCGCCATGTCCAAAGTAAAAAATATATACCATTAATTTTTGATAGCAGCAGTTGCTAACCGTATTACCTGAACTACTTCCTACTTTATATTTTCTTTACTAGTTGCCGCCGAGTGATTACTAGCAAAATACTTTGAAAGCAGACTTGTTTGATTTCAAATCAATATTGGCGTCTGCTATAATGGCGCCTGCTTCCTCGCTTGTTGCAAAGACACCGCCTGGCGGAAGACCTTTCGAGGTTAGCGGGGTCACCCGGAGGTCATCACATGCGGGCGTGTGGCATCTGTGCTTTTTGCATGCAATACGCAACAAGGGAGAGGGAACTAATTGTTTATCTTGCACGGATCGGGCGTTGGAGCAACTAGTCTTGTTTGATCGAGCCGGGCTCTCCACAGCTCTGCCCTTTGTTGCGTGACGAGAAGTGCTGTCGAAAAGCTTTGTCCATCCAGAGCGCGGGTTTTTCTCGAGTGGAGAATGGGTGCTTTCGTTCTGATAGGACACGGTGGGTGGCAGCTGGCTTAGCAGTCAAAACTGTTACTTCAAGTAATTTGTTACGGTAG
>JGI24022J15233_10002527_pt1 | contig 17265 bp, 7 predicted proteins | sample Ectturendosymbi2_FD_15233 | JGI IMG/M metagenome (IMG submission 15233)
CTAGAATCTAAAACTGATGTTGCACTTACAGTATATACTTTTCTGACTAAATCATCGTTACATTATCGTAAATCCAAGTTGTACAGCCCTAACCTTACAACAAAACAAGTTTCGAAAAATTAAATCCATGCAGCATGCATTAGTAGACTTACAATATGAAAAATCAACTGGTTAAAGCATTGAATTTTTTGTAATTTCACTCTTTGTAATTTCGCCCCCCTGCCTTGGATGCCCGGGACCGGCGCCCCGTTCGCCACTGCATGAGAGATTCTATTGTTAACGTTTGTCAGCTGTATACTTTAATTAGTTGCTCAAGAATTGGATGGCAAAAGGATCCATGTCTATAGAATGCCTACTTCGGAAGTCGGTTTGTTAGAGAAGGCCTGCGTAACTCAGAAATCTCGAAGAGCCAGACTGATGAATATAAATTTGCTGCGGGTCGCAAAAGTTTATTTTGTTGTAGTTTGGAAAAAAATGCTGGAATGACAATTAATTGTCCGAAGTCGCGCAACATTTTCTTCAATTGACAAAGGTTTCGCGAGCCGCAAGAAAAGCTTTCACAGGCCGTATGCAGTCCGCGGGCCGTATGTTGCGTAGGCCTGTTTTATAGCAATGTCACTACTAGGCTTCGATTGAACGTGTGTTGGTGTACATCAGCAGCGTGTAAATATAAAAAGCGTGGTCGTAATGGCGACCACGATGACTTTTGTCTCAACTGCAGTATTGGCTGCAAAAAACATACTACAAATTTTGTCCTTAAAGCATCGAGATTCTCATAAGCGCTTTTTCAGGAAACTTTTACGAGCAAATGGTGGCTTTGATCCTAAGCAGAAGCTTGGAGCGTGACCAAAAACAAACTTTTAAAACTTGTCAATACAGTGCAAGCAGGTTTTTTATTCGCCAGGTTAAATCTAAACACAAGTTTTCAGGAATAAAACGCCAACCAAATGCAATTTACGGATGATGCTTTAAAGAGCGTTAAATATTTAAATGTTGAGACTCGGTTGCTGTTTGCCCCCCCCATCAAAATTTCTGGCTACGCGCCTGCGCAGGCAGTCTTATGTTAATGACAATAAAAGCATTGCAACAGGCAAAAGCGCACTTACTGTGGTTTGCTTCTGGAAGTTTAACGTCCAAGTGTAAATAGACATACGGTTGTAACCAGGCCCGTAGCTATGGAAAAATTTTCGACCCCCTGGAAAAATGTGTTGGACATAGTTTAAACGTATTATACATGCTATGGATGTAAAATTTGGGCTCCCCTCAAAAATCTCTTCGTAACCCTGGTTTCCAAAGCTGTTTACCGGCATGGTTGTAACAACTGTAGATCCATAATGCCAGTTTTCAGTGTTTGCTTGTAAGCAAATATCCGTTCGGTAGAGTTATATGCTGAGTAATTCTTCACAGCCCATCTGTTTAGGATCCATATCAATTCCGTGTTTGCGGAGTTCATCAAGTGAAGTGATAGTTATTTGTTGCCCAGTTTCATTTGTCTTGAGCTTAGCTTTTATATTGCTATTTCGGTTGTAGCAAGAAATAAATACATCAGAGAAGGATTTTGTACTTAGTATTTTGTTCCATGGAGGGGTAAGATCCTCATAGGACATAGAAAAACTGTAGCGGCTTCCTTCAATATTCTGAGATTGTTGTTTGTTTGTAAGAAACTCATTTCTTTTTTCGTTTGAAACGAACTTAACAATAATGGGACGTGGAGTCTTCTTGTTGCTCCTTTTTAGCCCGAGCCAGTGCACTCTTTATATATTATTTGACCGGAGATCACTTCTGAACTCATCCTGAAAACAGATTTTTTCCCGTTATCATCGTCGTGCTTATTTTTTTCTACGGCATAAATAAGAGCATTTTCTCTTCTCATGTAATCCTCTTGCCTATCAAGTTGAAAGACAGTTGGATTTGTTTTCTGAACCGCTTCACTGTGCAGATGATCTTTTCTTTCTTCAAGCCGAGTCAACTTGTTTTCATGTGCCACTATCTTATTTTGTATTCCGTTTAGTTTGTTTTCAAGCTTTCCGGTGATGTCAGTTAGTTTGCCCAATTTATCATTCATGTATTGGATGGTTTACCAAATTTGGGTAATGCCTGCAGCCTGCTTTACTTGAAGGTGATGTTTTTTCTCCGATTGTAGCGTCGTTGGTTAATTTTTTCAGAATGGAAGAATGCCTGAGGTTAGAGGGCCAGCAGAATTAGCAGCAAGTAACATATTTATTGTTTAAAATATTAATAAAATTATAACTTACGCTATCCCATTGTTGAAATAGAATGACTATCAAAAATGTCAACCATTCTTCTAGAGAAAATGTTGACCACTCGCGTTGTAGGGTTCCCACGCTTCGATGCCTTTGTCAAAGCCACTAGGTAAAATAATAAAAATTTCTCCCCATGTTGTGAGCACAGTTTTCATAGAACTATGCAAATTTTGCAAAGGTGCCTTTGATATTAACTTTGACAAAATTTGTATGCTTGACTGGCCAAATCGTATTTCCGTGGAGAAAGCAGGTCGATCGGAACCAAGAAAAGCTCTTGTAATTGATGAGCAAATTTTTTTTTTAATTCGTAGATTCTTATGAAAGAGTGATATAAAAGCAAAGAACTCTGCAAATATTGAGGTTAACGACTGCAGTGAGAAACGGTTGACTATTTTCTGAACTTACAACACAGACCACTGCAACCCTGTGAATTTCTCCTTTCACGGATGAAATTGTGCTTTTCAACACTTTAGACTTGCGTGACTTACGACATGATGACTAATCTTATGATTGAAAACTGCTGACATGATGGCATTTATGGAGAGCACACCGCGAAGACAACGACTACAACTGCTGGCGAGTGGGCTACATTCACTCTTGCGCGTATTTTTCAGCTTTCGCCAGCCGGTTCTCTTGAAACTGCTCAACAAACTCCCACTGTGAAGTCAGTTGCCACAGCAACGAGAATCTGTTTGCGTTGATCGATATGTTTGCACAGGTTCACTCGCCTCCTTGGTTTTTGCATCTTGAAATAGTGCTTTAAAGTGGTTTTCATTTTTTAACACTTTTCCGACGTAAGTCGGGAATTGTCAATTGCTTTTTGGTGAAACTAATACGAAAAGAAGTTTTAGACTTGCAAAAGCCTCGTTATTTTAAACTGCTGCTGCAAAACTTTCGTTAAAAATGACACATTCTCTTGTACATGTGCAATTAGTTTTTCTGTACACAGTATTTTGTGGCTAGTGCGGCATAAGCAATCATTGTATGTCTTAAAAGTTTTTTCTGGAATAGCAAAGGCAACCACTAACAAAGCTGGAGCCCAAGAACGTTCAATGAAAGAGTTAATTACGGAACATAATATCCTCTAATACGAGTTGAGCTCACTCTGGCTTTTGTTCACATAGCCGATACGTGACCGTGGGTAGAATGAGGTTCAGCCAGGTCTCGAAAGAACTTGCTTTCATTAAAATTTATTTACTCATTTTGTTAGGCGTGTTTGCTCGCGACGTGTTGTCTTCATCATTACATGAGTTGCTTAGCGACGTCAACAGTATGTATCTTGCGATCAGCTCTCTTCAGCTTGACGCGGTCTCGTGTTCATAAATCTGCAGACAGGGTCCGAAAGACATTGGGCTTTGACCGAAGTATTTCAGAATTTACGTAAACTTTTACCGAGAATACTAATAGCGATTTAAACGCCAGAAGAGAAGCAGTCAATAAAATTGTGTATGAGAGCGTTTACCATTTTCTTGCACTGAGTGTTTCTTTACTCAGAAGCACTTGCTACTTAGTTGAGCTTGTCAAGTTGATTAATTTTAACAGAAGTATCCGTTGCTTTCTGTGAAGCAGATCATAAGGTACCACACAACGTTGCCATGGCTATTGCGACTGGATGGGCGTACTATTACAGTAAGTTACTTGCCTTAAGTTGCTGTGCGTTTCAAGGGGGTTGTATGTCATTTGTGTTGGCAGTTTTAATTTTGAACTTGCACGTGTAAAATCTATTTTTGCTGGCCAGTAACTCTAAACTACTCATTTATAAGAACGCTTTTTAGGAAATTACTATCTTCTCACACCATGTGAATAGCCGATTTTAGGTTTTACAGCAGTGGTTCTTAACCACGGGGCACGCCTCCACAGGTGGGCGTCAATAAATTTCCTGGAGGGCGCGAGACCTCACGCGCTCTACAACATGGAAAGTTTGATCAATAAATTTACCAATAATTACATTTGCCTTTACATCTTATTTAAAGTCTTGGGACTTGAAACAAAGACCAATCACAGGCAGGCGTGGTAGAGAAAAGGTTAAGAACCACTGTTTTACAGCATCTTTTCATCGGCGGTAGGTTGAAAGCTTTATATTACCATAGTCCATGATGAACTATCATCAATATTGTGTAAGATTGAAGCAAAGCATCTGATTAGGAAACGTTCGAAATATCACCTTGCTAAATGTCTCGTAATGCGACTGAGATGAGTAACATTGATTTAAACCGAGAAAAATAAGCTTGCCTGGTCATGTTTTATTCTATACTCTTAACTTCCTAAATTACCAGTACTCATATAAAGCTATACTAACTCGTCTGCACCTTACTAGTTCTGACAGCATGCAGTGTGTACCGTGTAATAGTGTATAATGGTAGCAAAACTGGCATGGCTGTTGTTAAAGCTATCTGTCAGATGAGGTAAATTCTATGAAATCAAAATTTATGGATGAAAAAGGAACAGCAAAAGTTCAGAAATCATTTTTGTTCAATAGCCTATTTTAAAATCCAGGCAAACTGGTTACTGACGACAACCTCATAAAAGTTGTTAGGAAATCAATCAATTCTCCAAAAAAGACAAAGCAAAGAGCTGAAAATTACTCTCTCTCAATACAGATGTCATGTTAAAAGTAATATTAAATGAATTAAGTAGGTTTCGCCAAGCCAGATATTCAGGAAGCAGTATACACGTATTGGTTCAGTGGAGTGCATCTTTAATTGAAACTTTTATCCGTTCTCTTCAACTCTGCAATGTTTTGCAAGTGATCATTTTTTACCTAATGTATTACACTTATGTATGGTGATATGGATAAGAGATTGCACTGTAGTCGCTGACGCGTTTTTTGCAGTGTTTCCTCTTTTTTAGTATTCCCTGCGGGTATGTACTAACGCTTGTTCTGCGCTGCGTAGCAAGTAAATATTTTGTCTCTCGTGTACTACTACTAACAACTTATGTGAGATAAACGCCGAGTCTGACATACACAACAGACAAAGGAAAAATCAAAACATTTATTGCTGTGTTTCGATTGTGGGAGCCCTGAAAAATCAAGTTGAATCGTATTCATTTCTCTGTGCCTGCCTATGCTTACGAAGTTGTGTGTAGGCCGTAGTCAACATTGGCGTGCTTGCTCGCTTAAAAAAACGTTTTTAAAAACATTTTTTAACGCACAAAACATTTCATATGATGAACAGCAATGTAAAAGTTGAGAAAAAAATGTTGCGTTTATCAACGTTTTCAAAATCTTATAAGAAATTTAATGGATGATTTTCATTAATCATTGTGTTTATACGTAAACTTCGCTTTGTACTGAAGTTCGTCAATCTTATGAGCTGAAGTTATGCAAGTTATGTTTGAAAATAGCGATAAACTTCTAAACTAAAGACCTCGTAGCAACGAAAATACTTCACGGTATTTTGAAAGTAAACTACATCGCAGCACTTATCCATTTCAACCTGTTTTCGTAAAATCCATTGTCCTTGCTACAAAGCTGTGCCTAACAAGAACGTTTTGTGAGCATTAACTATGATGTCAGTAAACATAGACCACAGAAGCAAACGCATGATTCAAACACTACTTGCTGCTTTGTCTGCCCTGGAAACATTTCGGTTGGCCGTCGTGGTGCTATCAAATTGTCTGTAAGGCTTGATCAGATCGATTTTTCAACGAACTTCACAAAAAATGCTTTTGCGTAATTGTTTCATAAATTTGTTTTCCAAATCCTGAATGAGCCTGTTGCGATCGGAAATCCCGAGCGGCATGTGCGCAAAGCTTCGCACTTTGACAGCAAGCAACAATAGAGTTCACATGCCATGATCACTCTTCGCGTGCGCAATTGTTACGTTTAATCGTTGACATCGTTAGTATCACCTGAGATTTCAGGCCAAGATCACTCTTTGGGTACGCTAGTCATAATGTTCAATCGTTCACACGTTAATATCGGCAGCGCTCCCACGTCACAATCTCTCTTTCTATTGCTTGCACGCGCTACATATATAATGGTGTTATTCTTCGCGCACATCCCGTTCGTGGTGAATCACACAAGCAACGCAACACCACCGGAGAGGTTGCAACAAGCCAAAAGCTTACAATGGTAGCAACTTTTTTAACTTGCGCAGTCACGGTTTTATGGCCTTTGCGGAAGAACGATTGGGAAAACGCTTGTTCTTGTCTGAGCTGTTCCCTGCGTAGGGTAAAATATGAAACTGGGTTGCTGATTGCTTGAACAGTGCTGTAGACGTTCGGTACCTGCTTGATGCGCTTAGTACCGACATGTTGAACCTGTTTGAAGCAAAATAAAAGAATTTTGCAATTTCCTCACGAAAAAATCAAAATGTGTGCAAGCAAATCTATTTACGATGCGCATTGCAACGAGGAAATAGTCAAATGCAATTATTCATTTCACAAATCAGTGTCTGTCACCCTAAGGCCTGAACGGAGGGTTGGCAACCATGGCTAGCGTTGCTCGCTGCCTTTGGTTTTACTTTTTTTGACGGCATGCTTACGCTTGAGGTCCTCCGAATGATATTATCCTTTCCGTCCAAATTGCATTCTCTCCCCAAAATGCTCTTTTTTCTTCTACTTTTATATCGTTAACAAGACGTTTATCCTTTTTATAGAATAGTGAATACCACCGTAAGTTCAGCTTATTTCCTTGCACGTCATCCTATCTGGATCTGTTACAAGTTAATCGTGTTGTGTTTTCTTCCATTGCTGATATGAATGAGTAACGTGTTTCGCAGTAACTGTTTTATGAGCTATTGCTTGTAGGTTTTTATTACTTTTTAGACTAACATATATCTATACTTACAATGATGCTATCAAAATTTTCAACAATCGCACCAAGTGGTCAGAGGGTGGCAACTAATGTGAATAAAAAATGAAAAGTTTATGAGTGGCAAATATTTCGGTTTAGGCTCTGGATCGTTTTTTTTGGTGATTAGGGTAAACTGTTAACATAGCTTTATATGCAAAAATTGAAAAAGGTGGAAAACGCTCATAAAACCGAAAAAAATATCTTCAATGGCCACCGTCTAATCCTGAACAACCCAAATCATCGGTGCTAATTGCATGAGCATAATTGAGGTCTCGCTGCAGGTAATTTTTCTTTAAAGATAGAATCGTTTCCCTGCGACTGGATACTGCACTACTTCAAGTCCTAACCAACTATTGCAAACATTAGTTATTTTCTTGCTTGTATGAATTAATGATTTGTGACATTTTGTTCACTAACCATCCTGTTGACCAAGTGCGTAAGAAGGATATATAATGACTTAAATCAAACCTCAAACTTACGTTTTGTTATATTTTGTTTGTCTTAATGCTGCGTGGCTCTACGGGATTAGAAAACGGAATGCATCACTAAAACTCACATCACTTATTGCAGAAATCCGACCTATCAATGATCACATGGATACTTTACGATTGTATCGCGAATACAAACATTATTGGGATAAACATCGCATTCCTGGAGAAACGAAAATTAACGAAGTGCTTTGGGAAGACACCTGGGTAATTAAATATAGTATAGAGCAGAGGTTCCCAACCTTTCTCTGACCACGTATCCCTTCAGCATTTCGAGAGATGAGCGTGTACCCCTAAAATTTCTTGTGATAAAAAGGCCGAGAAAAATAACGAAAATCTTGGATTTTTACAACTATAAAGGTAGACACCGTTTCCATGTCTCAAAGTTAATTCGTTGCGGCTGTACAATAAATGTACCCTTTCAGATAAGCAAATGTACCCCTAAGGGTACATGTACCCCAGGTTGGGAACCCCTGGTATAGAGCATGCTTATTTGTAAAATAAAAATTTAAACAAGGTTTTAAGTTTCGGTGCTAATTCTCGAAAACTCGTAACGTGAATTCATGAAAAGTTCCGGGAAAGTGACATTCCTAAGTTTGTAGAGATACGCTTCAAGTCTGTGTTTAATGTGGGGTTTACCGTGCAGGAAGGTATCGTTGTTGGGAAGGTGTATGTGCTGCATGACCATTTTCGGCTGCAAGTTACATACTAACAGATGTTTCTTGAAAAAACTTGTTCCATTCAGATTTTACTTTCGTAGAAAAAGTGCAAAACGAATGATTTAGCCCGTCACCAGGTTATTAGAAATGCGTGGAAGGTAAACAAGCAACTTCAGTTGCGAATGAGATCTGTACTGCAAAACAGTGTTGAAAAGCTGTGACACTTCGCTCCTCTTAGGAGAGTGTTTGCATTCGAGAAGATCAACATAGACCACGGGTACACAGATTGTTTGACTCAAGGGTCGCTGATTGTGAAATTTCACATAGCGGGCCAGATTTGGTGCAGATAGATGTTTTTTTGTGCAAACTGATACCATCGAGATGTAAAAAATGAACTGTAGGTATCCGGACAACTGCCACCTAAAACAATAGGCATCTAGGACAATCCCCACCTAGGACAACTGTCACACGGACAAATACCACCTAGGACAATGGCCACCTGGGACAACTGTCACCTAGGACAACCGCCACCCAGAACAACTACCACCCAGACAACCTGCCACCCCAGGGTTGTATGGGGCGGGAATACATTCTCACACTTTTATTGCGTTTTCGTGTGCAGTGCAATGAAAGTGAATACTTCAGTAACAACGGATTTAAAAATGAGTTGGAAGTGCTATTGAAATTGGCGAGTTTTTGAGGTGCGTTTCTCAAAAAGGACACATTGTCTTGATGAGAATAGTTAACAGCGCCAAAATGATTGATGAGAATAGTTACAAGCGCCTAAATAAAGACAGAAGCAGTCAGTAATACAGCCGGTCTTTCAAGAAAAAGCTGGCAATGGAAAGTAGCCGCGTAGCTCACTGCGCAGTGCAAAGTAAGCGGAGATGGACGCGCGCAGCCATTCCCGGCACTCCAAAGGAGTACAAAGCGAGTATAATGAAACTTTTTTTTTCTTTCTTATGGTTTTAGCCTAAACGTAGGAAAGTATTCGGCGTATACTGTAGAGCACATCAGCACTGAGCGTACGTATGCTTCAATACGTTTCGCAACAACTTTGTCGCAAACCTGTCAAGATAGTTTAAGCCATGGAGGCCTCACTCTAATGCTCACTTGTCTGTTTAAGACACCATTGTCTACTGAGTTCTTTGAACGTTATTTTTTGAACTCTGAACCTAAAATTAGCCACGCAGTGCGGTAGCGTGCATTATGGTAATTTTTGAAATTTCAATTTCATTTTGCTTTACACTGGTAGATTGTTTCTTCAGTTTTGCTTGTTTTTATTTCTGGAAAACCCTTAGTTTCTACAGCTTCTCTGTACTGTTTTTGAGAAATATCAATGGTTTTTTGTTATTTTTTCACCAACCCGATCCCCATAAAGTTGTTAATACCCACAGAGATATGTTGTCATATCTCCGTTCGAAATATTTTTCACTGCATTTCTATCTTTCTATCCCTTTCTTTGTAAAAAAGTAGCTGATAATGTGTACTGTTTGAACACATGAATACAAATTAGTTTTACTACATTCCAAGGTAAAAATGACGCTGTTGGTGCCAGAACAAAGAAGGCACCTTAAGCTGCATCTTCTTGTAGCTCAGGCCCGTATAGTCACGGGGGAGCATTCGGGAGCAGTGCACCCCAAATTATGTTGTGTCCAGAAAAATTTCTTTTCAACATGTAGTAAAAACAAAATCTTTTCTCCCCAACAATGTACTTTCCCCAAAACTTTAAAATCTGGCTACGGGCCTGTTGTAGCTTGTCGTTGCCTTTCTATCGCTATGCCATTGCTTTCAATCTTGATTTACGGCTGTAGACAGGGCCGGTTTTAAGACTATATGACCGACTTCTTCTAATCCGGCTCCGCGGTCCGCCTACTAGCCAAAGCAAACTTACACTTTCTGTCGAAGCTGCTTGTGTATTGTGACGGCGGGGACCCAGTGCTTTTCAAGTTGTTTTGAGAGACCAAAACGATTACCAAATGTTTCCAACGGTCTCTCAACAGTAAAACTCGCTTTACTACCACAATCACAATGCACCAAAGCCTTGATTTACAAACATCTCGGTATTCAGATGAAGCAGTTGCGATCTCTGAAAAAGTCTTTGCAGTGAGCAAGGTCAAAACGTTAGAAAACCTTGGAATGGCCCACAGTATTTTGTAAGCCTGAAATCCGTTGCCAAAGAAAATCCATGTGAACTGGGCGGTTTTTAACACTCTTATCAAAGTTCCATAGAAAGAATGGTCGTTGTTTGTTTTTTTAGTGGTGTGTCGCCAAGCTTTTTTACACTAGGACCTCGTTAAGGCAGAGAGGGCTTAAGTTTTGAAGCTGTTTTCTATTTCATTTATAAAGCGTTTCGTATTTGGCAGGTCATTTTTCAATAGTTGCTACAAAATACTGTTTGATAGTTGTTGAATGTTGATATTTCAATATTTACTACTACTTATCTTCTGAAGGTAAAGTTTAGTTCGTAATTGCAAATGTGTGCTGCTTAGACTTTTTATAGCGTTGCTCATTTTCCCTAACGTAAAGATTTGATGAGGCAACCCGAGATTGGCGAAAACGTTTGAAATAAACCTAGTTTTAATTATGAATGACTATTTGAGGTGTGCAAAAAATAACGGTTCCTTAAAATGTAACAGAAACGAATACTAATAGTTAAACCATATGCAAAGCAACAGAAGTGACAATTTTCTTCAAGTAAAGTAAGCCTCGTGATGTTCTTGTGGTGAAAACTGCATCATGAAATGCTAGAAAATTGCATCATGAAATAAAAATCTGAAAACGTGGAGAGTGGAACAACTTTTGTGGAAGTTTGAGGCTACTACAGTACTTGCCTATTTTGAAAACTTAAAAAGTAGGTTTGAACTCATTTGGAGATCCAGTGGTATAGGAGGCGGGGGTGAAAGCGCACCCTCAAAAGTTGTGAATTGTCGAAAATCCGGGCAAAGTTCCTGAAAATGGCAAAATCCGTGAAAATCTTCACAAAATCCCTGAAAATCTGGGAAAATTCCCTGAAAATACGGGTAAAAAATGGGGCCCAACGTTTGCAGAATTATATTAAGACCTTTTTTAGAGGTCATTCCAAAGGTCTATCCTTGTGGGAGACAGTAGTCGCACAAAAACGTTTAGGGCAAGTTTGGGAAAATTCGGGCAAAAATCCTTCGATCCCAAAAATTTGCCTGCTCTTACACTAATGAGATATCTACAATCATATATTTCTTTAATGTTAATAGAGAAAATAATTTTTAACCTCCGGGATACTCAAAAGCTGTTCTAATAAGCGGTTTGTACTTCTTTAATCGGTGCTCTGTTAAATGGTTTTCACCTGTAACCATTTTCCACTTCCACATGCACTGGCGTCGGAAGGGGGCAGGGGGGGCTTGGCCACTCTTGGTTTTTGAAAATTTCAGCAAAAAGGGTTGTTTTTTCAATTTCAAGGGGTAAAAAATCAGATTTCACCACTCTTGGCCTCCCTGGAAAAATTTTGGAAAAATCCCCTAGTGACCCCCCTGGAAAAAATTCTTCCGACGCCCATGACCACATGTAAAGTATATAGTGATAGGCAGGTGATTTTTACAGTCGAATTTGGGTATTTATTTAAGAATACGTTTTGTCTGTAACTAAGCTAAATATCATGAGTCAAAGACCAAGAGACATAGGCCGAAAATATTAAGTGGCAGCCAAACGAGGCCTAAAGCTAAGGCAAAAACAGACGGAATCAGAAAAAAGAAAGCTGCTTTGGACAAGTATTTTAACCACTGGTTGGACACCCTAAATGCCACACCACATTGAAGATGGCGACAACGTAGACAGCCAGCCTGGTCACGTTACGCCAGACAGTCAAAGTGCAAGTTTATGTATGGAAAGTGATACCAGTCGTTTCGAAAGTGTTGATTCTGGCAAAGAAGGAACCTCGTCGGATGATGCATCTGATGAGGCATGCGAGCAAGAAAATTCAAAATTTGGATGAACAAATGATCCTTAGCCAAGTGTCATGAATGGGAATGTTAGGAACTACCCTGGGCTATTTAGCCCAAATAGGACTGCCTGCAATCATAATAGAAGTTTTCCCCAGAAACTAGACTGATGGGCAGGGGCGTAACGACGGGGTGGCAAGGGGGGCACAATTCCCCGGGCGCCGAATCACTACGGGCTGCGCCGAAAAGTCTCAGAAATATCGCAAGTACTTTCTTCAATACAATACATTTGCTTCCTATAAAGACCTCAAATTCGAATATAGGGACGCCAAACTTGCTTCTTGCCCCGGGCGCCATCTAACCTCGTTACGCCCCTGCTGATCGGACACGGTTTTCTAAGTTTCACTGCAAAAGAATACTATCAGATGGTGAAGGGAAGGTTATCCATGGCTAATATTCCTGGCCTGGATAAACGGAATCTTTTGCTACTACTGCAAACGTTTTAGCGCTGGATATTTCAGCACTAGCACAGCACTCAATACGTCTCCTCTCTACAGGTACTGCACTCGTAACTCCCTTCTGATCAGGGATAGGAGTTATTAATGAGGGTTGTAATTCTTTGATTTATTAGGTTTAACGGTGCTGTCCATTGACGTCTCTGCTGGAGCAGTCTTGGCGTCACCCTTTGGACCTCGCCTTTGTAACATCACCGATTTCTATCCTTACGCCTTGATTCACTCCCTCAAAAATTTCTACACACCACTGAGTGGGGCCCCGCAAAAGTGTTTCAAATCGGACCCCGCACTTGCTAACACCGGCGCTGGCTGTAGATAGCTTATGTTTCATTTCACCAAACGTGCAGGATTTTTATGCCCAGATATCCGTACCTCAAGCCTGCAATCTGAATCGACATTATTGACCACACGCTTCGAAAAAGTTTTTGCACTTATGATAATATTGACAATTGTGAACGACCTGCAAGTATTTCGTGCTTCTAGACCAAGCTCATGCAAGGGGGCAAAACGGGCATTTTCTCCCCTGGAAATTGGGACTAAGAACCAAAGATTTCTAGAAAACCTGAAGTTAGCAGCTAATAAGTTCTGATGAATTCATTTAATTGTTGCAATGCAATTATTTGACGGTCTGACACTACCCAGATTCACTGTTGTAGTGTCATGCAAATGTGAATGCAGTTCGCTCATGTCCGATTCTTTGCCCGCAGAGGCAGGTTGCGGAACTTGCTAGCGGATTGTTCTACAGTTTATCTTTATTGCATAACAATAACACGACAATGAATCTTCAAACTTTCACTTCAAGTTGGGCAGTAGGCGTTTTTCCGCATGTGACCAGGGCTCCCCTGTGGGGGTTTTCTGCTCAGGTCTGCTGTTTTAGTCGACCTGGGTGTTTGGGTTAAATTATGAAAAATCACGTTAAATCTGTTTTTTGAAGTGATAAATTCATGAGCAACTTCAATGTGTTTAACAATATAAAGATAACTTTATATTACAGTGTTTGCATGTGCACATCAGGTCAGGGTTGCCACATGAAAATTTCAATAAAAAGCCAAACAGTACTAAAAAAAGGCCAGAAAAAGGCCAAACCGATTGTTTAAAGGCCAGCAAAACGCCAAACTTTGTTTGCGGTATTGCCATTCCTTTTTCACAAAGAAACATTTAAATTACAAGAATATCAAAAAAATGTTTTCGAAACTACGATAAGTCTAACTCTTGCTTGGCATTGTGTTGGAGGCTGGAGCTCATTATTACTGATACTTGTCTGGTTTTTCATGGTTTATGAAATTGCACAATTTGGGTACAATAGCGCGACAGTTTGCATACTGATCTATTGGCAGCTTTCTGCACCCATATGAAAGTCATCTCCCAATAACTTCTATATTTACGACCAGAATCATTGCAGCCCTTCCACTTCTTGACGTCATTAAGACACCACAAGGGAGACACAACCGAATCTGATCGCAAATTGCTTTGCTGGGAAGTCGATTGCGCGTCAGCGACGCATCTTTAGTTCAGGAAATTTGTAAGCAAAAGCTTAGATGTGAAATGATAGAAAAAGACTAAATTAAGATCAGAGAAACTGCGCGGACTACATAGTGCTTACAACACAATACACACTATACAGCAAGTGCACACATTTCCTGTCATTACGCAAAAACTTTGTTTGGAAATTCGCATACCTTAAACATTACTAATATCAGAACAGGGGTGTCGGTCTAACATTGCATTTATCACAAAAAAGTTTCCAATTGTGTTGCCGAAAAAAATATAATCGTAATATTTTCCTTCATAGGAACCTATTTCAGCGAAAAAAGGCCAAAAAAGAGCCAAAAGGCCAAACGAATTTTTTAAGGCCAACCAACTTGATGTTAGGCCAAAAGTCCAAGTAAAATTTTTTAGGCCAACCAACTTGAAACGAAGCCAAATTTTTGAAATTTGGCCTAAAAAAGGCCAACCTGGCAACCCTGCATCAGGTGAGAAAGTACTTATATCGGATGAAGCAGAACGTGTTCAACCGGTTTCATATCCTCGTATAAGAACATCGTCGGGGTCTAATGTTATTGCCTCTAATGCCAATTTAAGAAACTGGTGAAACTAGGGTTGGGACGGACTGCTTAAATTGCAATGTTTCCCTGTGCATACAAATTAAAAAAGAAACTTTAGTTGGAGAAAGAAGGGATTGGATTATATTTTTGTGGGTTTTAAATCCCGCTGCAGCTCAAGATTGCACAAATTTTCCTAAATTTTCCTAGATTGCACGCATTTCCTAATTTTTTTACAAATTACGTACCCTCCAAAATGAGGCACTGCCAAGTTTCACAACCTGCTTATTTGTGGCACTCTTTAAAGATTTTTCATTTCTAATTTGAACTCAAGTAAATAGCATCAGCAATTTGTGGCAAATATTTAACTTTGTAATTTAAAAGCTGATATTTTTTACCCTAGTAACTGAGCATATTGCTTGATTCTATCCAGGGGTGAATATTAGGGGAGGCGAATGAAGCGGTCGCCTCGGGGCCCTTCTTTGAGAGTTTCGCATTTTGTTTTTACATTGTGTTGTTAAAAAGTTTATGAACCACTCTAGAGCCACATTTAATAAGCTCTGAAGCAAGCTATATGTTTTTTAAAATAAAGCAAAAATGATTTGTAAATGTTCCAATGGGCCTCCCAACAACTGTTGTGGATTCCCTTTCTGAAAGTTTGCCTCGGGCGACTAAATTCTAATAGTCATCCCAGATTCCATCTAAGCTACAGCATATAGTCTTTACCAGCAAATTATATTCAGCGTTTCAACTTTATTTTTCAGCATCATCACTTTTTTAAACATATATTGATGCACTGCATAACGCGAACATCTCCAAGTTCTTTTGCAGAATGATCAATTTCGGATAAATCTGTTTTGTGTAAACCTATGCATGAATTATAGATGTTAGGTCTTTCGCAAAAGATTGCAAAAAATCTCAAAAGTTGTAAAAAATCATCTCATTACGAAACTTTTAACAATATGAAGAGTTTTTCCTGAACTTGGTAAACAAAACCAACTTTTCAGAGTGATTTATAAGTAAGTCACTAATGAAATGTAAAAGTACGGCATTTACGATTTACATATTCTTCGCGCAAAACCTATTGTTATTGATGTTTTCTCATATTTTTCGATTGGTAGTCGAATGATTGTCAAATAAGAATGGTCTTTAGCTTGTTCTGAATGTCATTTATATCCCAAAAGGCAGTTGGCATTTTAGTAGACTCACTTCAAGACCACAAACATCATGGTGAGACAACCAGAAAAGTATTTCCACGAACCTGCAAAACTTCTTACTTTCGGAAAATAGTTTTAGTGGTTGGTGCCATGGGAGGTTTGCTCTTATTTCAAAAGATTTTTGGTTGCTGTCGCACTTATGGTTGCCAGACACCCGGTTGGAGGCAATTAAAGAATAAAAGCTTCTTTTGATTAAAAGGTACAAACTTCCATACTTTTTCACAGGTTAGCTTAAAAAATGATTGATAAGTATTAGAACAAGTATAGTCGGTTCTTCACTGCTGCTAGTGTCATCATCATATTTTTGAAGATGAGCATGTCATCAGGCTAAATTTTAATAAATCCAAATTAAGCAGAACACTTTCTCGTTGTTTGTCTTTGCAGATAGAGCAAAAATTGCCTTCGCCAACCAGCAGTAGCAAGGCTTATGTAGTAATGTGGAAAGGGCGACCCGGTCGTGAAGCTTAACAGTTTGCTAGTCATTCCGGCTGTAGATCACGGAGCATGGGAGTCCGCAGAAATTTTTCCAGGGGAGGCAACGTCAATATTTGCCTATTTTTTAGGTTGCTGACGATGCAATGCAAATGGACGTTCACAAAACGCTTTACCCTTACTACCCCATTAGTTTGTGCTGGTTGAATGCCAAATCTCAATCTTTTGTCTGAAATGTTTTCTACACTTCAGCTATTAGAAGTGCTTTTCCTTTTCATAAACTGCCTAATATCCGTTTTTTCGAGCACTTTCTAGAAATACATAAGTCATAATAATCAACGGCCAAAGTAACATGAGCGGTGAAAAAACAAGAAAGTTAGACACTTTCGTAAAATTGCTTTAAGCAATGAAAAGTAGAACCATATGATTGCAAGTTTTGCAGCCACCTAAAGAGGGAGGCAAACTAACGATCATCAGCAGAACATAACGGCAGTAGAGTTCCACCACTCGACTAAGTTCACTCTACCATTGCTGATACGAATTCAACGTTGTATGTGGTGAATCACCACGCCACACAAAACTATCGGACACCTTACTAAAGTTAGAAGTTAGAACACCAGACAGGTTAAAAAAATCTTGAGCAGATGAATTACGAGAACTGCAAATATAGCTTTGCACTTAGTGCTCACCAACAAGTCAGAACTAAACCTTAACGGTAAAGGCCTATTCCCACAAGTCTGGAGACATATTCTAACAAGCCAGTTTTTTATACTATGTGAAAAGAAGCCTGCATAAAAGTCGTTTGATTAAGCTACTCACTTGGGCACGTTGATCACAGTCCCACACTAACCATGGATTTTTCAAACTTGTGGAAGCACTGCTACAAATGTACTCACGCTTCTTTTCACACAGTATAAAACTGTGTGCTGTCAG
>JGI24022J15233_10002529_pt1 | contig 17259 bp, 9 predicted proteins | sample Ectturendosymbi2_FD_15233 | JGI IMG/M metagenome (IMG submission 15233)
AAGAGACTGTACTTTCTCTGCCATCCGGTAAACGCACAACCGAATAAGTGGAATTCCCTCCCACAAGCTCCATTGGATCACAAAAGGGGTCACCCTTATTTCGCACATGTCGACGCAGCAACACAGTCCCGGGCGTCAACAGCTATGAAGGTAGTGCCATACCATTCATGGATCTCCGAGGAAAACGAAACAGTCTTTCGTGGGGTGTTTCATTAGTAGTCAGGCAGACCAGCGATCGGACAGCATGGAGCGCCTCGGCCAACACCTCTTCCCATCGATCTTCGAGAAGACCACGTCCGTGCAACAACAATTTAATGGTTCGCCAAATGGTTTGGTTGAACCGTTCGTACTGGCTGTTCCCAGTAGGGTGGTAGGCGGTGGACGTGCTGAAAGAAATGTCGCGAGCGGAGAGGAATGACCGCTTCTCCTGACTGACAAAAGGTGAACTCCGATCGCTGCGACCATCTTGAAAAATAAAAAGTCGCCGCTTCCTTTTTTTTCAAAAATCCGGCCGAGAAGCATTTTTACTTGCTCTACAGCCTATACTGAGCAAAAATGAAGAATGTATTTTGTGGATTGTGTTTAATATCATGATATACAGTAAAGAACTATGATTGTGCTTGGAAGATATTTTGCCTAAGTACTACTTATTGAAACATACAAAGCTAATAATTATTAGCCATAGTGTAAGCCAGTTACCAGTATAACAGTTAATATATCTGTAACTCTTAGCATGGCAGCTGTTTCATCTATATTCTGACTATTGTACAAACAAGATCTAGAAGTTTCGACGAAATTCCCAGAAGTTACGGGTCCCCGTATCGGTATTACCGTCTGGTATAAATTCTCTCAAAGGGCCTTGCTCATTTATAGCTGAGGCTAGCATAGTTGGTACGAATTTTAAACAGAGACGCCCAGTGTGCGGTTTGAAGTTGTCTGCACTGGGCTTGTTTTCTCACAAGATGAAATGCTACAACAACGAAGTCATGTCTGAAGACGACGCGTTTGAAGGCCGGGAAATCATTTAGCTCGAAGACGCTACAAACGACTGCACCAAGTGTAACGCTATGACTTTTAGTCTCCAACTAATATTTTCTACCAGTGTTCCAGTGCCAAGACTCAAGACTCGCACTCAGGTCAGCAATGACGAATTCGGACATGAACTCGTGTTACTGATGTGACAATTACCCAAACCTGGCAGTACACTTCGTTATTTGCTCGTTTTGGTCAGAATAAATCTGTTGGACGTTAGTTGTTTAACTTTTTTGCAGACAAAAATTCACAGCAATATGCTGTCTAACGTTTAATACCGTCTTTGGACTTATATAACTGTAAATATCTTGCTAAAAATGTTAAGAACCAAAATTCTGAGTGGTTGTATTGCAATTAGCTTCATGTTATATTAAAAGTAGTGCTCAAGTTTGACAGCAAAGCGCCAGTTTTGAAGATCTATTTAAGCGCTATTTCGTTTATTCAAGCGAGTGGACAGACAGCGCAGTTTCGGAATAAAAAGACACTTATACGCAGGAAAATCAATTAATTTCTCTGAAGTTCATACGCTCTCACAAAAAACAGGGGACAGAAAAATGCAGAGCAACTGAATGCACAGCAAATTAAGGGCGTGGACAACTTGGCGACTTTGCCTGTAGCAAACAAGGCACCAATCCAATCAACCTTATGTCCGACATAAAATTGACCATCTTTGCAGTAATTCACGATGCGCAGAGCAGCCTTGGTTTCCATGAAATTGGGCTGATGAAAGTAGGTGTGCCGGGTAATTTGTCCCAGCAGACGTCCAATTCGCCTTTCGCAAGCGCAAGGATTGGGCATTATGGTGTAAAGTGTCTGCAATGCGTTCGACAATTTTTTTGTTTCAGGTTGTTTAGTGTCGCCATTGGGAGTAAAAAAGGCATTTACTGCAAACAGAGTTTTGATGTTTTTCTCCTAATTTGATCAAGCCGGGGATTTGCCATGATATTATATCATAAGTGCGAAATCTTGCACAAAGTAATGTGATATTTTGTTTGAACTGTGTTTACTGGCGAAACAAAAGTTCTTATGTTCCTTGTGCACTATTCTTAGGAGCCAACCGCATCTATCTGCATATGACACGTGAGCGACCTTTAACCTATTCTAAAATGCGTGGAAGCGTGAAAATGTTTTTTGGTTCTTTGGGTGCTTTTTTTGCATCAAGAACTACTGCAGCTAAAACTCACAAAAACTTTTTTTGCAGCCTTTTTCCAAAATACGAACTCGGGGTGACATTTCAGCAAGTAGCTACCAATATTGCTTGGTTCTTGGTTTGTTGTGGTTTTTACTGATATAGAAATCACTGGTCATTTTTCTTTACCGTCACACAATCTGTGTCATAAAAACACTTAATAACTCGGTTGTGATTGTTGCAGATAACCCTGGAATCGATCAATAACTGATTCATTGCTTACGACAGCACAAGACCGCTTCAAATTTTCTAAGTGAAAAAAGACTTTGGTACATTTTGATAGAACTNTTTTAAATGCTTTTTTGTTTGTTTAATCGATANCGCCAATTGTATTCACATCAAGCCTTCTGTTAAAAAGCAAACGACTCTCTTATGCCTCGGCATTCTTCCTTTTGCAGGGAACGTTCCGCTGAAGACTGTATCTTCCCAAACATGACGGCTTTGTCTACTTTTGTTTTTAATTATACAAAACCTGTTATTCAAGGAAAACTCCAGTTAATGTTTCGGAAAATCGACGCAGTGTCCATTAGATCTTTTGCGTTGATGCAGCGCTCAGTATTGGCCTAAAACCTGAGCAACTTACTGCGATAACAAGCTTGTCGAAACGTTTGACAGGATTTTTTGTGTGAGTTGAACAGTCACGGAGAATTAGAGAAACTGGATCGAAGAATTTTGGAACCAGATTTGCATTAGCAGTCAGGCATCGTACAATTGATGCACTTTTTCAAAAGCTCAAAAGTAAAGGTAAGTGTAAGGTCTAGAAAACTTTTATTGCCTAACGAGGAAAACATAACACAAGTGACACATAAATGTAGTTACGCAATTGTATCAATTTGACCCTGGTATGAAGTCCTAGAGCAAAAGATTTCGTATTTAAGTCGATGACTTGGTGTTATATCACAGTAATCTTAAATTACGTTGGACAGCGCATTATCCAGACGAATATCACTGATAGATAAGAGCAAAGATAAGTGCAAAGGTGTACAGTTCATTGCAAAATAGTAAAATCTTTGCAAAACATAACACCTTCATTTTAAAGGCAAGGTTATGGTTGCTGATACAGGTAACGTAACTACTGTATGTTTCATCAGGTTTCTTGTTATTTGAAAATGTCACGTTCTGTGCAAAACTATAAGGTCATACATTTCACTTGTCCTGTGCCATTAGCAAATAACCAAATGGCGCTGTTTAATAAAACCCTTCATTTTCTTGCAAGGCTGCACCGAGTGGCTTAGAGCAGTTTGATTTCACGACACAGCTCATGCTTTGGAATCCAATGTCAAACATTGTGTATCAAAATTTGTACAAATTGCAGCAGTGATTATACGAAAACGTATAAACAAACTGCTGCTTTTTCAAAGTTTGTAACAAACTAAATTTGGACTATTTTGTACCGGGAACACATGCAACATCAGTAAATATTTACTACTCTTACTGAAATTTGGGTTTTCCTTCAGGTGTGTGTGAAGTTAGAAGTTGAGCTCGATATATCAATGTCCATACGAAGATTTGGTGAAGGGAGTAGCACACCCATACTATTGCAGTTGACAGAATAGTAACTCGATCAGGCCGAAGTTTCCAGAAATACCATGTTCGAGAACATTCTGGATGTCCAGACCTTCCTGCAATAAAAAATATATGCAAAACATCTTTGGGTTTTAAACGTTTAAGTTGCTAAAACAAAAAGGAGAAACAGTTAAATTTCACTCTAATTGATGTGATGTTGCTGAAAACATTAAAAACGTTGCCATGACAACTTTTCCCAAGAAAATTAACCAACCTTCAACCCTGACTGTTTATATAAATGGCGTGCGTGTTGAGTTTGCTGAGCAAGTATACAAGTAAAACGTCTAGCGTTGTGGGTCGTCCGCCATTGAAGGATGATAGTGACATTCAAAGACAAGTAAAATTAGCACAAACCCCTAACAGAGCATATCGAATTTTGCTTTTCTAGAAATATGAATTTTCGTCAACATCAAGTGGTGATTTATTCATCAAGACATTTTCACGCCTTGAATAAAAACGACTTTTATACATTTGCCAGCAGTGAAAATCTTCATCCAAACTTTTTTCCTCTTATTTTAAATGTCCGATGTTTTTCACAACTTTTCATTTTTCCCATTGTTCAACGCTGCTGCAAGAGGATTAGAAATTTCAGTCGTCACTTTTCGTTATAATGTTTGTCTTTTCAGAATTGGATGTGCATGACAGTTTTGACCTCAAGCGCTTTATGTGTGTGTTTTGAGTATTATATAAGGTGCTATGCTAACCATTTCTGATATGAATCATAAGTTTGAGACGCATATGTAAATAAGTATAAAAAACTGATTGTTTAATTTTAATTTAGTGAGTTCTGACACAAACTTTACCACAAATGGATACGTAAAAACTTGAGCTACGAATAAGTTCAGAATAAAAGCAGTGTCTAATTACAATGAGTTGGTAATTTCCTTCCATTTTTTAGCTGATAAACCCTGTGGCACTGGTAATGTGATTTTCCAATTTGTTCTCGGTTTATTGGCATTTTCATACCTAAAGAAGCGCATAACAAAACAGCGCAGTAGTTGATTCCAGAACCACGCTGTTTCAAATATGTCAAGACGGAGGCTTGAAACCTCAAGACGGAAGCTCGAGAGTCAAGCCCGGAAAAATAGTTCTACTGAAAACTGATACCCGTCTCGATTTTCAGAGTTACAAAAAATGCAAAGATTCTTGCGTTCTTTGAGTTTTGTGCATTTTAATAATCTTTGTTATTTCCAAACTTGCCACAATTTTTGTTTTTTGTGCTATTGGCGGTTTAGATTTTAAAATTCCATTGAAAAACCACCTTTCACTGTGAAATTCGCAAATGTGAGGTGAGAATAAAAGATCTGAAGACTCCAGGTAAAGAACTCATAAACCAATTTTAGAGATTCCACTTCTGGTGTGCAGCAATGCACTTGCTTCGTTTGCAGTTTCTCAGCTAAAAAAAACACTCTTACGTTTCTTAGCAAGAACGCCTGTAAATCGACACGATAATACAAGTGGTTCTGTTCAAACAAGCCGTGTGATCTATCCCGCCACTGCCATGGACACCAGCTATTGAATGTCACAGCTACTCGAGTCATGGACAGTGCTGAAGATCATTGAGTTGCAGGAATTTCAAAGAAATCAAGCGTGACTTGTGACACAACAGTTGCTACAATTAACCACATTTCGCTATTGCTGAGGTAATCACGCATGTTTGCCGTTCGACCTAATTTGATGGAATCTTATCAAACAATGAAACACAGCGACATTTGTCCATGTTAGTTTACGTAGCAAAAAGCATTTATTTTGCTTTTCATCCTTTCAGAAAAGCAAGATAACACTTGGAGAAAAAAACGCAATACCCGGAATAGAAGTGTCGTTGCATCCAAATGGCTCTGGCAAAAAACGATGCCTTGTGTCGTTAACTTCATTATAGTAGTATCCAGACCAGGCATTCCAACCGTCAGCCAAACCTGAAATTCACTCAGTGATGAGCAGTTTCAAAACTGGTGAAAGAATAAAGTAATAGCTTTTTTTCACTAAGTGGATAATTACAAGCATCAACAAAGAAAACTGCATCTGGCTACCCATTATTTCAAAGCTGTGCTCGAGAACAACGAAACTAGATAAAGTCAAACCTATAAGCGACGGAATGCTTAATAACCCTTCACATCTCTATTCTTTCAGGTATTTTTCTGAAGCTCTAAGCTTCACCTATACCTCAGTTAGGTATTTTTCTGATCTATCAGTGATCTTAATCGAGGTATGTTCAAATACACTCAAAGTGTCCCCTTGTAGCGTAGCGAGTGAACGACTGTTGTGGGAAACTCGATAATCATTAACGTAACGTTTATCGTGTCACTTTTTTCATCACAGATGGCAGGCAAACTTCGTAAACCGGCTTCTTGGCTGTTCGTTGACTGAGGTGACGTAACATGGATGAGCATTCAACGAAGTGCGGTATCGACGTAAAGTCTCGGAGACCGCAGATTGGCGGGATAGGCCATCTGTGGGGTCGATGTAGCCCCATTTCATAGAATTATTCGGGCGCAGTCTTTTCCGCAATGCAAGCAGTTTAGGGGGTCCACTGACTTCAACTCAGGTACAAACCTAGCAGAAACCATTTTCTAGCAATAAGCTTTGTGGTTGGGGCCCTAAGTGCTCTTCCCATAAAGCGAATGTTGTGGCTTCTGTGTCGTCCGGGGGTTACGTGCGCGAGGAAAGCGCATATGATTTGATCCTAGCATTGACTGGAAATTCCCCAAACGTTGAGTGGCAAGGCTGAAAGCTTTGCCTTCGATGCTCCGCGCGTCTTGTTAGAAACTTGCAATTATATCTGGCAGAGTGATGCCTAACCGAAAGTGAAGGACGTCGATTTTGTCGGTCGTAGGCAACCAGTATTTCCTGTATAGGCTACATGACACGCTCAGAGATGAATCCACTTTGTTAGCGTGACCGGAAAGTGACCACACGGCACAAGCGTATTCTGTTACGTAACAGAGAACTGCAGAGCCGTAGTCCGGAGTGATTTAGCAACCTTTGACAGGATATTGTTGCAGGAGCACAGCTTGGTCTTGACTCGTTGCACATGTTGTTTCAAAGACAAGGTACTTAAGAGTGATGCCTAAGCACTTCGGGTGGGAGTTGTGCTTGTGGTGTGAATTTTCCCACTGCAGTTGAACGAGCCACCTTGAAGTGGTGTCATTGATATAAGCTATAAATGCCTGCATGTAACGTGTCACATACCAATCCTTTCATTGCAATCAGCGAGGTGTCTTGTTCGGTGGCAATAGACTAAACGACGTTGTTGGCAGAAGACACTTCAACATGCCTGCTCCTGTGACCTATTTCAGAGGCATTCACCAGAACAACGAGTGCAAAGGCCACAAGGTCAAGTTCGCTTGACGGCGTCGGTTGTCGATTGGTGACAGGTGGTCACTCCGGATCACACGCGAAGCAACTTCTTGTTGCATTACAAGAGATGATTCCCTGTTGCATTCAACAAAAGTTGCAGACTTAGTATATGTTGGGATAAGAAAGAGTTTTGGTTACAATTGAAAAGCGATTTATTTTTTGTTTTTTATCATATATCTAAAATTGCAGTATGTTTCAAGGTGCGTAATGTTTACAACGGGCTCAAAATTATGTAGTATCTAATTGCTAAACTTGGCAAGACTTTCACAATGTTTATTCTGTAGCCAACATATGATTGCACGGATGTGACAAATCGGGACTACCTTTTCATATCATGATGTCATGTTTTGCATCACAAAAGCATCGTTAGATGATAGTTCGAACTGTTGATTGAAATCTGTGACATCTTTTCGTTGACTTTCCTAAGTTCATTAGTTCAGAAGGACACTAGAAACTGCCATCAGATCATAGTTAACAACGCTCTCCAGAATTATGATGTACTTGCGGTATACAGTGAAGGACATCAATTTACTTCCTCGATTTTGCTTTGTCGGAGGTTGATTTCATATGCTTTCATATGATTTCATATGCTTTCATATGATTTCATATGCTTTCATATGATTTCATATGCTTTCATATGATTTCATATGCTTTTTGTCGATCAAAACCGTTGGCCCTTAAAACTACCGACTCCTATAAAAATTCTTTTCTTGACTTGTTTCAAACTGAGAAACGATTGCTTCGTAACCTCAAGAACTGTATATAGATGATAGCATAAAACCTATGAGCTTAACATGTGTTCATGATAGTATGCATAACGCAAAAAGATCCATTTTAACATTTTGTACAAACTGCGTGATCAGATCGCAATGCAAATAAAGTGAACAACTTACCCCATATCCATAGAGAACCAAGCCACGCAAAAATGAATAACATTCCTAAGAACCAAATTTTCCAATCTTGACGCATTGTGACTCAAGCAAATAGTCTGCAGTGGAGAAGACAATATTAGAATTGCTGGTTTTATTGTTTTTGAAAGAAAAAGTTTAACCAATCTCATTGAACCAATGTGACCTTCGTTAAGCAAGCGCAGTTTATAGCGCCTCGCGGCGTTGTTTCCCATTCTGGCTGATCGACCTGATACAATCTTTGCCTATAATCATCTCAGTAGCTGCTATTGTGTTTCTTATGACTCGTGAAGGAAAATAAGACAAATTGAACGCAAACGTTTGTAATTCCTCTGCAAGCAATCTTCAAGTCACAATTAATGCTTTTTCAACATGTCATTTAACAAACCGGCCATATAAAATACTTTATTAAGTGTACAAATCCGTGAAATAAGCGACTGTTAAAAACATAACAAGTTTAATAACATTTTGTTAGGTATGAAACTCAATAGACGTTTTGTGCCATTGATTCCAAACTTTCTGAGCTAAATTGAAAGAAATACTGAAATTAATTCTAAAAATGCAACTTCAAGATTGCAATGTTTGACAGAATTTAAACTAGATAGATTGGAATTAGAAAACGGTATGAATTGTTTTGGAAATTATCGTTTGAAAACTACGGTTAATGTCAGAATATTCATGGAAACTACTGGCATCTACTTTATTTTAATTGTGCAGATTAAAAAACATGATATTGTCAAAAAACACGGATAACAAAATGCATATTTTATGTTATTTTCACGTGTTGTTTGAAAAAAAAATAGTTTTAAGCAACAGTACTTTACGTAATTAAAATCAAAAGGAATATTTTCGAATTGGTGATGAAGATAACAGTGTAAAAATTGTGAATACTTCGCAATTCCTCGCTGTTGTTTTTTAATATTTTATGGTTTTTGGGCATCTTTGACCGTTTTTTGTATTCTCTGTTAAAGTTTGTCTTTTGATTTAATTAGCTTTCACCAACGTGATGTGAACATATTGTGGTTAGATTCCAGTGTTACACAAAGAAAACCCCACAACCTGACAGTAATAATGTTATGAAGTACTAAAATAAGGAACGTTTCTTATCTTTTTCGGCAAATGGTGTAAAGGTGAGCCTATGAATAGTAATTTAAAAATAAAAAAAGATTGAAAACTTCAACTTTCATATAGTAGGCTTATTTTCAGTTTTTATTTTTGTGCTTGGATCGATGCAAACTGTACTAATGTAAGCTTTGACAAGTACAATACAACGCCATCGCTCAACAGCACATTCTGAATCTCTTGAAACCTTCATGCAAAATTGATAAAAAAGCTGTCGAGTTTTTGTCTGGTTGTTTTGTTGACATCAATTGAAGTACTGTAATGTCCGATCCTTCTCTTTGTACCAACAAACTGTCTTGTTTAGGACAGTTTATGAAAAGTTTACCATCACTTTAGCAAATGCATTACATTTTCGGAAACGCCCTAAGCTTTTTGCTTTTTTAATGCGCATGCAGCATAACAATTCGAAACGCGCTGTTAAAGCATATCTTGTTAATTCGGATATTCCTCGCGAAGTTAATCTGCCTAATTGATATTACAATATATTTCTGACAAAAGCATACCATTCATATCAAACACCGAAATACATAAACACAGTTAATAAAGTTTCAAAGGTTGTTTATTTAAAACAATCTTGAAACATATAAAGTCCTCTCAGGGTTGCTGTCCCCGCGAATTTCCCCACTGGAAAATCAGGAAAATGAATCAACTTTTGAATATAACAGTTTTAAGACATGATCTAACAAAATTTGAATAGAGGACTAAATGGTAAACTTTAGTACGTTTGCCACCAGTACTGATTTTTTCAATCACTCCAATAGCTGTTTTATTTTTGATGCTGTAAACAAGAAATGTTTTGATACATGCAGAAACACAACTTAACACGCTTCCTGCAGGGTCATGAAATGAAATAACTTTATATTTTTGCATATAGTATTTGCCATATGATACTCCAACGTCTAATCTTTGAAATTATTTTATCTATTTTTCTGCAAACATAAAATAACAAGGAATAACGTTATCAATGCTTTAAAAATCTAAATGTAACCCCATTTAATGTTTATGGGAAACAATGAGGTACAGCTACGTCTCTCACATGGTAGCTACAGTCTCTCATGTTGAGCAAAGTTATTTCGAAATAAAGATTTTTAAAAATGCATTTGGATTTGGCAACACAAACCTGAAAGGGTCCTTTCAGAAAGGGGTTACCTGTTTTGGTTCTGTGATCTAACAGAACTAGACATCATGCTTGATTTTAATGAATTTAACTGTTGTTTTTGAATATTTTTCCTAATATAATTCCCCGTGAACAGGACACACTTTTGCTTAACTAAATTGTAGCTATCCGTGTTATTACGAAGAAAGCTTGAACGTTTCTGGGAAAATATCCCACGTCACGTAAAGATAAAGTAAGGGACTTATTGATCAGGTAATATGTAAGATTCCTGAACTTGTCAATTTTACACAGAGAAGCCTACGCAAGCGCCAATAGTTTTAAAAGAACGCACTTACCTTGAGAAAGTGTGCATCAAAACAATGTTGTGGGAACTCAAAAACTCAAGTAAATTTCAAGCTCGAAGCCATTGCACAACTTCCTCGAACTTATTTCAGTTTCACAACTTACAGATCTCCGGGTTTCGCATTCACACGCACAACTTCAAAACTTGAAGTCACAGAACGTAACCACGTCTTGTGTGGTGAAGCTGCATCGGGGAAAAAAGACACCCGTTCTATCTTTTACTGCGTGGGTATGGGCAGTCAGGCGTTGAAGGTTTCTGGCCGAAATTTTAAATGAGGCAGGTCGAAAATATGCTAATGCGAATCAAATGCGAATCAACGCCGTCATCGTTGATTGCTTTCCTTGAGAACTGTGAAGATAAAGCTGAAGGTTTGAAAACTTCAAAATTGAAAGGTTGTCGAAAGTAAATCTAACCATGAAAGGTTTGGATCTTCACAAGTAAAAAATTATTATCAGATTATCTATCGCCCGCTTTTCCTCTCAAATGTTGCTCTTTTCAACACAACTTCTTATCATTTCACACTATACCAGCATTTAGTGTGCAATCAGAAACACAATGGTTCCACTGTACGCTTGGCAGTTAGTCGAAAATTCAACACGTGTTTACAACTGGAAGTGTATCCAACCACGCAGCTATATTGTCACTCAGAAAAATAAACTTTTCCACAATAGAAAATCCAAATATTCACGCGATTTTGAGATAACCGAAAGAAGAGGTTTCAACCAAATGTTCAACCTTTCTTTCAATTCTTTCCAAAGTTCTCTTCATAATAAACCGGTGGCAACAAAAGATCAACAAATGTTGAGTATAGATTCTGAAAAACCACCTTTTCGTCCTGAGACTCCACAAGCCTGAAATCGCCACTAGTTTAACTGCTGCTTGATTTCCCTGTACATGTAAACTTTTTTCCACAGAATATCTCAGCCAAATCCAACAAACCACCTTGAGTGTAGCTATATATATGCAACACAAATTTTTCCATGCTTTTTAAACAGGCTTTAAAATAGATTATCTTGTTAATTTTTAGAATGCTCAGTGGGCCATGCCCCCCAGATTTTTAGTTGTCCCCCCGGATATTTTCTTAATTTCCCGTTTAAGTTCTTTTGGGTGACATTTAAGGTAAAGAAATTTCGGCCAGCAATACTTTAAACGATAATTTAGAAACCCTCTAGTCTGTATTCAATATTTCCCAAATGCATGATAAGTTGTGTTGTTTTTTTGACGGCCGGGTAACTAGAGTTGTTTACGACGACACACACCAGTGGTTGCTCGGATCCTGCGTGAAATTTGGTCAGACCGCGGTCGCGGTGCTGAAAGATTCATTTCAAAAGTAAGAAACAGTCGCAGAAATGGGAAGATTGATCTTCTGTTCATTTCAGTGTGAGTTGGAACTGGATTGTATTACTGTAGGCAGATTGTTTCCTGTTCCAGTAGCAAAAGGTTTGTGAAAGCATTAAGAATTGGTTTCAGTTAATTTATCCGAATTTAACCTGACTGCAGTATTGCGTTCTGCTGTCTTGTGCATACGACTTCGAAACATCTCACGTAAATGCTTCGTGACTGCACTTCTGACTCTACCCACACATGTCCTGCAACCTCACAAAATTTTGTACGGATTTTCGGTAATGATTCAGAAGCATTCTTTCGCGCATTTCAGCTCTTTGCCCCGGAGGTCAAATATTTCTATCGGGAAACACTTTAAAAAATTCGCAAATCATATTCATTTAGTGAAAAGGATTTGAAACATGAAATAACTTTGTCAAAGAATTTGCTTCGGAAGGAGGCGAGGCTGCCTATATCGCTCGAACAAATTGTTTCATTTATAGCTACTTGAACAGCTGCGTTTGATTGTTACTGGTAGCTGTAACTCTTCCCGTCACCAGCGCTTCATGCGAAAAAAGTTTTTCAAAAATGAAATTAGTGAATGCATTTCCCAGAAATTCCATGACCAGTGAAAGATTGCACAACACTAATCTACTTTCAGTTGAAAGGTACGAGCTGAAAAATAGATTTAGATGATTTCGTTGATGGCTTTGACAGTCGACATGATAGTCGAAGGATTAAGTTACATTGACGTGATCATAATATAAAATTATAACGTAGACTGTGCAGGGATGCAGGGGTCTGTGTGAGAATTATATTGCTCATTGCAGGGATTTGCACAATTTGCGCAAATACATTACATTTTATCACAAAATATTTGGGGGAACGAAACATATTATGTCCCCTCCTGTCCAAAAGTTGGGGGGACATGTCCTCCCCGTCCCCCAAAAACTCGGTCCCTGGCTCATTGTCTGTTTGTCTGAATCTTTTTAGGTTTAGAGTTAGTGCGCTTTTCGCTTATGCCAGGACAGTCATAAATTAATGCAGGGTTTGAAAGTCAACTTTTGAGGATCAGTCAAAGGAAAAGTCAGTGTGAATATCAAAATGAACAACTTTATTGTGAATGTTCTGCAAAATACGTTTTACGCCTACTGTTGCATCTTGCTATCAGGTACACGCCCTAAACGCCAATGCACACATTCCTACCTGTGGCGCTGCTTCGCTACTTTATGTGCAACAGGTGTCGAAACCTCGCTGCTGTATATTGCATTGGATAGTCCTCATCCTACCCACGCTGTAGATGGGCATTACACTCGTCATAGTAGTTGCATAACATTGTTATGGTTACACCACAATCACAAAATGTTCATAACTTGCCACAAAAACGGATTAGCCAGTAGTCACCAATCCTTTGGCAGATGGTTTATTTTTTTTTAATTTGCTTTGTAGTAAGAATATTTTGATGAGACTAGTTGGCTATCAACAGCCTATTTGTCTCTGTGCCAAGGTGGAATTCGTGGTTGGAATCATTTCACTTTCAAGTGAATTGTATCCACTTTCGTGGAGCTGTTTTCGTTCATGTGGGTCGGCAAAATAGTGCACGCAAAATGGTGTTTCGTTTCACATGTGCAGTGCTGTGGAAGTTGCATGGTTAGCACAATAGCACAGAATATTCGACACAGCAGTAACGCGTGTGTGGATGCATCTACAGTGGCGTTGAAGTGTCTCTGGTGAATAATAACGCTAGTTCATATTTAACGATATTCACAAGCCTATGCTGGGTTTGATAGGGTTAATCACAGCAAGTGAATCTTCCAAAAAACGAAATATCACCATGCAAGTTAGATATTTATGTTTCCCCCCTACTTTTTCTTTGCCCCGTAGTGACCCCCCACTGTTTTAATTTTAGAATCGCCATTGATCTCATGTTTTCTCCTTCGGTTATAGTGTTATCATAACTAAACGATAGAATTGATTCTGATTTCCTGCAAATTGTTCACATTTGCATTTCATTACGATATCTCTAAATAATCGCCGTGAATTAAATCACAATGATTTACGACACAATTCCTTTTGTTAAGCTCGTTCAAAAAATTTATTTGGCAACTACGAGCTTATCATGGGTATTTGCGGGAAAATATTGATAATTAATTTGCACAATCTTCAAATGCTGTTCATATTGTGAATTAAATGTCAATTTTCAGAATGTCTAGCCCCCCTGCTTAAACATGAAGGCCCTCAGTGGAAGAGATTCCGGCGACCGTTCTGCCCAGGCCTGCAGACCCCCGGAGATATTCGGGCTCAGTTGCCCTCAAATCTTTTTTGTGCCCCCAAATTTTGTTGTGCTGAGAAAAGTTTGTCTAAACCATATGATAGAAACAAAAATCTTTAGATTTTTTGTTTTTAAGGCCATTCGGCCCCGAGATGTAGTGTAACGCCGAAAACGTTTTTTATAAATCACTATTAAGGGTGCCCTGTAAGCATTTTGGGGGGCAGAGTTGGGCTGGTACGGCACTGATCACAGAACATATTTGTTGTGTTATCTTATTGTGGCGGATCTGTTAATGCCCTGTGATTACTATCACTTCGGTTTGTGTTGTTCTCTTCTTACCTGTTTTTTCTTTGCTTGTGTTTTTTTCTTGTGTGTGTGAGTGGTCGCTTAATTGATTTCTTTGCATCAGCTTTCACGAGCTACTCGCGGACTGGTTGGTCATTTGGCAAGTTACTAATCCATCGATCAGTAATCGAAAATAAATTTTTCTCTTTCTCTTTCTGGACTTAAACTGTGGCATAAGCAAATTTCTGTGTGCTACGTAGCTGGTGCCCGTCGAACCATTCTTCTGTTTCAGGCTTCAGCAACCACAAGATGAGAAAGCTGCCTGGAACACAATTCTTAAAGAAAAACCTATTGTATGTCTAAAACGAGCTTCAAAACCGCCTTTGCCGATGTCTACCGTTGTTTTGAAAATATTTAAATTTCTGTGAAATTTACCAGATTATGTTTTGCTTCTCTGAATAAATCACAGACACTGCAGGGACTTGCCATGACTTGACGTAAAAAATGTAAGAGCACTATTGCTGCAGTGCATTTGAAACGTTCATTTTGAAATTAAAAAAAACTCTTAAACATAAAATGCATCCTTTATTTTGGTTTTTGTTTAAACAACATGAATAAATTGCCAAGTTTGTTGAGCACGCGCTACCAAAACCGGCGGGTTGAAAAAAAGTACTTGTGCCGGGTCCAGCCTGGTGCTCGACGTTGATGGGTGGGTGCAAGTAAACAACTCACGCGCGGTGCTGCCACTGACTCGCTACCAGTGTAGCATTCACTGCGAAAGCAACCACGTGGACCACGGCGCAAGCAAGCGGGGATGGGCGCCGCGGACAACTCGTGACACTCCCGGAAGGAGTACAGAAACCATGGATAAACGAAAATGAACAACGTGCGTATTGCTGTTACTTCGATTTGCTGATACCGAACGGTATCAGCAAATACCAGCTGTATTGGCAATTGCAAACCAGGGCTGTGGAGCCGGATCTGGGGCCCAGAGCAGGAGTTCAACCAATTTTGGATGGCCGGATCCAAAACCTTTCAGATGGTGGAGTCGAAACAAACCAGAGCCTGAAATGTGGGTTCCGGCTCTACAGTCCTATTTTGTGGGGCTAGCGAGTTGTACAAAAAATACAATGGTTTTCAGTTTACAATGGAATGAATCATTCTTGAACCATAACCAAAAACTTCCAGATGTTAGAGCTTAAGGCTGAAATTTGAAATCTGGCTCCGCAGTCCTGGTGCAGACTATTTAATAGAATGACACATATGAAAGTGAGAAACGTGAAGCTGTGAGAGAATTGAGCGGAACAGTAAACGTAGTTTCAGTCAGTATTCCATGATGATGTTTATTTTTTAACAAGACCGTTACTAGCATGTATTTATTAGTGTCTTACTTTAATTTGTACATGAATAAATGAGACAGTAGCAACTTGCAACTATTAAGCATCAACTCACTCTTGTGAGGAAAGGTAATAATGACGCGATTTTCAAAACTGGAGCAGTGGCAGCAGGTCCTGAAAACAATCCCCCAGCAATTGCGGAACCTGATGAAGGGAAGGTTGTTTTGACAAAACTGTCTTGGTATATGCCACACGTGACTCCAAATTTGCAAGAAAAACTTGCACTCTACAAAACAATTGAATTAAAATCAAGTCTCCCAGTTGGTTACCGATTGATTCAATGCGACTCGATCCCAGTCCCGCAAACGAGAAATTTCACCTGGCGATTGTCAGTAAAATCAGCCCCGGAGAAGCCTCTCTGGATAATCGTGGCGTTTCAGACAAATAAATCTGGAGACCAACAAGACAACCCATCAATTTTCGATCACTGTAATCTCACCAACATGTTTGTGATGCTCAACTCTAGAAGATACCCTGAGATTAATTACGACGACACGAACTTTACTCAGCAAAAATTTTCAAGGTTTTATGGAGATGCTGCGGCATTCCAAGTTTTACAATGTTGAAGAGTTGATTTCTTCTCCAAATATAACCCCGGCAGATTACATGGAATTGTTCCCGATGTTTGTCTTTGACGTCTCAAAACAAAGCGAGAAACTGAAAAACTCTGTGACTGACATTCAGATGAAGGCTCAGTTTTCAGCAAACGTCGCCGCAAACACAGAAGCTTTCGCCGTTGTCATCTCCGATAAAAGTCTCATTTTCCAGAGCGATGGCAGAAGATGCTAGTAGAATATTAAGTTTAAAAAATTTATCATAATATAAATGAAAATCTCGAGGCCAACGATGATTTCAGTATTGAAAGAAAATACCAAAGGCCTCACTCATATGAATCGGAAACACATGTGGAAAATCATAGAAGAAAAAGGGCTGGTTGATCAAGCTCTTGAACTTGAAAAAGGTGTGAAACGATAACCTGGTTCTGGAAGAATTGCTAGAAAATCAGTTGGGGTTGTTGACCTTGACACAAATGAAACAAAATATTTCCCAAGTTTATCAGAAGCTTTCAAGTATTTTGGGAAAACTATAATTTATTTCATATACAACAATGGAAGAGTTTGGGGCAATAAAAAAATTACAATAATTCATCATTAATTTGTTATTTCCACAAGAATTCTCTCTCCCATTCACGGTAGAGAGAATTTGTTTGTTGATGTTGATTAAATTTTTAAGTTTAAAAAAATTTCACCGTATAATAAATGGTTACTTTAAAATATTTGAAAGATGTTGCAAAACGGAATAATATTCGAGGTTATTCAAAACTTCGAAAAGAAGATCTGAAGACGCT
>JGI24022J15233_10002532_pt1 | contig 17253 bp, 10 predicted proteins | sample Ectturendosymbi2_FD_15233 | JGI IMG/M metagenome (IMG submission 15233)
TCACGTCCTTTTCTGATGCGTCTGGTATGGTCTGCGTTCGAGTAAAAGTGAGTCAGAGCAGTGAGTCTGAAGCGTCAATATAGAAACAGGTTCCTACTCGACCGCAGACCATACCAGACGCATCAAAAAAGGACGTGACGTCACGAAATCAGCCGCATGCGCTCAGAAAACGCATTGGACGCATGCCGTGTGCATCCAGCTTAAAGGCTCAGCTAACAGCTTTTGGAGTTGTGCGCAATTTACTTCTTAACAATCAAACGCTGAAATTTCTTTTCCGTGATGTTCCCTTTCAGATGAATAAAATTTTAAGTACAAACAATAGGGGGAGTAGTCTTTGCAGAAGGTGAGGACTATTTGAACAAGCAAAGTCAGGTATTGTTGCGGAGTTAATTGAATTTACCATTCTCTTTGATTAAGGACTGAGGATGCGTAATTTTTAGGTGAAATTAGTTTTCTATCAAAAATTTGACGATCGATACCTTGCTTACACCCATCGTGGAGAGCACATACTTGAATTTACCAGTTAATACATAAAATATATAAATTATTTTGCGAATTTTTCCAGACAAAAGTGTACCTGGTGTTTGTCGGCAAAGTTCATCCACGCATGAATATCCACTTCCACAACCACTGCATGCTGTTCCAGTTATGTACGGTAGATCATCTGTGACACTGCCGTCAGTGTGCAAAGTTCTGTATCAAAAAGTGATCAGGTTTAAAAAGCGACAGGTCTGTCAATCTTGCAATTTAAAGTGCTAATTTGTAATCAAGCAAAGGACTATGGCCGACAATGACTCATTGGATCAGTGACCAACACTGCGTGAATCGTCCTAGCTCTCGGTCAGCAAGAACAGGAAACTAAACCGGTGGAAACACAATGGCAAGCGTTTCCATAACACTTTATTTTATTTTTGAAAAAAAAATCAAAAACAGCCTAATGTAGATTTAGAAAGGAAGTATCAAGACAAACATGTTAACACATAAAGAGTAGTGTACATACTTGTAGTGACATTTATATAGCAATAATGAGTCACAGAGGTTTTAGAATGAGAACTTGAAAGTTTGCAATGAAAAAAGGTTTATGTCAGCAAAAAAAAACTCTGAGTGTTCACTGCTGCGTAAAAGATTTCCCTTCTTAATAACAGTGGAGGATTCTGTCACATTAGTCAACAGGCCAGATTCAAGTACCTGCAATTTTGGGTCCACCAGGCTGAAAATTACTGCCTTCGTTTCTGGCTACATATTCCATTTTTAGTAAAAAAAAGGTGTTATATTCGAAGCGCGGCACGCAAGAAAACCGTAAGGTAATTTAAAGCAGTCTGCGTTGTTTGCAGAAAAGTTGATATTCTGAGTACAACCTTGCAGCAAAAAAGAGAAAACAGTGTGTGTATGGGAAGTATCAAAAAAGCTTGACGTAAGACAAAAAGCATAATTTTTTAATTAAGGGCTGTTCAAACCTGAAGGTCGTTTAGATTTTCAATAGAAACACTCCGTTTTTTGTGGACACAAGATCAGCTAGTCCTAGTAAACTTGGATTGAAAAACTAAATCAGGATTTTACCGGAAAATATGCACGGTTGTACACACTTATCTTCAAAGCTTTATAAATGTATGAGCTTTTTCTTATTCAGAAGCAATTTTTCATAAATGTACAATACATGGCGGATTGTAGGCATTTCATTTGAAATTAGTCATTCCTTAAACTGCAAGCGTTTCCAACCCTACGATCCTTTCATGTTCTTCTTCATCGTTTGAGGAAGTTCATTCAATCCACTTCTTAACTGCACTATATCTCGGGGCATTTTCATCAACAATATTGAGATAACACGGAGGCAGTTTGTGATCGTCTTTTTGTTGCACGCATTACCATGTTATTACAAACATAAAAAGGGTATTTTTGTTTGTTGAATCTTCACTTCGCTTTACTTTTTTACAAACAATGCCTTTTAAAAAATGGTTTCTATGAATCGTTACTATATACAGATAAAGTTTTCAGTATTTTCGTACGTCTCGCTTCTCATAGTTTTACACTGGTTGTTTTCTTCATTCCTTTTTCTCAAGCCGTTGGTGCCTGCACCATTTCAACGAATGTTTTTTTCGCCAACAGCTTCAAATAAAACTCTCTATTCTCGTTGCTGTCAACAGGAGCTGTACCTTCATTTTATTGCAACTTCGTTATTTAGTTTGATCGTCTGACGTTGGCAGAGGTTTTGAATTCGGTATATTCCAAAGGAACGCTCTCAAGTTCACCTGGACTGGTTTGCATTCTACAACACTTAGCCTAAATTTTGCAAAGATTGCGGAAATCGTATTAAAGTGGGTTTTACTTTTAGAGTGACTTTATCATTCTTGATTTTCTCCACGTGTTTCTCAGCCACGTCCTTACCGTAGCAGGAAAAGTGTGAGATGCTTTTCCGGTCACAGACACAGTTCTCTGCTGAGGTTGATCCATCCTTGCGTGCTTATATCAACTTTTATCAATTTTTTTTCCTGTTGATAGAGTGCGTTGCATAACTGCATTCAATTACTGCAAAGTGTTGCTCACCTGGTCAATCCTGCAGTCCAGTAGTTGCACACGGCCAGGTAGCCACTATTGGAACCGATGAGATTGCTGAAAAATAAGATAAAAAAACTGTATACGAGGACAAACGCATGTATACTTAAGTTGAGTAACCATACTCACAAATTTCTCATGTATTTCTAGCCACAGTAAAATCTTTTTTAAAAGGAACATCGACATATTCACAAATTGATGAAGTTTCTGAGTTAAACAACCAGCAAATGTTAGATATTACAATGATGACATGGTATTGCATTTGGATTTTTCGTCACAAAGGTTTATCACAAGAGCAGTTGACGATCAGTCATTACCTTTAACAAAGCAGAGCCTAAAAGTTCAAAATTTTTCTGCCAAAGCGTCTTGAACATATTGTTTTACAGTAACAACATAAAAAATGCTTTGTTGTTGGCTTTCAGTCATGAATTACTGTACTTTTTTTGCATTTTTTTGTTAGAGCGATTCGAATAATCACACGACAATAGCGAGCGAGTTAAGCCAGTGGCCGAAATTCCTAATCCGAAAGCTATCGTTGAAACAAACGTGGAAAACATCGGGTTACAGCGAAAAGAACGATTTTTGTGGCGAAAAACTTGCTTGTGTTTTCACCCAAATGTGCTAGTCAGCGAATTTTCGAAACAATGCATGAAATACGCGGTTTTGGTTGGAAGGCAGTGTTGCATTGCTTACAGAACAAATTAAGCAATAAACTTGTTTTAGTGTCAAAATTTGGTCCTCCTGAAAATGTTCTTGATGCTCATATGACAATCACCAATAAAATCTATAACGCTCTTTGTGGTGACCTAACGGTGATTTTGCTGTTTGTTCCGTTGAGGAAAGATTCCTCATAGTTTCCTGTTTTGTAGTCTATTCCGTTACACGGGTCATTTGATAAAATAATTTGATATTGAATTTGAACCATAGTTTCCACAAAGGCAATCTATTAACTCTCCATTAAAAGCTTGTGCATCAAAGCACGATTTTGCCTCAGTCAAAAAGCTGACATAAAAAATTGATGTTAGCTCAGTGACGTGCTAAATAAAATCTAGTGCAAACAGGAATTTACTGAAATCTTGTCGTTCATATTGTTTTCCCGTGGGCTGATAGCTAAGCACGAATGTTTGAGATCATCAGTACTCCTGCAGTTTTATGTAAGACAAAAAAGCAAAATCAAAGTTTTGTGTATACTAAACCGCTGATTTTTAGTGACAAATGTTTTTTCAGTACAGTTACGTTAAATGTATTTCGCGAAGTGCATTGAAGTTATTCGATTGTAAGCCGCCCTTAATTTTAAGCCGCCCTTGATTGTAAGCCGTGACTTACAAGCACGCGCACAAAATGAAAAAAAACATTGTAAGCCGCGATTTACAATCGAATTAACACGGTATCTCATCTGCACCGTAAAGGAATCTGTTCTTTAACATCACATCGCTTCCGATGAAGACTATTTAAAACTACTTTTACAGGCATCTTTTTTGAGATCTTAAAAAGCGGAAAAAGGTTTAAGTAAAACTGCTCAATTCGAAATACAATTTTGTTTTAAGAACGATCTGAAGCTGGACTCTAAACTTTGAGTTAGGTTGCCAACTTTGCATTTGACTTTGTTTTCATTAGAAAAGCTTATTGAGTTAAACAAACTGCGGTAAGTCGGCTTAAATTAACATGCCCAAGTTTTTACCGTAATGTATTTCTTTAGTAAAAAATTTGCAGTATCTCTTTCAAAAAAATTTAAACGTGTTTTTTTTCTTCTAAAATACTGTAAGGTTTTTATTATCTAGCTGTTTTCACAAAAATTTTTAAATGAATGACGAAACTGCACAGGCGGTCGGAAAGGCAGCCTCGCAGCATTTGCTGGAACACAACAAGACGGTTTGACGTCGTAGCAAAGCATGCGGGTTTTTAGAGTTATAAAGCCCACATGTTTAGACTCACGTTCATGATTGCTTGTGCATCTCGTGATCTGCATCATGCATAATATCCTTACTCTAGGCCGCAATTTTTCAGAAACGTACTTGGTTGTTAGTTGCTAGGTACAACAACAACTTACAAATCATTTTGCCTCCGTCCGAAAATATCAGATGGTTGCGGCCTTGCCTTATTTTTTATGCTCCATCCGACTGCATTAGACAAAATACTGGGCATGTAACCACAAACGAAAGGAGCACTATGTTTGAGAAGGATCCTCGCAGAATTTTTTTATCATGATAAGCAAATGACAACGTTTATCAAGATAAAACACAAATGAAGCTTACCAAACGTCTTGCAACATTATATATTATAAGAAGAGCGCTAGTTCTTCTGCTTTGTTTTGTTCACAACGCTGTTATAGATGCATATCGATGTGTTTGGAGCACTTGGTTGAGTAGTTTCCCTGCTTTCAATATAAAACTGAGTGGCTTTATGAGCACGATGACTGTGAGATTACCCAGGTTGCAACAACCCATTAAATGCTTGAGACCATGGGTAAATCGGAGGTGTCTTTCGTCGTCTGGCTCGTAATGATAAATTTTTAAAGAATTTGAGGCCATTATCGCAGGAGCTTTACATTTATGTTTTCCTATCGATGAAATTTTATGACACTGGCTCAACATACCCTTCACGATATGATGGACAATTGCATAATTATGTATGTTTCCAGCTGAATTGTAAAAATTACAAACGTGAGTGGTGCACGAAAAAAAGGGCTATATATTTAATACACCTTTTTACAAAAACTGCACAATCAAAATCAATTTTTATTCTAAAATTTTGTATATTTGATAGTAGTTGATATAGTTTGAAAGAACAGACGAGAAATGCATATAATTTGATACCATATTGTGATTTCACTAAGACTACAATAGCTACCAAATTCAAAGTGCAAAGCAACAAAGGATAATCAGCAAGCTTGTTGATGTAAGGAAGCTGCTCCTTGCTGCTACAGCAGTAAAGGTAAAAATTTCAAGATGCACAAAAGCGCTGTAACTTGATTTTAGCAAAGATTTTGAAAACTTGAAGAAAGGTTCAGGTATAGCAGAAAACGTGTCTGTGCCATTATCAAAAGTGCATGCGTCGTTGAATGACCGAGATTCTCCGAAAAATAGGCCATGGATTTACGTTTCGCATTCACATCGAAGATACTGCTGAGCAAAAACCCATGTAGGGCTGCAACATGCCCAAGTGTTGTTTTCTCAAGAACAAAAAAGAACAGAGAAGGTTTTTTCGGCAGATTGAAATCAGCATATTTCTTAAAACTTGAAAATATCATTCACTCATTTAAAAGCGTTGCACTCTGCTAAAGCAATTTCCTAAACTCGTTACATAACTAGCACCCTCATCTTGTAGCGTCGTGCGCAAAAACGAGATTCTGCAAACTACATTGAACGTATGTTTGAGATGGCTGTTTTTTGCACTAAAACTGAAGAACCAAATGCAACGATAACCTTTTTCTAGAGAAAAAAACTAAAACAAACGATTCAAATTTCAGAAACCAATCAAACATCTAATTTTGTGAAAACTAAGCAGGAAAGTCGAATAAGCGCAATCGAAAATATCAAATCTGGCAAAATGTAAATGTCGACCATGTTTACTGAATTTCTAAATCAGTAATAGTCAGAAAAATGCCTATGCCTCACCTGCAGAAGGAATAACCACAGCCTATTTTGGTTGTCTCTGCCCAAACCACTTGCAGGTAATGGCCGCACTGTTCTGATTGACAGCTTTGGTTTTCATAGGTATAAAACTGCTCCTGGCAATATTGTGAAAAAGCAAAAGGAGGTTAAACATAAACAGATAGTCCACCTTCGCAAACAAGAAATATCAACTGAAACACATACATATTTGAAACAAGAATTTTCTGTCAAACTGAATAAACCTTTGAACCCCGGTAGTTCATTTCACTGAAACACAAAGCCAAAGACGTACGAGGCGGGGGCAAGGGGTAAATTCCTCTCCTCAGATACGGGCAAGATCCAAAAAATTACCGCCTAAGCTGCACGATATATTTGGCAAAATTTCTTAATGTCGCCCTGCAAAACTTTCCTTTTCGTTTCGAGCACGAACACGGGATATCACGACCTCACGTTCGTAAAAATAAACAATTGTGAGACGTTCTAGAATCTTGAATATCCGGGATATAGACCAACTGCAGTACTGAAATTGTCCTTTTCTTCGCACCTGCTTGCAGCGAGCAAATCACATGATTTGCTGGATGAAAAGAAATAAAATATGCTGCGTGAGCATTCATCTAGCACCAGCTGAATTGATGAGTCCATAGTAGGCCCAAGGTTTGTTATTGATTAGTGTAGAGAAGGAGTGCACAACCTTCCGTCCTACGACCGCATGCGGCATCGACAAAAATTTGCTCCCGTGCATTATTACAAAATGTTTGTCCACTGCATGTGAATACTCAATAGAAAGACCGCCAAGCAGACCTGCATAGTTATACTTGAATAATTTCATTGAAATCTTTGCCATTTCATTGTGACCTACTTAACAGGCAAAAGTAACTAGGATATTATCGGATAAATCCTGTGCCTTAACGTAATTCAAAAATATTAACTTGAACTCACTAGCGGTCTTAATTCAAAAAGTAAACGTAATGCGGCCGGCAAGAGCGAAAGGTTTGTGCACCCCTGGTGTAGAGACATAAAAGCCCGTTACTCAAGTCAATAGACTCGAGTTCATAGTGTCAGACAAGAAACTAGATGTAGTTATATAACGCAAGCAGATAAAATCTCACCAAAGAGTCTACAATCCTGGGTGTCAAAAAGGATAAGATAAACTTAAAACGCATCAGTGGGAAAGACCCGCAAACGATTTAACGTCTGCGTGTCAGTGCACTGCATACAACATGGAAATAAATTTTGATTACAAGGAAAAAAGGGGTCTAGGACAGTTCGGCGACGGGACGTTTCGGCGACAGGCGTTTCGGCGATGGTGGTCGCATATGTTCTATAAGAAAAAGTGTGTTTTTGAAATACAGCAGAATTGCCCTATAATCGCACTTCAAGGGACCGGAGAAAAAGAGTCGTTATAGGCAAACTGTCGTTATAGCCGAAATCGTTATAGGCGAATTCTACTGTATTTCAAAGGTTAGATCAAAAGGATGTTTGTTTGCCCTAAGGCTAAAGCCTAAACCTAAACCTTAACCCTAACGCTGAGCACAAATGTTTTTGTAAAAGAGCATGAAAAGCGCTCCTATCAACAGTATCATGTCTTATAAACGATTTATCGCCGAAACGTCTATCACCGAAACGGCATTGCCGAATGGTCCCATTCCGTTGTGAAGCAAACTTTCTAACCTCTGCGAAATTCCTGACCTATTATTGATTGTCAGTTATTTTGCTTCTCAGATTAAAGGAATAAAATTTGGCGTTTACTTTTTTGATATATGTTGTGTAAATTAAAACATTTTGGTTAGATGTCAGATGCCCACAACAGCCAACAGTACGGGAATAACTATAACCACCAAAAAATATTGGACGTAATCTTATACCTCAATTATTTTTTCTTTTTCTAACCCTAACCCGACACACTTACCTAAAAACTAAACCCTGAGCCCTAATCATCAGTTTTCTCAGCGTATTTGACATGTCGAACATCAATCTGCGCATACGCGCATAGCTTGAAGTCAGAAATTTTGCAAGTCAGAAATTTCGCTTGACACCTGAAAAGACAGATCGGTATTGCTCATTCCGGTTCTGCAGTAGCCTTTACTCCAGTTATGGAAATATTACTGGAGACAGTGCGTGCCTTTTTAAGTAAACCATCACCAGCAAACATTTCAGAAAAAGAAGCGGCTGATAATGGCAAACCTGGTTCATCTGCAAAGGACAAAATATTGAAAAATATTACAGAAAATACTTTTACTGACAATAATGAACTGCATGATGCAAAAAAAGTTAAATCTCAATTGAACGTGGAATCTCCGAATCCACAAATTCGAGTACTTCAGGTAGCAAAAGTGATGAAGTAAATGTGATGCACGTTTCTGCGATAGTTTAGAATGATAATAGCACAGTGGAAGGAATACATTAACCAAATTTGACGCAATGTCAGCGAAAAAGGTTCCGAAAAGAGTACCGTTTGAGAGATTTAAGAGTGACTGATTTAAACTTTATCCTTGGTTGACATACGACGTTGGTAATCGTCAAATCTGTTGTTTGCTTTGCCAAGTGTTTATGTATGACAACAGGCTTACTTTTACAAACTGAAAAAAGGACGACGGCTCACTAAGCCCGCAAAAAGGTTTGTCATCACAATACTATGACAAAATGGATGAAGCATAGAGCAAATGCAAAGCGTGAAACGTCTGTCTGTTTTAGATCAGCTCGATACTGCGCATCAGCAACAAGTTGCGCATAACCAAGTATTTAAAGATTATTTTCGATTTTCTTTTGTTCTCTTCTCACCAGAACAGAACATTGCACAACGAGGTCACGAAGAAGGCCGAACTAATTTAGGACAAATTTCTGGCACTAACCGCGGTAACTTTTCGGAATTCTACATCTATGTTCCAGGGATATTCCATGGCGAACAAAAAAACGAAACATCAGTTAAATGCTCATCCGCAGTGGACTACCCCAGTCATTCAAAATGAAATTCTTGATATTATGTCTGGTGTTGTTTTCTAGCAGTGGTTCCCAAACTTTTTCTGATCGCGTACCATTTGTGGTTCCTGCACTGTCAGGCAACACGCACCACCTTGTTCCAGAAACAAGTCAATGTGCCAAATATTATTCGATCAAAACTTTGAAAAACCAGAATGGACACAAACGCAACAAAAAGAAAATGGCTGTGCGAAAGTATGGCCATTTTTAGAAACCAACAAGGGAAGTAGGCTGCACAAAAATTCAGGAATTTAACAGAACCCGACAAGTGAAAATTGTAGCTGTGAATATATATTTTTTGTGAAGAAAAACAGAAAGTAGATCTATTCGTGTACCACCTTGAAGGCCTTGGCGAACCATCACTGGTACGCGTACCACAGTTTGGGAACCACTGGTTTAGAGAGAATAGCAAAAGATGTGAGAATGAGCTCAGGATATTCCATTATAGTTGACGAAACGCCAGATATCAGCGGGATGGAACAAGTTTCAATATGCCTTAGATTCGTTATCTAAGGAGAAATCAAGGAGTCGTTCATTGGATTTCATACGACCCCTTCAACTGAAGGAAGTGTTCTCTACAAATTGGTAAATAATGCTCTTGGGAAGCTAGAGTTGAATTTGGATAAAATTATCGGACAATGTTTTGATGGAGCGCCAAACATGAGTGGTGCTTCGCTGCTCACTATGGATGGATTAGCAACAAGAATGAATGAGTGTTCCCCGCTTGCAATCTATGTTTGATATCATGGGCACCTTCTTAACCTTGTTACCTAAGTTACGATGAGGGCTATTGAACCAATTCGTTATGTTTTATGAACTGTTCACAGCCTCTACAACTTCCATATAGCTAGTCCCAAGCGCTATGCCGTTTTTGAAAGCGTCAAAATCGATGGAGAACAAACTTAGCCTACTCTAAAATCTCAAAGTGTGACAAGATGGTCGTGTAGATATGAAACAGTAGAAGATATGGTAGAACAATTGCTGTACCTCGTATCACAAAGGCGCTGCTTAATCTGACAAGCGATCAATACCTCAAAACATATATGGAAAGCAGTGTACTGTAAAATGTCATATGTGATTTTGAATATTTAATTGGATTAATGGTACTATAAATAATCATGTCGAACACCAACAGCCTAAGCAAATACCTCCAAGAAACTACTGTTGGTGTTTCAATGGCTGGAAAAACAGCTACACCCACCAAGGAAACGCTGTCTTAACGCAGGAATGAAGAAGAGTTTGACAGTGTTTGGCAATGCGCGGAAAATTTAGAGAAAGCATCCATTCAGGAGACACAATTCTCATTAGACGGCGTCGTATCAATTGCAAGCTTTAGTTGAAGAAGTAGCAACAGAGAGTCCATTAAAACTATCTATCAAAGAGCATTATCGCATATCTTGGTATTATTAAAGTTTAGATAAAGTAATCACAAAAATGAATTTCCGATTCAGGAATATGGATCAAGAAATACTCTGTGCACTCGCATACGACATCCTCCGCCATGATATCTTAAATGAGCACTACCAAGTTGTCGCATCGCATTGTTATGTTGATGAGGATATCCTAAAGGTTGAAAAGGCAATTTTCTTGAGATTTGTTGCTGATCGAACGAAACCATATGATTCTCTGGAAACTGCAGCGGATGCTGTTAGAACCTTCAATGAGAAAAGCCTGAGCACCCTCTTCACAGTTTTGAAAAAATTTGCTAACTTCCTCGAGGCAATTCCTGCCATCTCTTGTTCTGCCGAAGGTTCTTCTAGTGCCCAAAGAGCACAGATGGATGAAAACATACATGACGTGTTCATTAGGTCAAATATGACTCATCAGTGCAGGCATATTAAACACAGTATTGTGCAAAGTATGCGAACATGTCTATTGCCGAAATTAGTGATCAAGTTACTGATATTTTTGCTGAAAGAAAGGCAGAATGCAGTATTTCTGTTAGATTGCCTGCTGTGTGTACATCATCGGCAAGTAGAAATACTTGTTCGAAAATTTTGTCCCCCCAAAGCCAAAGGTCCCAGTACTCCTATGCTGCCACCAGTTTTTCTCTCTATTTCACTTCGCACTGACAGCTAAAAGCAGGGATAAATCCCCGTCTTCTTCGTGATGACAAAACGAACTCGCAACGGATAACGTCATTTGACGAGCATTTGTGGCTGTATATACAAAGAGTGAGGTTGTGTTTGAGCTAAACATCACGCGGCTAGCCTTCCACTGCACCGGACGAAAGTTATACAAAAGAGAAGTCTTTGCCTCATACATACAAAACAGTTTTCTTATCGGCACGACGACTGCGCTCGCAACAACGTTCACCGGACAAAATGCGTTGCTGGGCAAAACAACACAGCAAGAACAATGGGCCACACTTCTACCTCATCAAACCATGCTTGCGTGGCTGGGTTGGGAATTTGTGAGGGAGTAAGCCCAGTTCTGAAAATATTTTCGCCCACTGTTTCGTAAGACGCTGTGCTCGGATTCGGATTGTGACTGAACTCGCATTGCCTGAATGAAATTAACAAAACAAAGTCAAGCACGTTGTTTCTATTATTACTAATGGATAACACCCAAACATCGTGAGCTGAATAGAAAAAAAAACAATTATTCAACAGCAAAAATGTCTAAATTACAGTTTGTCAAGTGTTGCGATCGGAAAGTCCAAGCGGCAAGCGCTCAAAGCTTCACACTGTGGCGGCAAGCAACAATAGAGATCACATGCCATGATCACTCTATCATTGCTTGTTCGCGCCACATATATTTGGGTGTTGTTCTTCGCGCACATCCCGGTCGTGGTGAATCGCACATTTATCGCAACTCTAACCGAAAGGCTGCAACACAAGTAACGTGATATTGATTGAGAATGTGGACTGTGTATGCCAAGACAGATCCAGCATTTTCAAAACTTACTTCGTGTCAATGACAATTGAAGGAAAAGCAGCACCAAACAAAATTTTGAGAACTTATCAAGTAACACACATAATTAATAAATGGCAGCCAACACATAAGAGAGAGACACAGCTTGCAAATGCTTATAGCTGAAATTACTTTATTTCTATCACAGAAGTTTCTAACAGCAACTTAGAGTCACACAGACATACGTGCGTGCGAAAAGTTTCGTTGGTTTGTAAACTAGTTTTTTTTTTCAATTGAAAACAACGATTTTAAACTCTAGGTTTGCTGCAAGCTTTCGAAGAATCATCCGATTAAGCATATTTTGGCCATTATCGATATCTATGAAATACGAAGAACAGCGAATTACTGTAGAGTAACGAAGATTGTGCATTGCTTGTTTGTTGCTAACATAGTTGACTTACTCTGAGTAATCTGTTGCCAGTTGCTCCAATTCATCGTCCCAGCTGATTTCTCGCATGTTACTTGCTGGTGGCGTAACTGTCTTTCGCAATTCATTATGTTTGTTCACAAATTCTGTTTTTTCATCATCAGTTGGTGTGAATGTCAGCAAATGATCGCCAGGGGCTCTTTTAACGCGAATGACACCAAGATAATTTTCTGTTGAAAACAGGCAATTTCATTGTGTGTGATGTCTATAGGTTGGAGCCATGTATTCTTCCGCAGTGAAATATAGGTCCCTCATCGTCATTTGAATTTTTCGTTCAATTTCTCTCGAAGGAATGAAAATGCGCATAAATTACGCAAGAAAATTTGTGCTTTTTATTATATGGCTGTTATGTGTACAATTACTAAGGGGAAAGAAAAGATACAGGCTTGCGTGAGCCGTTATGATCAACCCGGCTGCAATGCCAATTAATGACGAAGCTCGAAACGAAGCACGTATTACAAGTACAGGTGTGCGACCGTATTAGCACAAAAACGAAACGGGAAACTAGTGATGCATCATAAAATCAAATAGGACAGTTTTGAAATTTTGTTCAGAAATTCAATTAAACTTCCATAACTACCTTCAGTGTTGATTTAACTGGACCCAACCAAAAAAACACCAGTTTTTTTCAGAAAGCCCACTTAAAAAAATAAAACCCACCGAAAATTCCACTCTTTACTTTTCCTTTGAAAAATGTACTATGAAGTAAAAAATAAAATAAGCAGCACACTTGTACAGCTAACTGCAGATTTTAAATGAAACAAAACAAACAGCAACGAAATTTAAAGGAGGTGAAAAAAAGAATAATTCGAACAGTTTGAGTAAATCCTACTGATTATCTTCTTTAGCTCTGTAAAATTGGTATATTGTGATCAATTTTTCTGCCTTCTCTGTATCCCAGCTGTTTCTGATGTTGGACCTTACCCAACCATATGTTAAAAAAATACATCATATAGATGCTGAACTAGCAGGGCATGTACATAAACTTGACGTGAAACTGCAGGGTTTATGTTGGAGTGGCTTTTCTGTGTTTGCTGTGCGCGCTCTTGCCAAGCGTTATCACTTTGAAGTGAATTGACCAACAACACTTTGCGAAAACAAGGATGGGGTGCATTTCTTTAACCTCAAATTTGAATGCCATAATAGGTATAACAAGTTATTATTGTGTAATTCGGAAAATGGTGATATTGCATGATGCAATAAAGCAATTCCGAATGGGGTATTTGTTTTTCCTAAAAAAGGACAAAAAAATGTTTCTTTTCACAAAAACAAAAACAGATGGGTTGTTCTTTTAAAAGACGGGTTTTTCTCAACCTTGATTGTCTTTCAATCCTTTGTGTGATTTTACCTTGATCGCACGATCTGGTAAAAGTCACGTCACTATCAATGTGGTTGAGTGTGCGCCGCACACTTCAACACCAGGGACCTATACTAAAAATTTTTTTTGTATAGAGTATAGGTCCCTGGTGTTGAAGAATCAGAGAATTACTGGCATTTGAATACGTAAAATTTAGTGTGGACAAAAAAATTTTTCGAAAAATTAAATCCATACAGCATGTATTAGTACACTTACAATAGAAAAAATCATGTTTCAACATTTAAAGTGTTGTAATTTCACTCTGTGGATGCCACCCTGCCTTGGATGCCTGGGGCCGGCGTCCCGTTTGCCCCCCTCTGCACGCCACTGACGACATGCAAGCTAGATCTACACGGCAGCACGCTGCTATCCGTTGAGGACGAGAACCCATCTGACGTCGAATCTTGAATTTCGAGGTGAAACCCATAACTGTCATATTCGTGGACAATGAATTCCCTTGAACTTCTGTGGTAAGTATTTTGCATAAGTTAACATAAGAATATTTACGGTCAGAGAACTATTATATAAAATCTTTAAAAAACTCACCTTCCCTATACTTCTTCAAAGAAAAGGAATGGCTAAGGTAAAAAAGAGCACTTATCAGCAGAACAACCAAGCAGTTCATTTTGCATTCACAGGTATGCCAAAGCAGAATGCTTACTTTCCTACTTTCGAAATAAAATTTCCTCCTAAAACCTGAACACTGATTGAGTTAAAAGCAATTGCGTTATACAGTAAATGCAGCAATGCCGTGATTTATAATCATTTGCCCTTTACAACGTCTAGTTTCCTTGTTTATCTTTCCTACAACATCAATTAGTGGAACAACTGCAATTCTTAACCTATGCTCGATCTTTTCAGCTCAAATAATTTGTTAACTCAATTTACATTTGCGTTGCTTGAATTAGACTGAATGTAACAAAATATATCGAACTTATCTGTAAATGGTACCATATATAAAGTTTTCAGTTGTAAACAACTACACTCATCCTAAAAGAAAACATCTATTCAACACTAACAACCCAGTAACAAGACACCGGCTGTTTGAAAGAATGTTGGTTCAGATTTCAGTGCCTGAAAAACATCTGTGGACATTTTCTCCATTTCACTGCAGATATAACAACCATTAAGGTCATTGTGGCATTTTGGTGAGACTACCTTACATTCAAGCTGAAAAACATGTCAAATTTAGATATCACGTAATCAACTACCATGGGCGTCGGCATAAATGTTTCCAAGGGTTCAGAGTCGACATTTTGCTTATCCTTTTCAGGATGCTGACTTTGCAACGCAGGTGGACGTACGCATAACGCTTTACCCTTTCTACACCACAAAGAAAATGCCCGATGTTACAGTAACAGTTGCAAACAGTATTTTCCCTCTACCAAATTTTTACACTGAGCAAATGTTTGTTTTGGTGAGCATGAATTTTTTAAGACTGAGTTAACATGAATTTTTTAAGAGTTTTAAATGAATTACAAACTACGTGAATATTATTAGAATAAGTACAAAATCTTATCAAAATACACACAAAGTACACATTTAATTTAAATAGCTTCCCAGTAGCGTAGCCAGCCCAAAATCTTGGGAGGGGTCAAATATTTTGACTTGAAGCTGGCAACAGCATTTTGTTTGCGACACCGCCTCTCAAAACACAAAACGACAGACATGCTAGAAATTGGGAGGGACCATGCCTCCATGCCCCCTGGCTCAAAACCGTCGCCAGAAAGTTTTCAATAAGGGGGTTTTACGTTTGTTCAGAGAGACTTGGTATTCTGAAATTTGATAAAAACTCCACAGATTTACAGTGTTTCATAATTCAATTTGTGGGGTTTGGAGCTTTGTTTTGGGGAGCTAAGCCCCCAAAAGATTCCTCTTTGCGACGGGACTGCCCTGGCTGCGCGAGATGGGATTTCGCTGCGCAAATGGCCTGGTGATACTGCAATGTTGGGCACTTCAGAGGGAGATTTGGTTGCAAAAAAATGCGGCTTGTTGCAGCAATGCTTCTTTTTCACTCATGCTTCTTTACACACAGTGTAAACCTACGGCTATCAGCATTCACTGTCTCGCTGCATCACCTGCCAAGAAGTCTGTGTTCAACAGTTACAATGCGGCAAAACGCCTTCCACCGTAACTTGAAATGAACCTTTAGAAATTTTTTGCCATGTTTATTGTTACGCAACAAACGCCATTAGTAGAACAATTTTCTCCCGAGTTTCGCAACCTGCATTTGTAGACAAAGGAGCGGATTTATTGAAATGCAAGTTCATCACTGCATAATACCATAACAGTGAACCTGACTCTTTTGCAGTGTGAGTGTCATAGCGGCAAACAAACTGTCAATGCAAGGATTAACCAGGGTTACGGAGTTGGAGGTAAAATATCCGACTCCCGACTCCGACCTTTCCAAAATTTCCGATTCCGATTTTCCAAAATTTTCGACTCCGACTCCTTAACATGAAGGGAATGAAATTTGGCTGTTAAAATCAATGTAAATCACGGTGCACAGCAAGGAATCTCTGTTTCAACAAAAGTTTCAAAAGAAATTGTACCATTTAAACAGGAATTCCCAATTTAGATGTGTGATCTAAAAAATGATCCATTTGAACATCCGGAGTCGGACAAAAAAAGCCGATTCCGACACCCAGTGTTGTTAGGAATCCGACTACGTCTCCACCCAAAAACCTCCAACTCCTTACGACTCCGACTCCGCAACCCTGGAATTAACCCAATTAATTGGAATTAAACTGCTGATTTAACGCTTTCTAGAAATTTTTGCTTCTTAGTCCCATTTTGCAGGGAGGAAAATACCCGTTTTGCTCAGTAACAACCACAAAGGTAGGAAATATTTGCAAGTAAAAAATTTCAAGGGAGGATGAAAAGCGAAATATGCCTTAAAATCCACATTATTGCCCAAATCAACTGTGTGATAACTGTTTTCCATCACAAGCATATTCATAATTTTTTTTCTAGGATTTCGTCGGCAATCCAATTTTTTCTTTGCAACCAAAATAATTTCTACATTTCCAAGTTTTCTTGTTATGAGACATTAATGCTAATGATCGTATACCCTTGCGGCGTTCACAATGTTTTTTCAATGCTGAAATAAATGAAAGAAAATTTCTGATAGAAATGCTGTTTCAGTGAAAGTTGAAAGAAACGTTCTGATCTTTATAACTTGAACGAAGTCGTTAGAATGCAAACAGTGCAATGGTACGAACCACTAAAAATTAGTTAACTACTAATAGTTAATCGCACAAATAATTTTTAAATCCGTTCTTTTCCATAAAAATTACTCCGATCTGCCTAGATCAGATAAAGTTTCCGTTGATTAGCCACCAACAACATGAGGTTAAAAACAAGCTTGCTTCATAGGTCAAGCGAAAACGAGAAGTCTTGAAATATTAACA
>JGI24022J15233_10002536_pt1 | contig 17241 bp, 12 predicted proteins | sample Ectturendosymbi2_FD_15233 | JGI IMG/M metagenome (IMG submission 15233)
AATTATAGCTAATAAAGTTGCTTTCGTCGGTTTTAGGGGGGGCAGTCGCCCCAATCACCCCCCTGGATCCGCCCCTGTATGCGACAATGTCATTTCTTGCTCAGTTGACGCTGTTGGTGGCACTTTGATAGTACCAGGAGTTACGATGGAACTTGCAACTGCCGTGACAAGCGATTGGGCAGCTGAAAATCGACGTTAGGAAAATTTTCGTGGCTAGATTTTCGACTTTACAGTTTTTGGTAGTCTGCCCTTCGCAACTTTTCCACATAGTTGACAAAGTACACCGTTAATGTTTGGAAGAATCCACTGCTACGCGTCAACCTCTGGTACTGAATGACGTTATCAAGAACGTTGGCAAAGCGTAGCCTACATGAAAAGCTCAGAATCTGTGAAATCATGGTGTTCAGCTTTCCGCATCATAAAAACTTGCTGGTTAACGTGACGCTAGAGCTTGCTGGCGTAGTATATGACGTAAGCGTATGAAATCCTTGATAGAGATTATTTCCTTTATGATCAGAGCAGGTTAGTCTGATCCTTGTTGAACTGTTGGTTGTAGAGATGACTAAAATGACTTAAGCGATAGTACAGACATCGTACGTTGCATATGAACCTACGTTTGTAAATGTAAAACTTGTTATCAACACAGTTCCGGCAGATTAAAAAGGTCTATTCAACTGACGCGCCTTAACCAAACTGTGTATGTGGTAACAAACGATATAAATACAAGAGCAATCGAATTTTATATAATTGTAAAGCGATGTTTAGTGTGCTTCTTCATAAACTTTGTGAGGTTAAAAGTTATGCAGCAAGTCAAGCTCTAACAAAAACCTGCTTTGACAAGCCGCAATCACGCAGTAAAAGCTAGCATGCGCGAATGACTATACTACATTGGCCTTGCAAAAACTTGAGGAGCGAATGTTGGTGATTGAATCTCAGTTAATTAGGAAAAAAACCTTGCGCGTAGGTGACTGTACCAATGCGAGCTTGCCAAGAACCTCAGATGATTGAGGCCACTGGCGCTTATACTGCAGATGTCATTACGTTTCAACTAAAGTGTGTTTGCCCCACAAATGCATTATACCGCATGAGAATGCCTGAGGCAATGGTGTGTCAAGGAACTTGCATTATACTATCAGTTCAATAAACTGAATTGAATAGGTCCTTAAAGCAAGCTAAAAAACATAAAAGTCCACATCGCTCTATACTCTGTCAGGGGATAATGTCATAACAGTCCCACAAAACATACGTATAATTTCAAACATGAAACATTGAGCTAAGCAAATGATATCTTGCATTTGCGCCTCACATTCTAATTGCCACTCGCGTGACGTTTAGCGAGAATAACTCACCACTTTTCAAAACGATGTAAATTCAAAATGTTGCATTAAAGTTTTGGTTCTTCAATTTTGCGCAGTGGTATGGTCGCAAAAAATGTGTATTAGAATTTATGAAAATGTTGAGAATAAAAACTTACAAAGTTAAGGATATCAGATATTTGAATCGCTCTGGATATCCGGTAGTTATTGAGTTAAAATCGCACAAGATGTATCTTTTTATTACTTTAAAGAAGTGCACCGGTAAATTCTTTTTGAAAATGTGCTTTTTGGGCCTGAACGTTCTTTGCGAGCAAAACACCGGAGCTCTCTGGAATGTTGGCCCCCTACGCCTATGTTGGTACACAACAAAAATCTATCTTCAGTCATAACAAGGAACCAAAACAAGTTTCAGGGGCCCTTTCAACATTCTAGATATATCTATAGTTTCAAAATGTCTTCAAATAAACGTTTTTGCGCTGATCACTACTTACTACTGCACACTGGTACATCCTTTGTCCATTTTCCATCCATGCCACATGTAGTATTAATCGGTCCGTTCAGGACAAAACCTTCTTGACAAGAGTACATTACCACATCACCAACATTCCACGAATGTTTGAAAGGTGTTTGAATCACGTTTCTTGACACATTGCGATGAAGACAGGACAGTTCTAAAAAGTATGTATCGTTGATTTGTATAGGTGCTTTCAGACAAATGGACAAAACTCCTAAGAATTTTTCCGTTGAAATAAGAATACTGTTTCGAAACTTATAATGACTGCTGCATCGAGTAAAAACAAATATAGTATTTACCCCAGGAGTGCCCAACCAGTCCATCGCATAGTCTGTTGTAGACTGCCAACTGATCGCAAGTCGACCACAAAGGGGGTAGCAAAAAAAATTGAAATAAAGATTTTTTTACAGTGACTTCTAATCAATCATCTATTTGCCTTGTACTGATTCTTTTGTTTTTTCAGACGTTTGTATTTTCGTGATTAACAACTGTTTCTGGATTTTAGTAGATTAGATGGCATTTTGGGCTACCGTCTTCGGACAATTGAGCGGTATTGTACTCATCATTTGGCCCTTACTAAAATGTTTCACTGGCAAACATACTAGTAACTAGCGATCAGAGCGGTCGTTCACCCCTAAACGTTAACACACCTGGGGCGGATAGAGTCAAAACCTTATATTTTCACCCTGAATGATGATAAGATTTTAGTGTTTAATCTCATTCAAAGCCTGTTTCTTTTATCTGCAATGCCTTGGCAAAGAAAGAAAATCTGCAGCGGAACTTCAGAACTGAAACTCATGTCGATTTACAAGTTTAAGTTTAACTGTTAGACTTTTTAGGAAAGCTTCATAGAACAACGAACTTTCGCAAGAAGGTACTTTCGTTGTCCATTTGCCATCCAAACCGCAAGTTGACGTTGCCATTCCATTCACGACGTAACCTCTCTGACAAGAATACGTTACATTGTCACCGGCTTTCCACGATTGCTTGGAGGGTTTTTGAAACAAGTTGCTGGACACTTCGCGATGAGGACAAGAGTTCTCTAGAAAAACATATTTCATGATCCATTGCTTTGTTAGTAAAAGTAAAAAAAGATAGTTCTGCAATCCGGCGATTGTCTGGCAAATCCAGCGAGAAACTTGTCACGGTCAGAAAATACGTAGGTAAACCATTCTGTATTACTGATGTTCTTCGATCGCTGCCAGGAGATACAGTGAAAACTCGATAAACCCTCGCCCTTGCAATAGCATTGCAAAACTTTTTCAATTCGGTGAATGGTTTAAGTATCTTCACAACCACAGACAATGAAATATAATTCAGGTACAAAAGGCACTAACGAAGAGTACACGTATAGATGAAAGAACACAATAATCATAGATATATGTGCTGGCAAAGAACATATGCACATCTGGCGCTAGCACGGCTACTTAAAGATTTAGCACTGCTGCATGTTGTAACAAGCTCCAAAAATATCGATTCATAACGTTTTTGTGGGAAGATTCGAAGAACCAGTAGCCATTTGGCCTGCAATCTTAACCATGGCGAAGCTGCTTGTAGTGTAAACGAAACAGTAGAAACTAAATAAAAGTTGATTTGCTCTGAATATCAGGTTTATACGCGTAATGCATACACTATAAATGAAGTTGCGATATAAGCAAAATGTGATGCATGCGAATTTAAGCTGCCAGAAGAATTCATCAGGTGTAGTTAATGGATAGCATGCTACCCTCAATTGATAAGAAATTTGTAAAAAGCGTACTCCACCATGTTCACTTATTGACTTGAAAGCAAGCATCACAAAAGTTATTTGCAACGGTGTCACAGTTAGTCTCATATAGGCTATGTCAAAATAATAATCACGTGGTTACAGTTAAACAAAAGTCAACGTAATATTTGATGTGTATTTTACCTATACAGCTTGGTGTGGCTGCTGACCAGCTACCATCAGCTTGACATGTAGAGGTTAAATTTCCAAATAGAGTGAAACCGCGCTCACACTCATATGTCACCGTTTCTCCAGAAAGCCAAGACGTTTTGTCACTAACTTGTCGTGAGTGCGGAGAGAGAGAGCGGTGAGGACAGGAAACAGCTGCACATAACAACACATCCTGGTTTTCAAAACGTTTTTTCAACATTTGCCAATAACTGTGAAAGGTCTGACAGTGACAGGACCGCAACCAGCTGTTGTCCCTAGCAACTAAACATGTTTTTGAATATTTCGGGGGAGGACAATTGCCAGGTTGTCCTCTACCCTGGCTGCGGGCCTGGTGTCTGAGGATTATAACAAAATCCTAGATCTTGCTGGTGCTTCGCGTCTTAGTTTGGTTTCAACAAACGACCCCAGTCATTTACTGCATCACGTTTGCTCTTGAGTTTGCTTCATATTTGGTGTGATTGAGCAAGCATGTTTGGGAGTAAGTATAAATTTTCAAACTTTCCTCAAAACTCTCAGCGGTTAACAAATGATGCAATGTGATGTACATTAATTAGTTTACTGTAGTGTACTGTTGGTGTTGGTTCAAGAAAGTGGAAAATGTTGTTAAAAACTCAGTTTCTTCCTTGAATGCATTCCTTGGATGATAACTGCTCTCTCAATCACAACAATAGCGCATGCTGAGCACACTGAATTTGATACCAAGTATCCAATGCCTCACTTACGCCTGCATGATGGCAGATTTGTAGACCAACGACCCTCAGATGTGCAAATGGAGGTTGCATTGCCTTCCATGATGTAACCAACTTGACATTCGTAGTCAGCACGTTGACCAGCCGACCATAGCGATTGATTAACTAGTTGTCTAGTATGCAGTGGCAAAGGGCGGGAAGGACACAAAATAACTATAAACAAAAAGTTTAGGTTTCTAACAGTACTTCACAATATTTCACCTCCCCTTCTTATGATCTACTATTTGTTTCTGTCAAGGACTTGAACAATCAATTACCCTGTGTTTATACACTTTGAAATTTTTGTTTGATGCCACTCAACTTTTGATAATTACCTGTCGTACCTCGAATTATTAATAAACCTCAAGAAGCCGTTTTCGGCTTTGTTATTCACTGTTGTTGTAATAACTGGCACGCTTTCATGCAGGAAAATAAACGTTTTGCTGCCCGGTGCAACATCTTTATCTTACTTATGAGCTATTTTCTCATCGAATGTGTTTCCAAGCGTATTGCCATCGGCTGGCGGCCAAACTGACCGTGCGGCTTTGCACTCAGCACTCGGCACTCACATGAAAACGAATACCGAATAAACTTATTCGTTTATAAACTTATACATCTGCTAACGTATAGGCTACATAAACTTATACATCTGATAAACTCACAAAAATTTTACGCAAACCTAAGCTATCAAGCATTGCCCAAAAGTCTCTGGTGAAGTCTGAAAGCATTGTGTCAACTAATAACCACCTTACATATTCGTTCTTATGTATCACAGAAAATACCAGCAGTGTACTTTGAATAGCTTTTTGTTAGTAAAGAAAATAATTGTGGCTATACTGTTCGCCAGTGGCGTACGCAGAAAATTTCCGAGGGGAGGGCCAAGTTTCACCACAATCGTGTGACGTCGCAATCTTGTGACGTCACAAATCATCTTCGGGGGAAGTGCCGAAGGCACGACCATTCTAGGAGGTCCGGGTAAATGCCCTTGGGAAAATTTTGCAAAATTACACCTAAAAATACGCATTTTTTGTGCATTCTGGAAGAAAGTTTTAGACAATACTGTTTTTAAATTTTTTTTATTTTTAAGGTCTGAGGGAGTGGCCATGGCACAGTGGCCTACCCCCTCCGTACGCTAGTGCTGTTCGCAATAAGAATCTACAGCAATTCCGTGCATTGGTTACCAAAGGTTTGTTGCCCAATACGAATTTTATTAAATGGCTTAACAAACAGTACAAATCGGATATGCTGAAACCGTCTCTTGTTTACGATGCACACAGCTGAGGGCTAAGAATCTAATTCATTAACAAGTAATCCACTTTATCCAAATAGTTAAGGGACATACACTTGTCAGATAACGTTCACAGACCTTACATTGAAAAGCTGCGAGGTGTTCAAACAGAAAACGACATTTCAACAATTTACCAGGATCAATTGTTGAGTAAATCCAATCAATGACAGAAAACAGGTTTGTGTAAAAACCCGGAAATTTTTTGATCTGCGAATCCACGGTGTATGTTTGCCCGCATCCATATCCCCAACTGACCACTCCAACCTGAACCCAACATGTCTCCAGTGTATTAGGGTTGCGAACCTGTGAGAGGATTGTCTTGGAACTGGCATCACAAACGTTATAACCGGATAATACAAGAAAGCACAAGAAAAAATTTGTCACCCACACGCACTATTTTAGAAATACTGATTTTCTTTTCTGCACAAAACCTAAAAATGAGAGACAATCATTCCTGCATGGCAATATGCATGCTTAGCTTTGTGGTATGTTTTCCGTAAAAATCCTAATAGCATCATACTTTCAAGCAGCATGCCACCAAGTTTATTTTACAAATTAAGGGATCAAACGCCCTTCAAAGAATTCATCCGTTTTTGGAACAGTTTAACAAAGAGCTGTCAAATTGGTCGCATGCAATACCAAATTCTTTAATAAGGGAAAAACTATTCGGCCCTCTATAAATCTAATTTGATGAGAGTTTCAGAAAAAAGTGGACTTACGTTCCTCTAGATCAGCTATGTCCAACCCAAATGGCTTACTGAACCAAAAATTACGCCACTATCTTAACCAGGGCCGCATTATCATTGACATATTAGTGAGGGGCACACATTGAATGGCTTGCTTTGATCTTCGCAAAGTAAATTTAGCTTAAGCTAATGTACTGAATGCGTTCGAATCGTAACTGCAATGGCAACAGACGTGTTAAACTGGTACGGAGGACCATTGCGGACTGCCTGCATCGCAATTGCCAAATTGAAGATTATCAAAATAAGGACAAGCTGTCAGTATGTAGGATATTTTCACTGCAGCTAAAACCTAAACTGGGCCGCATAAAACCTTTGACTGGGCCACATGCGGCCTGTAAGCCACGGGTTGGACATAGCTGCTCTAGACCGTACACTTTGAAATGCAATTGGCAAAGGTGTACTTGAAAATATATTTTGTATAAAAAAATTGTCTGCTATTTATACACCTGCAGTTAAACTCGCATGGTTACCAAGTCTGTACGGCATTCAAGACGAAATGAGAGAATCATTTAAGGTCCTTTGGCCATATCATATATGGCACCACAGCAGGACAAGACAAAACGGGTCCAGCAATTTCACGAATTCAACGGCACGCCACGAAAATAGAAGAAAACTTTTCCCAATACCGTATTCATTCATTTGCAAAGCGCGATGCTAGATGCCATACATGTGAACAATAGCCAATAAAAAAAACATTTCCATTTGTACCTCCCTGACCAACGGGCCTCCAGAATCGCCTTTGCAGGCGTCAGTTATATGGTTCGCAAAGCCACCGATCCCACAAAGCATCCTCTTTGTGTGCCGCAAGGTGGATGGCAAGCCGTGCATATGCGGTATCGCAATCGCACATCTGCAAGTAATTCATTAGATATTCCAAAAATATCACATGAAACCTACGCAACTGGCTAAAACAGGTAAAGTACTTCATCCCAAATCCTTCTGCTTAGCGGAAGTCAAACATTGGTTGCATCCCAAATGAAGGAACGTTAGAAATTTGTATTTTTTTAGATAAAAGTAACGTTAAACGAATATGCATCAGGTTATTTGATTTAACATCTGGTGGAAAGAAAACAATTTTTTGATAAAAAGCATTTTTTTCTGCTTGATGTGCGCCATTTTAATGTTAATAATGGAATACAGCGTATTTTAATTCGTTGGATCTACCCTTCTCAGGTGAAATTTTAATCGTTTTCTCTATTCACTTTTCGTAAGCTTCCTCAATTTTAAATCAATACCTCATATATTTAAAGCGGTGAAGAATGTTTTTTATACTGAAAAACTGCATAAGATAACTACTGTCACTTTTATTCAACTACCTTGCAATTGTAGCATTTGCAAATGCGTTATTTTGTAAAATCGACAATTTAAAAAGGCTAATTAGTCTTACTTGTCTTAAAATACCAAAAATGTGTTTTAAAACCTAATTTGCTGGAGTATTTTTAGCATTGCTAAAAATGTTTTAGCATTGATGATTGTAAGAAAATCAGTTTGAGCTCCAGGAAAAAATAGCTTTGTTGGAGCATAAAACTTGTACCTTACGCAGCACAAACGGATGGCTTTCTTGGATGATCATCCGTTGTTGACGCAGAATCTTCAAATTCAACACCAATCAATAAGTGCTGAGCTGTGGGCCTTTGGCCCTTTGGACAGTTTACAAGTTCTAACCTATTTTCACCAGATTTTCTCAGGAACCAAAAGGAAGTTTACCATCGACAGCAATTAGAAAGATGGTAAAAACGCGTACTGACTCACGATGGAAATATCTTACCAGATAGATTATTCACCAACACTTGAAAGCAAAACAGAGGTAAGAACCCTTACGTTTGATTGTCCAAAACAGCAATCAATCCTTGTTTCATTCTTTTTGATGCTTTTGTGGGTTTCAAAATGGCTCTAATAGGCTCTGTGTGACCAAATCCAGTTAAGGCTGTCAACATGTTTTTGCCTTTAATCAAACGCCTCTCTGTTGGAAAGAGTAGCATAGTTCCGCATTTTGGGAAGTTGCAGTTGCCACAAAATTTTATCACCACAAAATTATATTATTCATCTTTTCAATGACACACTTATTAACGAAGGACAAAAATCTTTGCTTAATATTTCAACTAGAAAACAATTTTTACAAGTTATAACACACGAAATATTTGCTGATCACATTATATAAAGATATGTGAATTTAAAACTAAAACCGTCGAAATAACTACATTTTGGTTTGATTGACATGGTCACTACCACCCTATCCCATCAAAAGTCAGATAAAATTAATTCTATGCTGCAAAACACAACCAAATTCTTTCTCTATTTCAGTTTCGTAATAATACTGACAAGAAGCTAAAACAATTCTCAAACTTTTCCACTGTTCAGTATATTTTTTCAATTGCATAACAAGTTTTTTTTAAGGAAAATTATAGAATGGACGTGTAGGGACCCGATTTCTCTGATTCTAGGGACCCAATTTTCTTTGATTCTTGGGGCCTGATTTTCAATTCTAGGGACCCAAATCGGGTCCCTAAAACACTTTTAAAAACCCTGGTATGAGAAAACCTAACTGCTCAGAGCAATGAACTTTCAAACGGATTTGACGAAAAGAAGCACGCTGATAAAATATCCCATCATACAACAAAAGAAGTTCAGGACATAGCTATGTTTTGTCTTGAGTCATTTTTCTGCACAAAAATTTTCAGAAACAAACCATGTATATGCATTTTTAAATGAAACCTATATGAAACACTCGGGAGGTTTCAACAGCATTTTTTCGATTGGAAAGAAACGCTTGAACAATAAGAGTATTTTTAGCGTATCTGCTTTGAGCATTTTTTTCTGCTTGATGTGCAGAAAAAAAGGGTGTCAAACACATCAAGCAAAAATCTCTCTATACAATATCGTAATCAAGGGAGCATTTTTTCTGCTTGATGACAACGAGATTAACTAAGTTTCGGTTGGAAAAATGTCGCCACTTCCGGCCATTCACCGTGCAAGGCTTAAGTTGGTATCACATGATTCTGTTTACAGCTCTCTTACGACCTGATATTTACTAAACGCGCATTCTTCTGTAACATATATGAAAATCATGCGCCAAGCCTACAACCTGACAACAGCACGCTGACAACGACATTAGCTTTCCAAACAACGAAGCAAAAGGCTCTCACTTAAGCTTGGACAACCGCACAATGTTTGAAATAACGCTGCAGAACCAAGAGGCATATCCAATCTGTTCACCTTCTGCACGACATTTTTCGTGCGCGGACATCAACTTATATCCTTGGACATCAGACTGAAGCAATGGATGGACGCAGCTCTCTCGCGAGCATGGAAGACAAACGGGTTTGATGTAGGCGCTGTATTGCAATTGCCCACCACCAGGTTTGATGAAGAAGTTCTGGCCAACTTGATGATATTGCATGCCCAATCGAACCTGCAGAAGTTGGTCGTACCTTTATTGAGATATCAAACGCTTGGACAAAAAACGCGCTGATGAAGTTTCAAATTTTAGCTTGTTCTTTTAGTATTAAAATGTGGCTTGGAAAAATGTGATTTCCAAGAAAAGTGATTTTCGTAAATCTTTCTATACAATCTGTGAAGTCGCAAAAAAACGGTTCATCTCACCAAAGCAATATCGTAATCAAGGGTGTCAAACCGGAAATTCGAATGAACAATGATTCGCAGAGCACCAAAGACTTTTGCATGATCTGGAAGCCTCTCTAAAATCACTGTAGGAATTTCGTGTGTGCCTAAAATAGTAATACAATCAAACCATATGTTCAGTCCGTTAATGTCACAAAAGCACTTCAAGTCATACGTTGGCGACTGATGAGAAGTAATTTTACGAAAATTTAGTTTCACCTTAAAACGTTTTTATTACCCGATAAACAGCACTTACCAAGTGTGACAAGAATATCGCCTGGTTTTTGTTTCCAAAACAGGTGTGCAGCAGTAAGAACCCAGTGCTGACTTATCACTGTTCCGCCTCCGAGAAGGTTCTGATATGACTAAGAAAAAAGTGTAACAGTTACTACTCAGACATTTTATTTTTTATGTGTGTATGAGTGTGCGCATCTTGTTTTTAATGAAGTGTACAATCCAATGTATAATTTATATTTGACAGTATAGCAACCGTTTGAACGCCACACAAATGTTTCAGCAAAAAGTATGGTATTGCAACATTTACTTGAACAACGTTCCATTTTTGAGTAATTAGTGCGTGCCACGGCCATGCTCTTTCTTCGGCATCAGTTCCACCAAGAACTCTTCCAAATTGAGCTATGAGACTACGAACGTTTCCGGCTTGACCACATTTTTGGTGTAAGACAAGATTGCTTGCTGCACAAAATTTGATACGAGGAGGGTTTGTTTCAGGGTAATAATAGTGAATATTTACAAACTGCTGAAGCCTTGCAACTATAGTGCAGGAACCATAGGTGTAGGGGCAGGCAAATTTTTGGGTTTTGCGAAGGATTTTGCCCGAATTTTCCCAAATTTGCCCGAAAAATTTTTGGGCCATTGTTTGGGCGAATATTTTCTCATGACGACGTTATGGGGATGTCCTCGAAAAAAAGTCTTCATGTAATTCTGCACACGCTGGGCGCCATTTTTGCCCGTATTTACAGGGAGCTTACCCAGATTTTCAGGGATTTTGCTAAGGTTTTCACAGATTTTGCCAGGATTTTCACCAAATCAAAACTTTTGGGGGCGTGCTTACATCCCTTGCACCCCGCCTCCTACACCACTGCAGAGAACCAGCAGTGAATGCCCTACACACCAACGCTGTTGATTTCCACAAGGATATTCAGCAGTATCAGAAGAACTACACAGATTTGATGCTTTTGTCAGCAAAAGCACAGATGATCCTCAAAAACAAGTTACTGTAAATGCTGAGATTTTGGGCAGTCCGCGAAAGTTTATCGTAACGAGTGTATTTTTTATTCTTCGAAACGCTGTTTTTATAGTTTCGACAGTAGACGTTTTAACTACCAAAATTTTATATCTTCTGTCAACCCTTTGTATACTTGGACACCATATGCTTTTTGCGCGTGTGTTGCAAGTTGGCTCAGCAAATAATATGCGAATGCAATATGTTGGTGACCATACCATTTTTGTTATGGAAAACCGATACTAAGCCAAATAAGTGGGTATTGAGCTTGTTAATGGAAAAGATATTCTACCGAAACAGCATTTCATTATTTTAAGAAACAATTTCGGGTTTGGCGAGTTGTGAAGTTTGTGGACGCTTGATAACCTCTATAAAATGTTTTCAAGATAGGATTACAACTTATGATGCTGTAGCTAATTAAAATCGAAGTAAAACTTTTTGAGATCTGACACACTTTGTTCAGACCACCCACATCTAAAGCAAAAGATAAAAACAGAAAATTGCGAGGTGAAAATAAATATTAGAACTATCTTCCAAGAGGAAAAAACGAGCACAAATATTTTGACGTCATCTACTAACAATGCGTCCAGTCTTTTTCAAACCAGGTATGACCAATGATGTACAGCATAGGCAGGGTATCACGGCAAAACGAAAGTATTAGTTTCGCAAGCAATTCATCACAGGTACCATAAAAAGGTAATTACCTTTGGACTGCTGCAAAAGTGAAAGCTGTGCAGATCTATAAGCTAGAAATACCGTAAACAGATTTGTAGATTTTGCTTTGAGGTTTCTCTCCAACTTTACCAAGCGTGAAAAAAGTTTAACAACGATTGTTTAAAACATGAACGGCAGCATCACAGCGTAAGTTTTCTTTGCGATTCTAGCTGTAAGCTATAATGCATGCACAAGGGGGTACGCAAGGAGGGGGCTGGGGTTAACCTCCCCCCCTTGAGCTCGATATTTTACAAAAACTTTACTGTAAGGGGAGTGTATAGCTCTTGATTTTTTACAAAAATAAGGGGCGTGCGAGTAGACGAATGTCCCTATTATGTCAAGAAACGTCGCTTGAAAACATGAATATGACGTCATAAACAGCGCACACCAAATACAAATAACCACCATGTGCCACTGAAGGAAACCTCCCCCATGAAAATTTTCTGTGCACGCCAATGTGTATGCGTAGATTTGTTTTCCGAGGACCGACGTAAACTCCGCAATTACTATCAAGGATTGATGTTTTCATTACTATGCAATGATTTAGGTGTAGTTTTAAATAAAATAACAAGTATTTATTGGTCTTTTCAACACCAAAGTGAGATTTTTTCAAAGCCATGAGGTTTTAGTAGCAGTCATGTTTCTAGAGATTTTAAAGTGCCAGCGACACTTGATTATTATAGCCACACTTGCTTCAACCTTTAAATTTAAGAACCTTTGCGATGAACCAAGTAACCATACCCCAAAAGAGTAAAAACAATCCTTGGATGAATTGATAAAAATAGAGTTCAAAAAATGAGTAGCTTTTGAGTTACCTTGACTTAGTTCACTCAATGCTTCATCAATTATTGCTGCACTGCGTAAAAACATGCAACGCTTCGGAATCGAACCAATGCTTAAAGCTTCTTGCGTATCAGCAGCTGAGCATTGGGTGCAAGTTAGGATACCGTAGAACTAAGAAGAAATAAGAAAACTGAGAAACATTTTATAATCTGTTTATTTGAACACATTGCTTCAATGCGCTGAAACCGTGCAGTCGGATACAAAATTTATCAAATCAATCAACATAAAACGAAAAAAACATTAGTGCATCAGAGTCAAAAGTTTTATTTGGATGACCTGAATTTATCGCTCTGCTTGATTGAAATATTCCTGTTGATTATGCAGCGTGGAAAGATTTGTCCTATATCTTATGCTCAACGTAAGATCCTTATGTCAAAATCAAGAGCAAAAGAAGTGGGTTCATCAGATAAAAGGTTGAGATGCTATCCCACTTAAAATATTTCGTTGTACTGTATAGCTTATTGGTCATGCTAAAAGCAATCCAAGCACAAATACACAAAGAGAGCCCCTTCAGGTTGTTAAAACCATATTGATATTTTGTTTCTCATGTATGATACATCTGGCAATATTTGACACATAATTTTGATTTTAAAAATGGTGCAAAACAACAAAAACTCTGCGAAAATCAGTCGTGTGGAAAGAACAAGGAAAAGTGTAGCAATTAATTTTGAAAGCACTCCCTGGAGTACGTCTGCTAACCTTGCGAACGTAATTCAGCTTACGCGTTCTACCAACGCTCTGTTTTGAGTCATCGCGGCGTGATTCCGTCAATGTGGGTTTTTTGCGTTGCTTGGTAAATGACGTCAGATAGTTTTTCAGTTTTAGTGAAAACAATCTATTTGAAAACGACGTTTTTTGCAGTTTTCTACTTGTCGCGGCTTATATTCTTGACGTCAGTCAGTCAAGATCTTCTGATCTGTGAGTTTGTGTTATGATTTATTCATTTTAGTCTTGAGTTTGTTTGCTTTCTCTGCTCTTGCTTTAGTCCTGCCAACTTTTCACCCGTAAGCATTGCTTGCAGATTTAAGGACTGAGGATGCGTAGTTTTGCGTGAAATCGAATTCCTATATGCTGATTGATTAGACTTCGTCGCCTTGGTGGAGACTAGTTATTTGGTTCACGTTGAGTGAGACAGGAATATTTGCTAATTTAATTAAACTTAACTAAATATTACGGACAACAAGGGAAAAATACTAAAGAAAAATCACTGTTCGAAGAAACCTTGTAAGTTTTTCTTTGAACAATAAGTTGCTACCATTGCAAACGCTCAGTTTTTTCTGTGTTTGAATAGAAGAAAAACAAAATGGCGTTCTAACAAACGTGCTTTAGAAGTCACCGTGTCTTACGCCAATATTCTGCTAATCTGCTCACAAATGTAAGTTTATGAAGCTCTCCAACTCATTTTTTCTCTAAATTTTAATTTTTCTCGGAAACCGTTCAACGAGTTAAAAAGACAAAGAGTAAAAAAGTCTTTGCCAAACGTTGCAAATACAACAGCGCCGAATTTGTATTGCGGGAGCCCTGGGGCCCAGGCGCGATGGGAGGCCCCATGTGCGGATACAAAATGTTTAGGTAGAGGATGGTCGATAAAGTCACTTGTATTTCCGCATATCATTAATATTTATGATGTAATCTTGTGACGTCACAATGACTAGTGATTTGTGAAACTGTTGCAAAACCAGTCGCTAGAAGCATCGCATCTTTTTTAATATTTGCTTGAAAAAGTTTTGAAAATTTTTTGGAAAAACTTTCTGGGTAGTCCAACGTATTTGATCATCTCTAAACGCCAGCCCTCGCTCTGCAATAAATTTTACGACAGAAACCAAACGTTGCAGGCAGAGGCGATTTCCGTGCATTGATTGATCTGACGGGCTATTTCTGTATCAATTCTCCATAGTGACCAACACAGTTGCATCTGTGGCTAAATTTAACCCTGGCATCTATATGTGCCATTGAATGCTTGGGATTGTCAGGCGCTCAAGAGCGTGCTTCCAATCGAAGATTCCTTTTCAAAAAAGGAAACACACACATTTAGTCATATCCGCGTACATCTGTTTACAAGTCCATCCAGTGCAAATGCACGGCGCCGCAAATGGACACCCATTTGTACCCACCGCACCATAACTCATCAGCTTGTCTGACAAGCAGGGGCGCAAGCAGCTCTTCATTTCGGGGGGGGGCAATTATCATGAAGTTTCATTCGATGACGTCATCGTGCTTATTTAATCGTGGTACAACTTTTTCGCAAACGGTCACAAATAAATTTCTCTTCGCAACATTTCCGAAAATTAGAACTTTTTAGTTTTAATTAAGATTCAGACCGAACGATCAGGACAGAGTAAAAATTACTGTAATAGTCTAATACAAAGACCTGTTTCCGTACTCAGCTACTGCAGCCATGGCTTTAGGGTGGAAGATGTATAGGCTTCTAGTGAACCTGCCTAATTTTTCGTCTTGATTTAGCAAAATTGTTCTAGCCGTATTCTTCTAGCACAGGGGTACCCAACCTGGGCTACATGTACCCCAAGCGGTACATTTGCCTATTTGAAGTGGCACATTTATTGCACAGCTGCCACAAAGTAACTTTGAGAAATATAAACAGAGTCTGCTGTTGCAACCTCTTCGCTGGCGTTGCGCTGAATGCGCGATTCACCACGAACGGAATGTGCGCGAAGAACAACACCAAATATATGTGGTGCGAACAAGCAATAATAGAGCGATCTCGTCGGGTGAACTTTGTTATTGCTTGCTGCCACAGTGTGAAGCTTTGCGCGCTTGCCGCTCGGTCTTTCCGATCGCAACACTATCTTTAGTTTTATAAAAATAAAATTTCTATTAAAAATTTAGTGGATTTTTGTGATTTTACTCAGCTTTCTCGTCATAAGAAAGTTTAGGGATACTTACCCATCTGTCGAAATGCTGAAGGGGTACATGGTCAGAAAAAGGTTGGGAACCCCTGTTCTAGCATATATTTGGATTTCTTTCACAAATGAAGATCCCAAACTTGAGAGATATCTTATGTCAAGGGTGAAGGGATCTTTGATTGCTACCATTTTGGGCAAAACGAATCAGGTGTCTTGTGTGTTTGGCGCATAACGGATCAGGTATGTTTGGGGCGGCTTTTTCTGGCATCCACGAGTTGTGTGAAAGTTTTTAAAAGCAAGTTTAAGGCTATGAGCTTTCAGGGCTTGCATTGGTTGCAAAAGTTAGGGTCTGGTAAAGCGTCATTTGGAGCCAAAGGGGTGTAGTAGGTAGGTGCGATAAACCCTTGACTAGCACTCATATGGCACTTTACTAAACCCTTTTTGCCAAGCCGTGGTACTGGTACCAACCCAAAAAGACACAAAACGTGAAACAGTCCTCACGCTAAATTTAGTTAAAAACTATCAGGTTTCGAACCGAAAATGCAAATAAAAAAACGTTTTTTAAGAAATGTACTAAGTCAGGGTTGGGCAAATAGCGGCCTTCGTGCCACATGTGGCCGACCACAGCGTTTACAGTGGCCCACGGAAGCACTCAGAAAAATCCTCAAATCAGAAATATCCACCAACTCATCACAGTACAGGTTCGTGCTAAGGCTACCGTGAACCGAGACTTGCTTCAATTGCCATTATAAGGTACGACCCTCCGTTATACGTGGCCTTTTCAAAGTGGCCCATGAGCCAAATTAATTGCTCACCCCTGTACAGGTGATCCGTTTTGCCCCTAACAAAAGTAATCAAAAGGCCGTCGTAGAAGAACAAGCGGTTTGACGTGACCACAAACTTTTTAGATAACAACCAACATGTCAAGATTTATCTTATCACTTTGAAAGTTTCACCGGTTTGCACGGTTCAACAGTACCTTAATGTTATAAAGTTTCATGAGGCCAAATTGAGGCCTGTCTCAGACAAAAGTAGTACACGAACAAAAGGATTAGAACATGCCTGAGAAATACCAACATTTTAAACTATCTCCCAACTTTTGACAATTTCAGCATATCTGTGGTTACGTACCAAGTTTGCACGAAATTTTCGATCAGATGGCCTGCCTTATGATAAATCTTGTAAGGAGATAATTAAGCAGTAGGACAAAGAAAAATTCAAATAAGACTTTTATAAAAAAATGATTAGAATATAAAATTTCATCTTTAGTCTTTGAAAGTTTCTGCAAATGTCTAAATTGCTAGACAATGTTTTGAAATTTTCTGGGGAGCAAATGCCCCAAATTCCCCCCTGGTTGCGCGCCTGCTTACAACAACAACATACACTCGGCGCACTGGGCGGATCACCAATGGAATGCGGAGTGGG
>JGI24022J15233_10002540_pt1 | contig 17220 bp, 11 predicted proteins | sample Ectturendosymbi2_FD_15233 | JGI IMG/M metagenome (IMG submission 15233)
CGTCTGCTATCGGAGAATTGCCACAGTCGGCACAATATCAACATTCGGTCTTAAGTTGGTTTTCGACAATGGGCCAGAAATGATGCACAAACTAACATCGTCGCCTGCCACTGTAGGGCCCAGTCCCGAAAAGGTAACCTTTCGGCCGCCGCTCCGGGGTATTTCCACGCCTGAGCCTCGTATTTTCGAAGATACTTCCTATGCTGGCCGGCTCACATCGAAACTTCGCCCAGGGATAATTTTTTATCTGGGTATGGGGCACACCGAAAACATACGCGTACAGGCACATCGTTCGAAGTTGTTTTTACCTTGTGAGTCATGTCTTCTCAGTTTCATGATCAGAAAAACTTGGCAAATTTTGAGGAATAAATCAGCGGAGTGCGTTAGCTTCTTCCGGTTCCAACTGGTTTCACACGTCGTGAGGTTGGTAATGATTGCAAAAATTACATTCCCCAATAGAAAGGTAATCGTTAAGTGAAACAACTCTGCTCAAAAGCAAGTTAATTGTGTGGATCATCGCAATCAAAACAAAAGTCTTATCACATCCAAGTATTTTGCGCTATTACTGCAGCCTGATGTTCTTCACAATGTACCAAGCTTATTTCATGATTGGTAATCCTTCGAATCGCGCACACTATTATTCTCGTCACGAGTAGACCGTACTGTGCGGTCCTATCTGGAAAAAATCCAACATCGAGTCATTGGCCAGGAAGGCATAGAACGAGGCGCGGAATCTATCTAGTCATCAAAGAGGAAGTTTCCAAAATAAAAGCGACACAAGCTTGGAAGGAAATTATTCGTGAACAACCTGCCAGCAATGACTTCTTTTAACCTGACTAGCTTGCAACCTCATTCGGCCTACCTGCCTCCATTTTTCGGCGGTGTATGTGAAAAGGGTACCTGGGATTAATACAAGATTTAAATATTCGCTTCGTACTATTTTGCATTGGAAACTTGTTCAGTTCTGTAGCAGCAGTGATGTTCCTGGTTAAAATGTATAGGAAGAACCATGTAACAAGTGCAATTCCAACAGAAATATGCCATTCTCGCGTGAGGTTTCTGAGTATGTGAAAAGCGCATTCATCTGAACTGAGTACTTCATGCAACCTTACCGGTAATGTTTGCTGCCAGATTTCTTTTTCAAGTGAAGAATGAAGGGCGAGCGATCAGGATTGATTTTTAGAAGGTGCTCTCTGCGCAAAAGCAGGTGAGAGTTGTCCATTGCGTGAACTGCGAAAGTGTTTTCGTCGATCTGAACAACAAAAGTAGGTCCTTTGAAAATCAGATAAGTTTAGCCAATATAATGGGTAAGGGTAAGTGCGACTACTTTCAGTGATTCCTTGGTTCAACACCAAACGAAGCCCATTGTTTATCACGGTTATATAGGGAGCTGCTGAAAAACTGTGTTCAGACACAAGCACAAAAATAAAATAGCAGTGGGTCTTAGTTATATTCAAAGCACCAATGGTCACTATTTGGCTTTGGTTTGGCCAATAAAATTACTAAAAGTGTGTGAAGTGAAACAAGGAGGCATTGATTAGAGTTCAAGTCAGGGTTCAAACAAACACAATGCGTAACAGCACATCTGCCTCAGTTTTCAAAACAAATTGACAGTTGTTGTGCTTGCAAATTTAGAAAAGCACCATGCTTCCCGGCTAACCTTTGCAAATTCACTTTCGGCAAAAATGATGCCAATACAAACGCTTAAAAACAATAAAAAGAAAACCTTACAACTTACTGGTGTTTTTCTAGTTCTCAGTGCCACTGTTCCTGGAATGTAGCAGTCTTTCTTTCCTCTTATCTCAGTTTTCGCCAAAACAAAATCGCCTTCCTGCAAAGTGGACTATTTGTAAATGCTTCCCATTCTTGCGAACGATTCACGTTCATGGTCAAATTTTCATGTCTATCTGTAAGCCAGGTCACTTTGTTCAACTACCGACGAGCTGCCGAAAAACAGCTGAGGTTAGTCAGTCTCGTCGAATCACTGGCAACTCCTGCGCCGAAGACAATAACTGGCCACTCCGGGCCGGGGACATACCGAAGTTATTGTTAGTCTGGGTCAGCTCGCAGGGAATGTGAAACGTAAAAGTTTTGGGAAAGGAAAGTCCGAGCGAGACCCCAGGACAATCAATTAAATTGGACGAATTGCGACCTTGACGAATCTAGAACAGGGATGTAGAACCTGCAGCACACTGATCAAATGCGGTCCGCGTGAACATTTAATATGGACCGCATCAGAATTTTCGTTACTCAAGTTAGAACAAACGTTGCGTCGAAACGAAACCCATGACAAATAGACACGTAGCATTAAGTCAAGAGAAGTCTCTCGTGTTCTTTATAGTTTTCTCTCCTTATTTTCCTTGGGAAGATGAAGGTAGAAATTTAAGATAAAAGTAATTATATTTTGCGGCACACCAGCGGTTTTCCACGATTCATGCGCCACGTGGCTATATGTAGGTTCCCCACCCCTGGTTCAAAACACACGGAATGAGTATATCGAAGTAGAGCGCCAAACTTGAATCCACAAAATCGGGCACCATCGAGTCTCGTATGTAGAGTAACTATGCCCACAGAGTAGCCTCTGGACTAAAACAATTTGCCAAAGACCTGGGTTGCATAGCTTCAATCAGCTGCGCCATACTGCAAAATTATAATTTTCCACAAGTTTCAAATAGCATTAATTTTTGTCACAAAATTAAAAAAACGATATGCTGTGACTATTTATTGTGCTCAGTTGTTTATCAGTGACGTCACGCTCACGAAAGGTTTGTGGCTTTTGTTATCGGGTTATTTGTTAGATATACGCATATGGTGAAATAGATTGCAGTGCAAGAAAACTAGTGGGTATTTGCTTGTTTTGCCCGGTGCTTTTAGCGAGGATAAAACTCTCTCAGATAAAGCTAAATATAAACAATCATGCTGTTCTTTTTGCTACACAAGTTGTATCGCAGCATTTACCACCAGGTTTCAAATCAAGCAGATAAATTAGCTCTTCTGGCGATTATTTCATTTATACATAAAAAGCACTTTTCAAACTGCAATTTTAGGTTTAGCGAGGAAATATATCACAAGCGCAGCATAGATGCTGTCTCATTCTCCTTTTTCAATGGGCTGAAAAGCATGTTTTGTTTGCAGCGACTGTTAAAATAGCTACAAAGTTTTCTTTCCTGTCCACTGCTCAGGCTGTATGAAATAAAATAATCGCCAGAAGAGCTAATTTATCTGCTTGATAAACAATCATGTTCGGGCGGCAATAGCTCAGTGGTTAAATGTCGGCCTCCCAATTGGAAGGTTGGATGTTCACAACCACTGAGTGAATTGCCGTAGCGCTCGTTGGGCAAGAGCGTTCACCTCAACCGCCCCGGCAAGAAGCACAGTTCAGGCTTCGGCCTGCCGCCAATTGCCGTCACCAAAAATTAAAAAAATAAATAAATAAAAAATCGTGTCAGTGCTACCTACACCACTTTTCTCCCAAATTCAGTTCAGTTTTGGTTAATACATAAAACCTGTCCTGAAATATTATACTATCATGAAGCGCCTCACTGTGCAAACAAGACACAGCTACTGCTTTTCAGGTCGAACACAAAGTCTTGCAAATACTGTACCCTTGTTTACGAAAGAAGTGCTGCTTTGCCCAGACAGAAGCGAATGATGACGGAGATTGTTCATTCTTTGCAGTTTCTTATGTTTACAACAACAACTGCAGTTATCGCCAGCACAAACTCGCACAACATTCGCAGCAAAACAGCAACTCATAGATTCGTGTCAAAAATACCGCCATATATTTTTGAAGCCATAGTTTTTTACAAGAGAAATGATGTTGCATCAGTTTGAAAATGTGGAAAAAAAGAGACTGAAATCATAAAGCTACTCTGAGTTGGATAAACACGTTTAACGTGTTGTTTCAACGAAGTTTAACTGTTGCCAGCATCGGTTGAAAGAGTGAAATAAGCATATAAATCCTTCTGCAGAAGCAAAAGTCAAAGATATTTACTGTAAACTCTTTGTCCCATGTGCAATTTAACTGAATGAAATTTGGAAGTCTTGCAAAGTCTTAGCAGCAGAAACTGCGTAGAAACCTATGGTTTAAATTATATCATACGGATCGTTTCGAAAAAGAAATGTTTTCATCGTCAGAAAAGATTCACTGAATAAATCTTCTTAGGAATTGTTGCTGATAATAATAATAAAATGACCTGATTTTCAAAACCACCAATTTGATTTTCTTTGGTTGTAGCGTTATTGTTGTTCCTAAAAAGATTCGACTCATGAGAATAGTTCACCTCAAGGTCATCATCAAGATTTTCTTCGTAACGTGGTATGATGAAGCGAGTTTTTGTGTTTTGCTGCCGTCTGCTCCTTCTTCCTCGAGTTTCCAGAAAGTTGTCTACATCGCGACGTTCGAACTGGACCACTGCCCACTGTGAATCTACTCGTTCTTTGATCTTTGCCTCGTAATAGAGTTCATCCTCTTCATCTCTACAGAAAGGACACGAATTAAGCACTACCGCGTTGTTGCTGTTGCTGTAACTTCCGTGTTGCTGGTGCTGTTGTCGTAAGCGTTGGAGTTCGCTTTTTTGATTGGACAAAGATGCCTCTGTGTTAATTATAAACTGAAGCACAATGGTCCCAAACACGTCAGGCACGCGTGTTTCAATTTAGCAATGCAAACCTAAATTTTAGGTTTAGCGAGGAAATGTATCACAAGCGCAGCGTAGATGCTGTCTCATTCTCCTTTTTCAATGGGCTGAAAAGCATGTTTTGCTTGTAGCGATTGTTAAAATAGCTGCAAAGTTTTCTCTCCTGTCCACTGCTCAGGCTGTATGAAGAGTTATTTTTTTTGACTCAGTCTGGAGCTTTAGTTCTGCATTCAATCACTCCAGTCAAACACTGTCCTATATAGTCAAGTTACGTTTTGCTCAGGGGGAACCGGTACGTTTTCTATTGAATTGACTTTAATCAGAAAATTGTGTTGTTGCCGCCGGTTTTAAAAAGTTAAAAAAATCCTGACAATTAATGCTCACCAATCGTTTCAATCAAACCAACGCCTACCACGCCTGGACTAAAGTTTTATCAAAACTTCAAACTGACAAGAACCAAATGTATTTACACCTTGAATCACCTCTGACCCCAGAAAAACGAGCGATAAGTTACTTCATTATAATCCCAAACATCAATTAAATGCTCTAGATTTGCTGTAAGCTTTCGAGGAATCAGCCCACAGGGCTCTGCTTTCATCTTTTAGCGATGATTCAAATTTGCATACATCTGCATTCGTACAATCTGATTCAAAAAGAATCTAAAATTGTAGGACTGACGATCAGTAGTGTTAATCGATTTCCTATATAAAAAAAATTGCCGACTGTTGTTTTTGTTACCTTTGTAGAAACTAGTTATTTAATTCCAAACGCGATGACATAAAAAAGGAAGCACTTTTCAACTTGCAAACCTTTGGAATCGACTTGCAATTCAGGTGCATCTTAAAACTTAAAAATACCGTTAAATTGTGCAGATGATGCTATGTTGCTGCAATGCTGTCACGCTTTAAATGTTCTCCCTGGACCTCTTATAATTTTGAGCCCAGGTAGTGTGACATACTAGAGGGAGTCAAAACCTTTTTGTCCAGCTGAACATCCCCATAATGTTTCATTTCAGCCTGGTGTTAGGATCTTTGAAATTTAACCTTTCTTCTAAACCTTCTGCTACAAACGTATGAAAATGTTATCCAGATCCTGCTGAGATTTTTTAATCGAATGAAAGCGCTTTGAATGCTTTTGCGATCGAACATTTGGAAGTTTAACTAAGTCGGACATTGCTGCTGGGATATGAAATACGTGAACAAATACGAGATGCTACTGTGAAGTGGTCGAGTAGCCCCAATAACTTAGTCTCGATCAATTTAAACGAATGAATTTTTAATAAATTAGATAAGATCTGTGTATGGCCATTGTTTAGGTCCGTAACATACATGCAGATATATCAACTGAATAGCATCTTTGAAAAACTTCGCGATAGAAAAACTGATTAATAGGTGCACGGCAGGCAGCTGAATATTTCTACTGTTTTAGGTTGAACAACTAGGATGGATGCGAGACAAAGAGGAAAACAAGTTCATTACTGATATGGTTTTTATAATCGAGGCGGTTTTGACGAATATAGAAAATACAAAATTTCAAGTTCAACTCTTACCTTGCTAACACTTTTTGTCCTTTGACAACGTTCACAAAATCGCAAATCAGGTACAAACGCTCACTGTCAGATCTTGGCATGATACTTCAAAAAATCTCAAAAGAAAGTGTATATTAGTATGAAACAAAAATAAAACATCATCCTGCATGAACAATAGTGAAATGTAAGGTTTCAACGGCAAGGCAAGAGAAACCAGTGAAAAGAAGTTCTGTTGAGGTCAGTGAGCTCGATTACAAAACAACTATCTTGAAACCATGACAATGTTTGGAGCAGCAGAGGCTATACAGTTGAAGTAGCAAGTACACAAGGTCGCAAAAGTTATTTTGCAATTGCAACGTTTATGGAAAAATATCAATTACAATTAGTATAAATCAGAAGACTGGTGATTTTATGATTGTGGTGTTGTCATCAGAAAAACCCAACGATTCACGTTTTTGTCTATAGCAGGGGTCGGGAACCTTTTTGGCTAAGGGAGCCATGAAACCTACATACTGTATTTTTAATTGTATTTCCGTAAGAGCCATATGGCATTTTTCAACACTTAATGTAACTAACGTGTGTATTTTTAATCAAAATCAACAATTTTGAACAATGGTAAATGTCGGAATTTTCTCTTATAACATGCTTCTTACTGTAAATGCGACTTCTGGTGCTGCATGGTGTTGCTGATGGCTTTGTAGTCAGGTAGATGGAAAATCAGAGAAAAGTTTCATTCGTAACAATCGTGTTAAGAAAATATCAAGCGAGCCAGATGCTGTCATGAAAAGCGCCACATCTGGCTCGCGAGCCATAGTTCCCGACCCCTGGTCTATAGAATCGATGCCCATACTCCAGTACCATAAAACTACCAATATCAACAATGAGAATCACTCGACAAGGGTGAAAAGATAATACAGCATAAGTATCCAATGAAAAGCTTTTGTTTTTCAGTATTTGCTAACGCTTTTATCGCGCTGACCATGTTTAGGAGAATTAGTTGGTCTCTTATTTTATCCTTTCCTAACGGTGGCTACCCCAGAATGGATGTTCAACATATAGTGTACATTTCACATAAAACATATGTGTCACTGTTATAACGTTATCGGGCTTGATAAGAGCTTATAAGACCATCCACGTCCTATGCTGATATCAAAGTTGTTGACTGCGACTGATCTTCTCTAAGCCATTTTAATGCTCTGCTGTTCAAGTAAATCTATTTAAGGATTGTAAAATAAGCAGAACTCCTATTCATGCCATGTGTTTGGCAAACAGAAAAGGTCTGTCTGAACCAAACGCGCTATCATCCGTGAACAACTTTAGGTAATCAGCACTGTCAACGAAAATCAAGGTGTGGGCAGCCTCAAAACTGTGACATTGGCTTAAAACACTCCGACGCCTGTACAAATTTTCCTAAATTCACCGATACTGATGCACGAGTACAACCCTCACCTCGAACATCATTCTTATGTTTAACCGTTCTTCGGCTTCCATTTTCAGCAACAGTTTCAAGCCGATGAATTGTCTATAGCATTTCGACGAAACAAATGCAAACGCATCTTATATCGTATGCTTCACGTTGTACCGAGCATATATGTCAGAAGTTTGCGAAAATGGAAAAGTGTACAGAACTTAAACAACACTTTGTGGCGCAGTGCCATCGCACGCAGGCGCCGGAAAGTGCACGTTCTCCAAGAAATATTTTAGTCCCTCATGTGCACCCCTGCAGGTACAACGTTGCTATGTAACGAGCGAATTAAAGAACTGAAGACCCAAACAAAACATTCTCTATCAGTCCGTCCCATGAGAAAACATCTGTACGTTATTACTGTTGCTTGGTTGTTTGTACAAGAGGACGCATCTGTTGTTTGAGCAAGCAGCTGAGATGTCAAATGAGCAATGGTGAATTTAAGGTTGTGGCACTTTCTTCGCCACCCCTTTTTCAAACGTATGCCCCAGGCCCATAACCAGGGGTGGCGGGGGGGCTAAAATTTCCCCCCCCCTGGAAAAATGTGTTGGATCTAGTTTGAAAATATTTAACATACTGTAGTTCAAAAAATTTGGGCCCCTCTCAGAAAACTCTTTGCCTCTCCTGGTGTCCCAAGCTGGTTACGGGCCTGGTGTGCCTCCCCCTATTCGTAAAATGTCGATCATATTTGGTGCTTATTGCTACACGTAAGGTTTCTTACCAATATGTGTTGCTTGTTGTGTGGCGCAAACAGAAGGCTTTGTTAAGTCAGATTCAGAACCTAACAATCTGAAGTGTGAAGGCTAATAATGTTGTTGATAATGGGACAAAAATATCTATCATGCTTTGAAGTAGCTTTTTTTGATGAACAGCACTTCTACATCTAAATTATTATCACTCATACGTACGAGTAGTTTAAAATAGTAAGATATACAATATGCATGTTATGCGAACTGTGTAAGTTACATATTTGCTGTGATTTTTCAAGTAGCCTGAGTGCCTACTTGTGTTAAGAAGGCCTCCCTCAAATATTTGCCTTGGGCCTTCAAATTCCTTGTTCCACCACTGCGAATGAGTCAAGTTGATACTGGCAAGATCCAGGTTTTTATCTGTTGCAAGTTAACAACAGCAGAACGTTTGGTGCAATCAGGTCGTGCTGGACAACGCATTGCAAAATACTCACATCCAGAACTTCACACATCATTTGAGTTTTTCGTCGCACGTTGGTGAAGGTTCACAAAACCTTGACGACTTTTCAAGTTGCCAGTTTGTATGGACTAAACAAGCAACATTCTTCGCCAGGATTTGGCCAGTAAACACGAGTTCAGCACATATTGCATTACTTGGTTGCAACGCCACGTGTAACAAAACGACTTTGTGCCTTGTGCTTTTTGAGTGGTACGTTACTTACTTGCATCTGAGCTGAAACCCTTTGGTATTTGGCATAGTGCCTGTCTAACCTGTGAGATGGCTTGAGAATACATAGCAACTGCGGTTTATCGCGCGTAACTACGTAAACAATGTTTCATCAGCTTTTGCGCATTTCCAGTGCTACGGGATGCTTGTAGTGCTGAAGTAAGTCCGTCAATGCCTGCAAAAGAACTTATTTCTGATCAATATTGCAGTGAATCTGACCTAGATAACCGAAAAACCTGTATCAAAGCAGCAAAAAGCCTGTCAAACGTCTCTTTTGGGAGAACATCGTCACACAAAAGATAGAATTCAGTCGCGATATCCAAACAACTATTCACGAGGTGGAACCACGACATCGAACTTAAACAAAAGACGCAGACTACCTCATCTTTTGTTAACCAGCAGAACAAAAGCTCACGTCGGCTTTAACGGCGTGGCCTTCGTAGTATTGCTTTTTCCGTGCTTTACTAAATGTGCTTCGAATCTGCTTATAATGTCCTCCAACGAAGATTAACTCGACCGCAGCAACATGTTGCACAGTTTCGATTCTGAACTTACAAAAAGCATCGTTCTGAAAACTTAAAAATGAGAACATTTTCATTTATAATTTTCCCAAAAGTCCAAAGAAACGAAACCTTTCACCGCTTTTTCGATCAAACCACTGACTTCAAGTGTGTGGAGAAAAAAAACTTGCAACCCTTCTGTAGCTTTAAAGCCGAAAGAACCTTCTAGCAAGAGCAACCAGAGCCATGAACTGCGCTTGAGCTTTAAGAAAGTCTTCTTTGCATCCAATAAACTACAGAGCGATGTGTTCTCGCGATAAAACTACATTTCAATTCTGATCTCCAACGAATGACGTCTCCTCCTCCCGCCGTGTTGACGTTATGTTTTTAAAAACAGGGTGTGGTCGGACTTGTGCATTGAGGTCTTCGGTTTATCAGCAACGAAAGAAAAAGTCGTCTAAGGGCGTGGAACGGACGCGCATGACAAGTTCCGGACGTTGTCACTTCAAACCCGAAGTTATTTCTTTTGGATTTAAGTGATCGCGGCCACAACGCATTGCTGCTGTTCGTCGTTTTGAAAAAAAGGAAATAAAGTTCATAAACTGCCAGAGGAGACGATAAATAAACAAAGGGTATATGAGGTGTCGTTGTTCTGCTTGGGCTAAACCTTACGAATGTTGAACAATCACACTTGGCAAATGAACTCAAGTCAAGCCGTGCACACTTTTCAATAGATTTTTTGTTAAATTTTTTTCAACTTCGTATACAACGGAATACGTAGTATTTTGATCAGACTGCTAAAAGTTGCACACACAATAGAAAACGATATACAGATTGAAGAGGTGCTGGTTTGATAATATGACTTTTTCTCTTTAAAATGTTGGTAGCTGTTCAAGAAAGAAGTATTTGTCTTTGGATATCTCGCTCTTTCTCGAGGATAAACCACAGAAGGTTTTTCCATGTCTCAGGACTGTTTTACAAGTGTTTCAACCAATGATGTTCTGTGCTATAGCCTCGAATAGCGGCGGTTGGATAGTTCAGTGGCAGAGCTTGCTATAGATCTTTGTTAGCAGACTGGACTCTGTACCAGAATGGGACAAAACCGAAGACTTAACAAATGGAGCTTGCTTTTTTGCAGTCTCGTGCTCAGCGTTGTTGAGGGATGCAAGGATACCATCATGCGCAGTATTGCCAGTGACTTGCTCCCACTGCAGGAGCCATCACGTTGTGGCTGTGTGGCAAGGGCTAAATGCAAGAGCAGCATTTAGTGGCAAGCGGAGGTGGGCCTCCGCAGGCCATTCGTGACGCCCTAACGGGGGATGAAAATGTTATGTAAGGAAATTTTTAAAGGGATGAAAATGATACAGGGTGCAATTTGATATTGCTTTGAGTATAGATAACAAAGACAACATGAAAAAAACGCATGGATCAAAAGATCAATGGGCGACTATAGGTAAGAGCAAGACCACACTCTTAAACGCGGTATGAGCTGAGTGGTTGTCCATTATTGTCCCTGAAGGATTGCTGCTGGTGCCAATCCTTTCTTATATTCTCATGACGTTTTAAAAAGTACATTCTTAGAAAAATTTACGTTTTCACGAGACTGCTCGGTGTTTTCTATGCGGTAATGTATCTTTTCTTACAGCATCGTTCAGACCGCTTAGACCAGGGTTTCTCAAACGGGGACCTCGGTCCCCCTTGGGGGCCACGGAGCGGTTCTCTGGGGTCCCCGAGCAGAGGTCTTCACTAGGTAGCTTTGCCGTAATATTGCATAACCCAAGTGTCACGATATACAAGCATTCGCCAGTTAAACTTAGAAGAGGGCCACGGCTCATGGAAGTTTGAGAACCACTGGCTTAGACAATATGAGGCTGACTTCGAGACTACCAGGAAAGAAGTTTCTTCAAGCAATCCTCCATAAGATTCTCACCGTTGTCCCAGCAGAGGATGGATCCACATTCATCATAACAAGCGACTTTGCCGCTATCAGTTCAAGAACCTTGTGGTTTTTTCTTACCCAGGAACCCTGACGACGGTAAATGTTTTCAGGTAGAAAATATCCTGGACGAAAATCTTTTCGAACTATTTTCAAAACCTTGCAAAAACAGAGAATTTCGCCATACATTTAACGTTTGAAAACTTCAGATACAAAACATTACTTTCGCTCTTCCTCGTCATTGCCGCGTTGTTCATACCGATGCTATTTCTTCTGCCAAAAAAATTACTTTTTTCGCTGATGTGCTCTCAGTCACTTTGAACTAAGTATTTGAGTCATAGAAATGTAATTTTAGGGATATACAGATTTTCGAGAGATGTTAATTGTTTATTTTGCAAATAACAAAAAGTGTTATGTGTCTAGGGGTCTTCTCCTGTGATTTTGTGGCCGTTAGTCTTTATAAATTCGAACTAACTCTCAGTAGTCGTATCGTAAATCTTTATTTGCCTGTTGCTACGAAGTATTACGCTTTCTGAGGTGGTTGTGCATCTAGCTACGATTATCGCCATAGAGTTTATTCAGTGCGGCTTGCACAGCTTGGCCTACACGCTTTTGTAAAGCGCGTGATAATAGGTAATACTCTTCAACGCAATTCGTTCAATAATAAAACAAAGGCTGGCCCCATGCCCTGTCACGAGATTCATACGCCAGAGAACGAGTATTCAGTAATGCGAAACATAAAAATCAAAGTATTTTCTAACACTTAAAGTAGTTCAAATCCGTAATTGAATGCAAGCAGTTGAAGGCAACTCAGGCAGAAATGGTTTCAATTAGGAGTTGTTCAGGAAGTAACAAAATGTCAGTGAATTTACTGGCAGAGAGCGTACAAAAAAGAGAGCGTGCAAAAGAAAAAAGCGAGCGTGCAAAAGAAAAAAGAGAGTGTGTAAAAGAAAAAAGAGAGCGTAAAAAATACTAAAGCAGTTCCACTCCGGCGTTCATCAGAAAAACCATTGACAGATGAAAACACAGTGAAAGCAGTGAATTTAAGTTTTTTACTGGTGATCAGGTTCCGCAGTTGGTCTGCTCACATTCGTTTCAAAAAGCATGGGTGCACAACACACGGCACACAACACAGGGTGGACAACACAGGACACACGTGCCATATGCGGCAGGCTGTAGGTTCGAAAACGCCATGCGAGCGATAGGTTCAGATGAAAGAATTTTTTTCTCTTTGGCGTAAATCACGATAAATCTCTTATATGTCGTAATGACTTCAATCGTCAAGTTTACTTTCACGCAGCTAACTGCTGTCTGAAACTAGCAAAAAGGTAAGCAAGTAGCCCACTGCAGTGTTGCCGTCTCTAATACCACAGGATGTGTGTGTGTTTCAACACTACTCTTCGAAGTGAGCCCATAAGTAATGCACCTTTGATTTTGCTTGTTGCTACAACAGACCTCAAACTTGTTCCTTTTTTCTGAAGGTGAAGCAAAGTAAAACTTCGCAATTTAGATTTTATAACAATGCAAACACTGATCTTGGAATTTGAAAATGTGAGTATTTATGTGTGTCATTCCCAAACGAATACAAATGGCAATAAAATAACTGTTCAGCAGTGCTAGGTTATTCCAGCATATTGCGAGAAAAATTTGGTGTAAGTACTCCAGCGTAGTTAATGATAATTATTTCGCGAAGCTTTCGTAGAACTGTGATTGTTAAAAGTCAGTCAACAAATTGCAAACAAGCAACAGCTCAGCAATAAATCCCATTTTCCTCCAGGTTACTCCAGTTTGCTTCTGATTTCTTTCAAAAGTCGCTGCAGTTGGTCTGCTTGACTTGTCAGCATCTTCGAGAACATAAAATTTGATTGTAAATTGCAACACCATACTCGTAATCAATGGGCACAAAAGTAAGCATCGCCTCCCAGCAACGTTTTGAAAACACAAACAATTTTTTGAAAAACAACAGTTAAATTTGCTCGCGAGGAAAGCTCTGCGCGCACAAGATATGCAGTTTGGTTATTTCTCTTTTTTGGCTTGCTATCTTCTTTTTCCAAAAATTTGGCCACTGCTGTCGATAAAATGCTTCGTTGGTAAGCATATTATCCAACAGACGTCATCATCGACTGTAAACCGGTAGTGAGAGAATTTAGCATTCACCCAATTTCCGGTTACATCCAATTAATCTCATCCCCTGGTTTCAACAAGCAAAAGATAGAAGCATTCATGTCAAGTTTTGAGTTTGACAGCACAGGCATATGTTCGCTTACAACAAAAGCTGCAAAGGCAGGACAGAGACCAGCCGTCTTTTGCAGCAAAATCAACCGAAATGTTTCTCGCCTTATGAAGGCGCGGGAACGGCGTTCCTACACCAAATAAAAAGAACGAAACCACGTGGCTTAAAAAAAATGCATCAAATAGTTCGAAAAACGTGAGCATTCGCCCACAAGAATTTCCACACTGGATCTCCCTGTTTCACTGCAGACTTTTGGGTTTTGACTAGCAGCGCGAATCTGCGTGTCGCTAGCACATCTGTGAGATCGCAGGCACGTTTTAATGTAATCTAGTACCAGTAGAAAAAGGTGCGGGGACATCGTTCCCACGCGATCCCACACCACGAAATCCCTGAGCATAAGCTTTCAATCGGTCTTTACATGAGGCATAAGCCTTTTTTTCGTTACAACGATCAACCCTTTGGAAACAGAGTTTTCTGGGCTAGTTACAAAATGGCTCCAACGATATATTTGTAAAGCCAGACGTGTACATTGTTGACTCGTTTTCACTTAGCTATCGCAATACACACATGTATAACCGCGCGAGAGGCAATACGGTAAAAAGACTGCCAAAAATGTGGAATTTTTGCCCAATTTTCTTTTTCTCAATTATCACATCAGTTTTGCCCAAATTTGCTCATTATTTTCCCGTTTTTTTTCTGTCCTAACAATTACACAGCTGGTTCGCAAGTGTCATCCTCACATCTTTGTGACGTTTCGAAAATTTTAACTAGACTTGAAACTTTGTAGCAGTTCTTTTTTCGCGAACACGCAAATAAAATTGTAATTAATCTATGCAGAAACACCTGCTTCTGTAAAGTCTGCTCCTGACTTGTCTGAACCAGCCTATCCTCGCAAGCCTTGAGCCGGTTGCGGATATCCTCCATTTTAGGATCGCGCGCAACTTCCTGCCCTTCCTCCTCCGACGATGAGGCTTCGGAAAGAGCTGTCGTCACTGTGTCCTTCTTGATCAAATCCTCTGAAACGCATGGCAAAGAAAGTCCGAATTTAGTGAACACACAACAGAAAAAGTGCAACGAGAAACGTCATGCATGGATCTTATACTGGCAGTTTTCACAAAAAGTTCTGATTGAAGAAAAAAAGGCTACCCACTATTTATCAAGTCAAGCTGCCAGTTATTCTTTAGAAGCTGAAACGCAACTTCAAGCATTAATTTTCAGGATGTTTCATAATTTCTTGTAAGTAATGACACGGTCTGCTTCAGATACGGGCGGATACGTCACATTTTGCAGGCCGGCGCCAACAGATCTATTTGTTTTTTTTCAAAATACAAGTAAACTCGATCACGAACCTTCAGTACATGACTAACAGTAATTTTAATGACACTAGTAATTTACTGGACTTTTTTCAAGCTTTGTCATGTTTTTTTCTAATCTTAAGTAGGCCGTGGTAATGAAGTAAAAACCAGTTCAAAAATACTCATCCGTTATATTTCAGCAGCAGTATACAGGTTAATCCGCGTGTGCACTGTCTCTTCACCTTATGCTGCAGTGACTGGTTGCTTTCGTTTTTGCCAAAACGGTTTTACTTCACTGAAACACTGACGCTAAGCACAAATGCTGCACATAAAATTTAATTGTTGCTTACACAAAGTAAGTCTGTGATATTGAATTGACAAATATGATTACATGAGCAACAGATTTATGTTGAAGCAAAAGTTTTGAAAAAGTAAAATAGGTGCTATTTACAGTATAAAAAGGTGGAAAGATTGCTTGAGCCATTCGACAACTTCAAAATTTACTTACTAGAGTGTCATATTTTGAATTAGAATTTTAAATGCCCAAACGCACCTCAAAAAGTTCAGCAAATTGCCTAAACCTAAAAAAGCGATTTCATTCACATTCACCCACCAATTGTGTCGGAATCGCTCTCATCCGAGTCACTGATGACTTGGCGACTGTAAAATAGAAAGCAAAACCATTTCAGACAAAATCATTTAAAGAACGTAGAGCACATTAACTGCCGTTTAAAAATGTGCACTTAATTGCTGATAGTGGTTTTATGAAGTTTGAATAATATCTTAAACACAAATTCAACTCTAACAAGGGTAATTTTAAAATAGTAAAGCTTTTGCTAATGTTCCTAAGCTAAACCTTTACATGTAATACAGATGGCCTAATAGAGTTTTTAAATGGTGGTCAACTTTACCTTTGAATGTACTTTACAGCCCGTGCATATTGACGACCACCAATCCAAACTAAATCTCTTCTCAAAACGTAGGCTTTTGTGCAATCGTACAAGAGTATGATGTAAAACGCGTGTCGCTGCTGTGCAAAATAAATCAACACATGGGTTGATCTCGTAAAAAAATAAGAAAAAATGCTCGCAACAATTTATAATTTTGCAGAATTTTCAGAATTATAAACATTTTTTGGTTTCAAATAGTGAAAACATTTTAGGTGCCATGTAACTAGAGCGGTCAACAGAAAAGCGCTTTTTCAGCGAAACAAAAACTGTTCTGTAAGAATCGACACACATCTCACTTTCTATGCTTTGGGCATAGCTGCAGGTTTTTGAAAACTGGAGGCTACTGCAAGACTGTAAAAACATAAAATGTATTTACACCCCTTTACTACGCAGAAAACCAATGAGCTAAATCGATTTAAATAGGAAAAATGATAATGCTAAGGACCTAACAACATTAAGATAACTACTGCAGGCAACAAAAGCTTTCTGTTGACAGTGACGCTCAGGTGTCTTTCGTGACACCGACTCAATTTTATACGCCGGTAGCAAATCGGAAATCGCAAAATGATTAAATTTCCTAAAGTAACTTTCAGGAAAGGCAGAGCATTGACTCTTGCTTGAACAGCACAGTTTGCCCAGGTTGTTTGGGAAACGTCGTTACTTGTATATATCTAGATAAAGCCTATTTCAAGGTGAAGCACCATTTCGATTCAATGGAATAGTTTCTATGGATTCAACGGAATATTTACACAGCAAATAACATCCATTGAAATGCTAGTTAGGTGTTTTACGTGAAGCAAGTTCTAAAAATTCAACTGTTAGCTGCTGCGTAGGATGAATAGCATTGTCTTTCACCAGAGCAACTCTAGCGTTCAACATGTTGTCTCCTTATCCGTTATGTCTTCAGACAACATTGGATTAGCCTACTGGCGGTTTTAAGGGGGGGCCTGGGTGGGCAATGGTCCCACCAGATTTTTGGCTGCCCCCCTGCTTTGCCCCCCAGTTTTGTGCTTAATTTCACGTTCAAGTTCATTTGATTGACATATATAGCAAATAACTTGCAGCCAGCAAAATTTTAAACGATTTGAAGACTTTCTGGCGACGGTTCTGACGATATTCTCAAGCCTATGTTGGGATTGATAGGTTTAATCATGGCAAATCATTCTTCCTTACAACGGAAAATCACCATGCAGGAGAGATATTTATGTCGTGTCCCCCCTACTTTTTTCCTTGCCCCCCCAGATTTTTAATCCCGAA
>JGI24022J15233_10002544_pt1 | contig 17206 bp, 7 predicted proteins | sample Ectturendosymbi2_FD_15233 | JGI IMG/M metagenome (IMG submission 15233)
GTTGAAATAACTTATATGAGTTGTAATAAATATTCATTGCTGAACATTGGTGGTTTTTCAAAGGCCGGTCCGCGAAAAAATTTCAATTTTAAACCGGTCCGCAGTGCAAAAAACGTTGCCGACCCCTGGTCCGTGATTGCATAATGCATATGTTGTCTTTTCTGCAGAAGCTACCTCTCCGGGGTTAGCTATAGTTGCACTGGACAAGGGAAAAAAATGCGATTTAGGTAGTCGGCGATCTCATGATCTGTTCCAGAAATAAGTGTAATGAACATGTCAAAAGTGGAGAGAAAAATGATCTGTAAGCGAAGGAGACCATTTTCGCAGTGCTTGCGATGAATTCATTGTAATAAAGACATGTGTTCAGAGAAACAAGCACATATTGCTTCCTTTGAGATAAAAAAAATGCTGAATACTCCGTCCAGACGCAAAAAAATTTAGGCTACCTGAAATCAGCAGCTTTAATGATTTAATTCTTGCGTTGACAGTTTATTCGCCGGTACAACACTCACACTGCACAAGAGTTAGGCTCACTGTTCTGGTGTCATGCAGTGACTAGCTTGCAGTTCGCTTATGTCCGGTCCAGTCCTCCGGTCCTCAGTGGCAGGTTCCGAAACTTGCGAGCAGATTGTTCTACTGTTGGTTTCTATTGCGTAACAATAACAACAAATCTTCTTAGGTATAGGTTCACTTCAAGTTACGGTAGTGAGTATTTTACTGTTTTGCCTCATGTAACTGCTGAACGCAGACATCTTGGTAGGTAGGCTAATGCAGCGAGAGTCACTGCTGATAGTGGTAAGCCACATAGTTTCATACTGTGTGAAAAGAAGTATTGCTGCCAACGAAGCACATTTTTGTGACTGTTACCGTAACACGGGGCATTTTGTTTGGGGTGTAGAAAGGGTAGAGCGTTTGTAATCAACGTCAATTTGCATTGCACCATCAGCAACATGAAAATGATAAGAAAAATATCGACGTTCCTCCNCCCAGGAAAAATTTCTGCGGACGCCCATCGGTGGAGTAACTAGATGTTTGAACCAGCGTTAGAAACTCAGCTGAAGGGGGCCCACTAGCCATAGCACTCAGAAAAAAGTTGAGAAATGATGATGAATCCGGATGTGGATGTTTATACTAAAACGCGGAACCACGATTAAACATTCCGAAAAACGCAAAAGACCAACAACTTACTGAAAACGAAAGGAATACAAAATACCGAAATTTAAGCTAAACGGGGGCCCGGCTTTGCATTTAGCTACTGGAGGGGGCGGTTCGCAAGCCTTCCCCCGTCAATTACGCCGCTGACGCCCATGCGTATGACCACTGATTTTGTGCGTAATTTGCGTTAATCTCAAATACAAGCTTACTGTCGGAAAGTTTGCAAGTGCACCTTCTGTTATTCCGTGCACTCAAGCCCAATGCCTGGTAACAAGGGATTGCGATTTTTGGTGGATTCAAACTTGCTATGAAGGTTGTTTTGGGTTGGACAGACATTGTGTGCAAAGACGCAGTTGGTGATTAGTGCAGATGCTTGCGGCGCTGGTAATGTCGAGACAAGTGAGGTAGGCTACTATTTTCGCTTGGGGCGGAAGCTTACTGCGAGACTGTCGGAGGTGCAAGTGGTGTGGAAGGCTGCGCTAGGTACAGTGACGTCAGAGCGAGCGAGCCTCCCTGAAGGGCTGTCGCTTGTTTGAGATAACGTATTCAGCGATACTGCTGTTTGATTTGGTGAAACTGAAAACTATGATGGATTGATTGTCTGCACAGGTGAATTTGGTCTGATACTCCTGAAAAGTTGAAATCTCACTTGTTCTATTGAATTGAAAAACAATATAAAAACGTCCTGCTACCTTGCTAAATTCCTTTTTATTTTCGTTTCATATGCTGGTCACCTTTCTGTAATATTGTTTTTGATGCACCGCTCTTTCACATCCACAGTTGTTCACCCCCCTCACTGTACACAGGCATGCTTTTCTCCCTCTGCCTTTTGTTGTTGTTTTGCATACTTATTTTATCTGACATTGATTCAGTGGATTTTGTTACTCATCTTTTACTTCATGTGAAACGTCTTCAGTTAAAATTGATTTGTGTTAGCAGCAGGGTTGGCTGAGAACTTGACCCATATGGTCTTTCGCCAACCATTTCAAATATGTTAGAATACTTGCTAAGCCCGAAGTTTCTGATAAAGTCTTTCTGAAACCTGAAGTTTTTGCTTTTCTATTCTAATCAACATGAAATTAATTTCTTCTCTTTGATGTTGTTGTTTTTCCTCTTGCTGCATTCGTGATTTGAGTCGCAAAAACGCATGAATAAACCATTCTACGGTTGTTGTTTCGTCTTACCGTGTTCGCTGTCGTAATCGTGCGTCAACGGGTTAGAGTTAGAGGGGGCGATTTCAGTAAAGCAGTATTTGGTAGTCAAGTGTCATGCAATTCCTAGCTCGCATTTTCCCTCGAGTAAAGTTACGCTTGTCAGACCTTCATCTCCCTCGCTCGCCGTACTTCTGCAATCAGTGTTGCCAGTTTGTTTTTTTTGAGACCAAATTTGTAATTTTTGGCTTTTTTTAGTTTTTTTGGATTTTTTTATTTTTGAAAAAAGGCCAAATGAAATTTGGCTTTTTGTGACCACTTCAATTTTTATGTTGGTTTGGGCATATTTAAAGATGATTTTTGCAGGTTTCTGGAAACTATTCTGGACGCAGAATGTTAAAAGTTAACCGGTAACACTGCACTAGATTTTTGTAATGTTTCGTTTTGCTATTTCAAGTTTTCAGTTTTGCTGCTTCAGGTCACTACTTAACAAGACCAAAATTTTCGAGACGCTTATCAATCGAGCGAGCTCTATTCTGTATGGGCCTATTCATATGTTGACTTTTAAAAGTGCTGTACAACCTGTATGGTTGTTTAAAAGTGTAGTAGTGTATTTATCATGTATTTGTTTTTTTGGTACTTTCTGGCTTTTTTACGGTTAATGTGGCTTTCTTCACTCATACAACCTGGCAATCATCTTCGCAGCCATGCGCTGGTGGAAATGATAGATCATACGCAGGTGGGTCATCGACACAATCCGTGTCAGGTCCAACCAGAACTTTCTTCCTCGATAACATCACAAATATTCTTGGAAGCACTCAGTAAGTTACTTCTAAGTCGGTCACTTGCGAGTTTCAAAGCGTGTAACTGACCACAGTCGAATCTTACTGAACACTGCGCAGTGCGTCCTGAACGTGCCATTAGACAGAAAAATACGCCTGAAACACTGACGAAATGTGGACCAAGGCTGTGCATGTTGTGCCTAACTGACAAAAGCTTTGGAACCTGAAAAAAGTGCCAATCCTGTTTTCGTGCCGCAGTGCCGGATTAAGGTAGAGCGGAGCCTGTAGCATTTCAAGAGCGCGGGGCCCTAAGTTTAAAAAACATCTCAACACCTGCTGAATCATAAAGTGTGTGGTCAAGGCATCCGCGTTTCTAGCTTAACTCTCTGCATGCTTTCTCCAGTTCGCATCGTGATATGACCTCGTGACTGAGTGTATCGTATTGGCCGCCAGTGTTGCCAGATGGTTTTCACCTAAATCTGCTAAATGTTATAACACAAAACTGCTGGATTCTGCTAAAAGTTTTGTCACAAGCTTTCAGCTAAAATTGCTAAAAGCAGTGACATTTTGTTTAAAAATCGGTCATTTTCAACACGATTAAAATAAACCTATAAAGTTATACAATATACAAATTTTTCGTCTTGGATTCGCTCTCAGTAAGCATGGGCTGAAAATGCCGGTCTTGGCCAATACACTTTTCGCCCCACAATTTTTTTTTCAGTCAACCTTATGACTTTTTGAGCAGTGTAGCTGTAGCTTACCTCGTTTTTTGTATGACACACACTAACGCAGTTCTTGACGATATCTTTCAAATTGTTTGCTTGTTTTTATACAGTAGAACAATGCTCAGCGATAAACAATCTGAGCATAGCTTCAGCCCTACAACTTTCTAAGTTTGGTCTTTGTAACTTATAACTTTTTGTCACGTTAAGGAGCAGGCAATAAGTTCTTTAGTCTTTTCTGAGTGCTTTTGCTACTAGTTACGCCTTTTAAAGCTAACAATATTTTGCTATGACTGCATATTGCAAACTTCGTAAAAGGCTTTTCTTGACTCAAAGGGATAGGCAGTAGGCACTGAAACAACTTTTAAGTTCTGGATCTTGCAACCACATATGTCGAAACTTTTGGTAGCTTTGGTTTACCAGGAAGTTTTTACCAAACATTACTACTTACTAGCGTAACTGAACCACTTGGAAATATCGTGCCGTGGAATACAAACATATTCTACCAATGTTGTCTTTTAACCTAACGCATGCATTCACTGAGCAAGCACACAAGCAAATCATTTAGGTTTCACCAAGCCATTTAATTACTTGTTATTATGATACAATTATCTGCTTGAAGCAGCTTCTTTGCATCATAATAAAATTCCAAATAATTGCAAAGCTGGTTGTGCTTTGTCCTGGTGTTACGCAATTAAAAAAGTCTTAATGAAGAGAAGTATATTTTTTTATGAAGAAGGTGTAAACGTTTTCATCTTGAAAAACTGTTGAAACAGATTTTTGGTCAGGAATTTGTTATTTGTTAAACCTGCCAAGCGACTGTTAAAACCTGCTAGAAAATCAGCTAACTGCTAGTTTGAAAATTTTACAGCAAACAGTGAAAAAATCCTGCTGGATTTAGCAGCAAATCAGCTAAAATGGCAACACTGCTTGACCGCAATCTCATGCCTTTTGTTATGTAACTGCACAAAAAGAATCAAACAAGAATTTCTGGACACAGACAGTGTTCAATTGAAAACCTTTGCTTTCTACTTATGGTAAATTTAGCAAAATGCTGACTTCTTAGACTAAAAAAATCTTATGTATAAGGTAACAAATAAGAATAAGATTAATACATACTCTATTTTTGTGTGAACTTTGTGCCTGATTCTTCCCCATTATTTGGTTCGATGGTTTTCTGTATTTGTTTTTTTTTTATGATCCTTTTGGGTGGTTCAGTATTGCTGGGCACATTTGGCTTGTATGTGTTACTGTATTGTCTCATTTTCACTTTATCATCTTTGACCTTGAACGCATCCGTTGCGCTACGACGTCGGTGTCGCTTCAGTGGTTGCACGTTTCAATTCATCTCATGGGACCACCACTTTTACAGGGACCGCGGGGCCCCCAAAGTGCGGGGCCCGTAGCAATTGCTACATTTGCTACTATTGTTAATCCGGCACTGTCGTGCCTGCGTAACAGACTATCGGTGATGGCCGCTGAAAAGCATTATTATTCGTACGGAGCTTTATGAGTTATGACTAACAGGAGCGACAAGATCATCAGCAAATACAGAAATTCGTTATATTGTTACGTCGAAATTAGACAATCGAATGAGACGCAAATCAGTAAGCAACGCGGTGATCCGTGAAAATATAGTAGCCTATTTGTTGCCTTCCCAGGGCTAACCAGAGCTTGTAAAAACGCTACATTTTCCGTTCTTTTCGGGATTTAAACCCGAGTTGCATTTGCCATTTCACGTGCGCATCTGTGCGAAAAATCAATTTCTGTCGTGACTTGCCTCAATCCTGTGTGGCTTTTGCCTGAAAACTATAGTCGTGAAAAGTGCGTTGAACAAAGCAAACGGCGTTTGAGGCGCGGCAATGCGTGCGTGCGAACTAGTTCTGCCACAGGCGATTTTGCAAAAATCACTAGATTCACAAAAAAATTCACTAGATCTGAAAAAATAACAAGATTTAAACACATACTTTGCAAAAATTTCGAGCATCGACCCATCGAGGTGTGTATACATTTTGTTACGCAATGCTTATTCCCTGATCCTGTTTTCACTAGTTAAATTTGCCTGATACATCGGCCCATACTTTAAAGGGTTCGATAGACGAGCTGGTATTGCGCGGTAGTCATAGTGTCGAAATCAAATTTTAAGATTTCTTTACCCAAATGATGCTACGCCGCGCACAAGGCCGTACGACTGGGTGCACAAAAGCTTTTCAACTTCCATAAAAACGTCATGAACGATGTTAACTTGAGAGTTTGCCAGCGACCTGAGCAGGGAGCACTTGTTCTTTTTCAGAATTTATTCAAATTCTGTTAAAGAAACGTGTAGCGGCGTTCGTGAAATCGTTTGCGCTTGCATTACATAAACGCAGAAAGCAGAAAATCGTTCTTACAAGGTCAATTCGACATCACGGTTTCTCAAAGCTTTGTTACGCACACTCAAATGGTCCAATTGTCGAGAACAGCATACGGTTCATCTGCCTGTAATTCAAAAGGCAACACGAGTCAATATAGGATGCAAATCTTCCCAGTCAATTCGTTTACCTATCGAGCACGACTTGTCGATTGTCGCTCCCTCTCTACTGCGCTAACTATTGTTAGTGATTCAATTTCAAGATATTACAAACGCAACAAAAATCTGTCAGATGGTGGTTTGAACGTCATATACCGAGTTTCTGTGTTCATGTCGCTCGCTTACCCATGCCGGTTTGTCGCAGGCCAAGCCGAAATGAATCGAGTTGAGACAAGCTTGCTTTCCCTACCAACTTCGGAAAGTTGACGCAGCTTAGTTAACACAGGGGTTGCGGAGTCGGAAGTAAAATATCCGACTCCCGACTCCGACTCCGAGTTTCCAAAATTTCCGACTCCCGACTCCGACCTTCCCAAAATTTCCGACCCTGACTCCGACTCCATATAGGGTATAAAATTTGGCTGTTAAAATCAATGGAATCGTGGTACGCAGCAAGCAATCTCTGTTTCAAAAGAAATTGTTCCATTTCAACAGGAATTCGCAATTTAGGAGTGTGGTCTAAAAATGATCCAACTGGACATCCGGAGTCGGAGTCGGACAAAAAATCCGACTCCGATTTCCAGTGTTGTCAGAAATCCGACTCCACCCAAAACCTCCGACTCCTTACGACTCCGGCTCCGCAACCCTGGTTTAACACCGCAAGGTATGCATTGTGCTTTGTCTTGTCACTTGCCATTCCATTAGCAAAACCCATTCTGAAAACCTGTGTCACACTTTCCGCGCGTTTGCTTGCATGTGTCCCTTCAAATGTGCCACGTGCCAAAGGTGTAAACGGGAATAGAATGCACATGGAGTTTCGCTTCAAATGTGCCACGCGGAACTTAGGTACACATGCAGCTGCGCCCAACTTGATACGCAATTTTTTACTGTACATAGTTTTTAACAGTCAGCGCAGCTCTATTATGCTATTTTGAGAAACTGTCTGGCTGTCTCCAATGGCATCCTTAATGACGACTGATGCAGGTGCAGCAGACGTTTCAGTGTCAACGTCGTCATACAAAACACCGACTTAGGAGATGATTGAATGGAACCAGTATGAGTTGTTCCAAAAGAAAGACAATGGCTGGCCTTGGTGTTAACCCTGAATTTGGTCCAATGTCAATGAAAACTTCAGGCTTCCCACCGCTTTAGCGTGCTGATATTATTACAGGCAATTTTCAACCAAAAGGGTTAAACGACTCAGGTCATAATTGGACCTTGTCTGTTTTTTCCATTGCAATTTTGAACATTGTTCTGGTTATTGTTGAGTACTTTGATCAAAAGTTTCTACTTTGTTATGTAAATATGGCATTTTAACAATCGAAACAAATCACTATGAGTGCAGCAATGTGGCAACTATTCCACATGTTCATACAAAACGCTTCTTTGAGACCCTGATCGAGAATTGCACTAGGCAAGCTGTCTGCATTGGGCTAAGCGCTATATTTATTTCAATGTTTGAAAACTCTTCAAAACACCATCTCAAATTTTGAGGTGTTTGATTGTGTCAAAGTTTTGATAACGAAAAGCGAATGTCTGAAATCCTCGCTAATTTCCTTTACAAGCAAGGGTTAGGATCAAAGTAAAAAGTATAATGACGTTCTCTATGGACAAAATAAACTCATCAAGTGCACGAGTATGCTTACCGTTGCCTCATTTTTAGTGACAAATGTTTGTTTGTAGAGGCCATTAATGAATCACCGGTGGGCACACAGGTGTACGGGAGTGCCTATTTNTGGGGATGCAAAAATTTTTGCCCAAATGTGATTTTGTTTTTCCCAAATAACGTATAAAAAGTCTTAATGTTAAGACTAAAGCGTACCACTGCAAGCAAATCAAGGTGTCTACACGTTTAATTACCACGCAATCGTCAAATATCAGTAACAAATCAATTTGTCTGTTGAGTCGTGCTCCTGCAATTTTTCGTGTACAAATTAACTTCAAGGCGGCAATAAATTGCCATCAAAGTTTGTTGATGTGGGTATCTCCATCTCGTTGATGAATTACACACTGACAGATTTCTCAGCCCTGAGTTTGAAATTACTATTGTTTGTGCACCTCTATATCACCATATCACTATAAATAACAAGGTAAATAAATGCATTCCTGAAAAGAGCGAGTCACTACGGGGATCAAAGCCAAATCCAACAGCTAAACCAAGTTTGCAGGCCATGATGATGGCTGCAAGCCAGCGCTTTTCAACCAGAAGTAGTTTTCAGTCTATATTTGATCTATTTTATCAAAATGGGTCCGGCACCTTAAAAATGGCCCCGCGCAAGTGTCGACAGAGTTAGCGTTTGAAACTTTTTATATATTATATTAGAAACATTAAACCACTACTGAAGAGTGAGGTGAACAAAGAAACATTCTTTACATCACTGGGATCATATTGTTAATATATTATTTTAGCTTGCTATATGCGACATATAGGGGAGATTAGGAATCTATGGTCGTGCAGGACCTTCGGACCATGGTGTATTTCTCAAAAACGTCATACTTTGACGCTTCGTTAATCATGTGTAAAAATCTTAGCAGACGTCAACTTGCCGCGTGTAGTGCAGAGGGCCTCCTTCTAGTCTAGGGCTTCCCAACCTTTCTCTGAACATGTACCCCTACAGAATTTCGACAGATGAGCGTGTACCCCAAACTTTCTTATGGCAAAAAGGCTGGGTGAAATAACAAAATCCACTGAATTTTTAATAGAACTTACAGATTTTTAGAAGTAATAGAGCTTACAGATTTTTAGAAGTATAAACGTTGACTCCGTTTTTATGTCTCAACGTTAATTTATTGCGGGTGTACAATATATGTACCCCTTTTGACAGGCAAATGTACCCCTCCTAGGGGTACATGTACCACAGGTTGGGAACCCCTGCTCTAGTCATTAGGCACTTATAGCTGTAAATGCAATTTTGGCGAGAAAAAGCAACTTTTGAAGGGTCTGAACTTTTTGCGATATCTGTGGATAGAAACTAGACTTCTGCCAATTGGCAAACTGAAGCGACATTTATGTCTCGAAAGACGGGAGAGTTTTTTAAGATCAAGGCATAAGCAAGTAACAGTGTTTCAGTAGCAGCCGTATAGCAATGGCTGCATAAAGTATCTTTGGGCTACTTTGCATAAAGGGCGTTTGGACCATGACCAAAAGTCCTTTGCATGACCGCACATGTGAAGTTGCAAAAAAGCTTACAAAGTTAATGCATTCCTTACGTTTTTACTTTGCTTCAGGCGATTTTTAGAAGTATACTGCACTTTCATTGATATTTCTACGTTTTTAAAAAGTTAAGAACGTCAAGGGAAGATTGAAAACATGTTGAGAAAAGACGTCGAAAATGTGTTGGAATGCACTAATAGTATTCGTCAGGCTGCTCTTTATTACAATGTTCCCCGAACAACTCTGCGGAGACATAACACTGAGGCTGAAAAAGGTGGTATTTCTACGGTGTGCGATCAAATTCAACTTCATGGGTGAAAAGGGCAAAGCTGGGGAATAACGGCTTCGTGGTTTTCGTAATAGGAATGAAAACCTGAGTTTACCCCAACCAGACTAGCAAGGCAAGAGCCATGTGATTCAGCAAACACTATGTGCACACCTTCTTTGCTAATCTACAGGGAATTTTATCTTGTCACAATCTCGAGTCGTAAAATATCTACCAAACGTCTTTTGAGGGGATAGTTTGGTATGGACTTCACCAGCTAATGTTACAGACAGCATTTATGGTTAGCTCCCATGCATCTGTAACATAGCCTACTAAGCATCATGAGCTATAATTTTGTCTAATGGTAGTGTGTAATGAAAACGCAGATATTCATGAAGTACAAGAGTAGATATACCCTTTGCTAAGTTAAATGAATGCTACGAAGAAAGGTTGTTGTGTTCTTCAGTGCATTTCATTTCTTTGTTCCAAAAATATAAACTATCATCTTTGTTCTTTATGGCAAATAAGCAAACGTTTCAATTCTCGTTGTAATAACAAAAAACCCATAGCGTTCTGTAATTATCGTCATGAAATTACCTTAAAAATGTGAACCAAAGATCCCTAAACCTCTTAGGGAAGGGACCTTTGGGCCACATTTTCAACAATTTTTAATATGCTATCATTCTGGCATTACGGTATATTTTGGTTCCATTTTGGTACTAAACTAATGGGGACTCTTTTCACTTTTCGGAAACAAACTTTGAGCCACTTGAGGCAAGCAATAAGAATTCCATTAAGAAAAATGTACATCTTGGACCAAAATTTCCTAATCTCCCCTATACTTTATTTAATTGAAGATGGGGATACCATATGAAATATAAACATACATAAATGATTACATCTGTAAAGTAGGTATGCCGCCATCACTTCTCACCTTTTTTGTTTGCTTCCCTGGAAAGCGTAAACCAAGCGTTCTCAATTTTTTTGAAGAATGTGGCCCAATTAGTAAACAAAGACAGGGTCCGCGGCTCACTGACTGTACAACCCTACTGCGACAAATATTGCGCATGCACAGATAGAAGTAAGAACAAGTATATGTTCGCTGCAATCACAATCAGTGCGAAGGCCGAACCTTTTCGTTATTAGAAAACAGGACCACAACCACGGAACAAGCAATTGGGGAAATTGCCCCCTCTTAAATCGTCAAAAACTTATTTAGTTGTTAGGTCCAACATAATTTTGCTTCCACCGAAAATATCTGACGGTTGCGGCCCTGCTGGAAAGAACAGATATTCGAGGGTAAATACATGACAATGCATAGATCAAGTCATATTCCACATTAAGCCTGCTTCTAGAATTTGTTTTCATAGCAACAAAAGCCGTCTGTCTGCCTCAAAGCACCTTCATATTGTCAGGGTCGGGGCAAATCATTCCAGCGCCCTAGGCAAGATTCATTTTCAGTGCCCTCTCATAGCTTATGACGTCACCCTGCTCAATCAACCGTGCCACGACCTGCTTAAACGTAAACAAACACATTCTCTTTGCTCTTTGTACATCTTAAATTTGCCGGTGCGTCCATTCCAGCACCCCTGCACCCTAAAGACCCTTTTAAGTACGATTTTTCACATCATACTAATTTATTCGATGCATGCCGAGTTTATTTGAACACCAAATTCATCAAAATAATATTTATACAAGTAACAGGCGTCACAGCATTCACATAAACAAAAATTCTAGCATAGGCCTCAAAAACTTTTTTACAGTCTGGTGTCGCAACAATTGACAACGTTCTGCATGCACAACAAAGCTCTGACATTCACGAAGGTCACCAATGTTGGTTACGTTGCGTACCAGCTGGTATCTCTTTGTTGCATAAATAAAGGTGGTACTAGGGTTGGACTATCCGGATATCGGTTAACCCGTTAACCAAGGCATTTTCAGCTATCCGATATTCGGATAACATTTTGTCGGTTAACCGAATAATGAAGGAATAACATTATTACTGCTTTTTTATGTTTGTAAGACGTTTTAAGCAACTTGGAATTCCCTTGTTCTCAGCTACGGGCGGCCTATCATCCCATGGTTATCTTGCAGCGATACGCTGACCTTAAAACCTTTATTTACTGTTCATGTATTCTCTAGAATGTCGGGGAAAATTCGTTCTATTACGTTAGAAAGTAACTGATATGGGACAGTACAATTTTAAACCTCCCGGCTTTTCTAGTGTCTGTAAAAAAAAACATTGAAATGGAATTCAAACGTTTCAAAAGTGAAAACCCTGTGTGGAGCGACTTCCAACGTTCAACAAATGGCGAGAGGGCAAAGTGTGATACTTGTGGAACTAATATTTCTTGCAAGGGAGGATCAACAGGAGCTATGAGAAACCACTTGCATTTGAAACACTAGATTCATGTTGAGTCAAAGACAAAAGCGCATGTTCTTCTTTGGTAGTCAGTTCTACAGGTAAAAGCAGGATTGACAACTTTTTTAGACCAGTCAAAGACTCGGAGGATTGTTGCAGAGCTGGCAGCTGTTGACAGAATGTCTTTTAACACAATTGCTACCAGGAGGCAAATGAGGCATTCGTTTCTAGCAAGAGGNTACAAGTTACCAGACACAGCACGAAATGTCATAAATCTTGTCATGACATTCTTCTATCAACTGAAAAGCAGTATAAAAGAAAATATCAAAATAAAAAAATGGACTGGGAAATTCTGCTCTATTACGCTTGACGAGTATACAAGCACAAGAAACAGAAGATACGTGAGTCTAACCCTTAATTGCGATGAAGAGCAGATTAAGGAAAAATAAACATTACAAATTTGTGTTTTTTCGTTGTAGCCTACTGTACAAAGTTAGCTAAATTACAAAAGTAACAGGTGTTTGTATTTTGACTGCTAGATGAATCATATGACTCTGAGCCAATATTTTAATCATCATTAAAACTTTAGCATTGTGTTATTTTTTCTTTTAAGTATCCGGTCAACCTGATAGCACGAAGACCAAATATCCGGACATATCCGTTATCCAGATAACAAATTTTTACAACTATCCGTAGAACCCTAGGTGGTATGTCCTACAATCTAAACCTTACTGGTTAACTAGGCTACTAAGCTAACACCAATAATGCTGGCGTTTCGGCAGCATTTCCTAATCTTGCTACACTTGATGACTGAAACATTATTTTTGTGAAGGCTTCGACATAAAGCTACTTGGGTAAAAGCGGCGCAGCCAGGAAAAATTAAGAATCAAGAAATGAAAAGAACAGAGGTGGACAGGCGGTACCCTTAAAATTTTGCAATGAGCTTGATAAAGTATGGCCTGCTTTGCTGGTCCTGACAGGAAACCACTGATAGACTTGTGATCACCCTAGGCAAGATCCTTTCAAGCGCCAAACCTCCTATACAAAGATCCTTACTCTACTCATCACATGCATGACGGAAATACGAAAGACGTTTTGTACATAAGAAAAGTTTATTATATGAATAAAATTTGCACCAAAATGCGACATAGCTTGCCTAGTATATGTGGCAATTATATGAGATTGAAATTAAAAATTAATAGGAGAAATATTAACCTTACTACAGCAAACCTGAAATAATGTAGTACATTGATCTTCTCATAAACTGCATGATCGTGTGTTTCATTCACTTCGATTATGTTCATTCCCTTTCTTTGGTGCACGTTCGTTACTTTCTGAACGACACAANTGTATTTTTGGCGCCCCCTTTGACCCAGTACCCTGTAGGCAGCCGTCGAAATTCGCCTTATGGTAGCGCCGGCACGCATATTGTGCACAACGTGGTGGTTATTTGGACTTTTCCGTGTTGTAAAAATTTCTAGCGCATACTGGCGAAAGAAAGCGTATTTTTTCGTTTGCAGCTCATGAGCTAACCACGTTTTCGATGAAAGGTTAAACTGGCAAAACGTACTTAATTTAAATAATGCCTGGCCGTGACCCGTCAAAATTCTTCCGTGCCCCACATATTAAGAAACCCTATAACAAACGATCAAAACCAACGGGTGCGGCTAACCGGAGACTAAAAGCCAACATGGAAGAAATATTGACGAAAAACGCCTGGCCCACATGTGCATAGCCTATGAAAAGAGAGCAGAAATAAATAGGAAGCGTTATGATGAGAAAGGTGGCGACAAGCAGAAAAAGCAAGACACATGTTCCACATTGAAAAACAAGACCAATTTCAGTCTGTGAATGTTTGAATATTCTATATATCTTTAATAAGCACGAAACATTAACTTCTTTCATTTTCAATTCTTGTAAGCAAATTTGAGGGGTGGAAAGGGAGGCACTTAGCCTCACAACGGTATTGGTTTTTGAACACAAAGAAGCAAATGCGAAACAAGAAAAGCCGACTACGTAGTCCTCAATGCGGATCATCATCGGTCTGCCTCACAGGACCTGGGAGTTGGATATGTTTGTTCAATCTCGGAACGGGGCAATTTTTCAACTTCTGTCAGGGTCCGTTCCCCTAAATGTAAAGCGATAACCTATTCTTTTGACTTGCGCAAATATCACAGAGTACAAAGAGTCATCAGAAAATGTAAAACTTCCCTCGTTTCTTGTAGCGAAGCACCTTGCAAAATTGGATACTAATATGATTTACGAGAACACAGCTCTGAAACTACTGTACTTTGATAGGCTTGTTAGCCGCTTGGGTCTTACCGATAAACACTTAATTAGTTTTTGCTAGTTTCTATTTTCTTCGTCAGCATTAATTAAATACGAGCAAGAGAAAGCCTCAAACCCAATGCTGTTGGCAATCTCCGCTGTTGTGGTTCATTGCAAACGCAACGGCATGTCCACTGCCCTTCCTTATGTCACAAACAAAAGTCTACCAAAGTACAAAATAAATGAGCAGTTTTTTTGTAAACTCCAACGTTTTTCGTGTTTAGGTGAAATTTGCGTGCGTGACCTACTTAATCATCATTTCGCAATACGAAATCAACAAAGAATTTTTATATTTCTGCATTTTGAACAAGTAACACCTGTAACTAGAATTTTTACCAGTGACCAAAATTTCTAGTAATCACACTCGGCATATGCAATGTCAGTGAGGTAAGTCAGATCTCCAGGTTAAACGCAGGCAACTCACATCCACACTGCTGACATTGTGTTTGTTTATGTTTATCTCAACTGATTCATCTCATATACGCTCGTTATTTTGATCAATTATCCAAAGTTAAATCAACTATATTTTAAACCTACTGAACTTGCGATCAGCACTCCAGACTGTAGACTTCATTCACATTGGTGATGAATCACAGACAAAATTGGTCTCTAAAACCATCCACCAGCTCGCCTAAGTCCAGACGTGCCATTACTTTATGCACGTCATAGCTCAACATATTCGAATAAGAAAGTGTTCTGCTCTGATGAAGCCTTTATTAGTAACGTTTCCAGCCTGCATAGCGATATATCTGTTACGCTTGATCAAACACAAGTTTTAGCATCTGAATCTTTGCACTTGACTTCTTAATTCTAACTTAACTCCTTTACTATTTGTCTTTCAAGACAATGGAATACTCATGTAAATGAAAACTCTTTACTTGTAAATCACCATGATAAAGATTTGTACACACTTAACGTTCAGTAACTGAACCAGAACGTCGAGACTTGCAAGAACAGAAACTCATGGTTAATTAGAAGTTTGTTGTTTATAAGCATCCACGTTACAAAGTCCACTTGGAAAACTATACTCCAAGATCTTCAAGGTCCTCCTGGCAGAAAAGATTGTGATTGACGTCCTAAAAAAAAATCATCATATTTTTTGTTATACGTAAGAAATGAAATGATACCGATGACGTCACTGATTCAATTGCCTTCAAAGTGCATAATGTTAAACATTTTAGAATATTTTCAATCAGAAGCTAATCAATAACCTGGAATTGGTCAAAACAAAAATGCATTGATTTTCTCGTTATGTTTTGGAGGTTGAGGAATGAAAAAGGCAAGTTTAGCTAAAGTGTCACGCCCAACTCATTATAATTTTTCATTATAAATACAAGAATGAAGTCGAAATTGCATTTTAATGGCTATTATCTGCATGGAAAAACGGTGTATCAAGGAATCATTAACAAAACATTTTTGCTTAACGTATGCACTCAGTAGAACCCTTTATGTGCAATAGATCATTCACTGTATAGGCAAAGATTTGTAGCAAAATATACAGCCTTTCAAAATTTTCAAAATGGTTCTGTTTCTCCCGCTGACCGGGGCTATATTCATATTTGTCAGGCAGTAGTTAAGATTTATGAACTGAATAGAACGAAGAACAGAAACACATTATAAGTTACTTTGTATTTTCAAACATCCACGGCACAAGGTGCACTTGGTACAAATTTTACAAAATGTAAGAAGACGTGAAGTCGTGAGAAACGTTTCTAAATACCTGGTGATCTGGGACGTGCTTGCAGCCATGGTACTGAAATTCCTGAAAAAAAAATTTCATTATTATTTTGTGTTTCGCCAAAACTGAACAACGTTGACGAAGTGAGTAATTCAGTGACTTTCAAGGTGCACAAATTTAATGAGTATCGCACTATTTTAACCGGAAGCTGATCCATCAAGTGAGAAAATCATTAAATGTTCAACACAAAATTGTGTTAATTTTTTTGCTCTATTTCGGAAGTTAAGGAATGAAAATAGCATTGCTCGTCTTACGTATCACTGCTGAGAAAAGAATCGTAACAAGTAAACCAATCTTTTAGGATTGCATTCCAGCGAAAACTGCCTTCCCAATATGACTGCAAAGATCGGCATGACGTTTTTATGGAAGCACGATTGCAATGTTTTAATTAGAAACTACGATTTTAGTGCTTAAGCCAAATTTTGCAAGCAAAATTTTACGTCAGGGACATATGGGGCAATAAGTGTAGAATTCTCAAAAATATACAGTATTTTTCGCTTGACGCCCGCACTTCGCCACTTCACTGACAGTAGTCACTGGTTGGACTAAAGATTGTTGAGACATAATTTTTGTTCAGTCCATTTTCACAAAAAATACAGCTTTTAGAACTGTTTTCAAAAATTTGCTGATTTTCTCCACTGGCCTAGGTTACGTGTATATCTGTTAGTAGTAAGTTTGTTGACCTTTTAACGTCCACACCTGCCACTGCAGTGGCCGGTGAAGTTGTGAAGTTATGATCAGCCAGTGGCGTACGCAGAAAATTTTCATGGGGGGGAGGTTGGTTCAAGGTCGTATGGTGGTTATTTGTATTTGGTGTGCACTGTTTGTGACGTCAAAATTTGACGTCATTTCCATGTTTCCAAACAAAATCAATAAATAATTTTTATATTTCTGTTGACATAGTATGCATATTTTTCTACATTCACTCTCCTTACAATATGTGTCATTGCACTGAATATGAACTATCAGCGCTCCAAGTTAGGCTATCGGGGAAAAACAAACTCAACGCTACGACACAGCAGTTCATAACTGCAAAAATAACA
>JGI24022J15233_10002545_pt1 | contig 17206 bp, 11 predicted proteins | sample Ectturendosymbi2_FD_15233 | JGI IMG/M metagenome (IMG submission 15233)
CACCCTGCCTGATGATGTAATCGTCGCGCTTGAAGCTTGCCTCCTCCACGCAGTCGGCGATGCGCATGATCTTGTTGTCGGACAAAGCCTTCAGCTTATCGACGGTCTTGAGGAGGCGCACGTAGCCCTCCCGTTTCTCCTCCCCGCTTTGCTTCACTATTGCCTGTGGTGCACCGACAACTCGGCATACAGTAGCCTCACATACAGGTTACGCCTCTGTTTCCTTTTTTTTCACACGCACAAAAAAGAACTATTTATAACTGTGAATGCAAAACGATTGCCACCGACGTCTATCCGAAAAGCTCGATTTTGGGCAAGTGCGTACAACTTTCAGCAAAAAAAAAAGTTTTTGCACGACCGCAGTTTTCTTACCTGAAAGTGCTTCCGGTCCAGAGACCAAAGGGTGACGTCAGTCTTCGCTTTGACCGAAGCTGTTCGTTTGCAGTTGTACAAAATAGCGAGTTCTCCGAAGACAGTGCCAGGCTCCAAGTCGGCGACGTGGATATGTTTGATACCACGTGAATGAAACACCTCGACCTGCAGCCAATAAGATTGCTTTTACTGACGTTTCGGATGCACACTACATTTCTTTGCTGTTGCTTTCCATGATTTGAAATTGCGTTGTCAAATTAACAGAGAGCAGATCATGTTGACCCCAGGAAAAGAAAGTCATACAGAAGAAAAATTTATATTAAAACAGTTAAACATATTTAAAAAAGATTGAAGTATGTTAATGTTACAGCCACATTTGAACTAACTATTCAAGAAAATTTTCTCATGTCCCACAACTTGGAAGTGTTTTCTTCCGATTTGCTCGATGGTCCATAACATATACAGTACGTCACTGTTACTTACTTTATCATTACTCAGGGGTATATTTTTCTACATCTTGGTACGGAATAACGTACCCTGCCAGAATCCAACACAAAAAGTCTATCTCCCAGCTCTCCTTCCGTAATGGCGTTTTTCCCTTTCTTCAATGATTCTTTTGTCATGCAGTCTATTAGCTGGGTCACTTGTTTGGCATCAAGGCCTTTTAAGAAAACGTTGGCCTTGAGGGCTTTTCTTATTTGAAGAACTTCGTCTTTAGACTTCGGTACCACTTCGACCTGCGGGAAAGCAAAAAATGGCTCATAATTAACATGACTAAAAACGGCATCTTGGGAAGTTAATGCATTCGTTTCAGGATACGAAAAAAAGTGTTGAAGAAACGGAACGATTATTTTCAAGATTTCAGTGTGGTGATTCCCGGCAAAACTGCTTCTTTTTCAAAAACAGAAATTTACGAAAAAAAGTTCTACTGCGGGGTCAATAGGGTGCAAAAACTGGTCGCACTTTAAGAACCGTCCCAACATTTAACAATCGGAAGCATCGGTCCCATGCCGTTTGGCAACTTTTTCTAAATTCGGCAAAGAAATGAAGAACATTCTGGAAACCTGATTTATTGTTTGGAAAAACTAACCGAGCTCATGTTGCAAAGTCAGATTGAAAATCACCAAACAAAGTTAGCGCTTACACACTGCTTGCAAACAGATGGCGAGACGGGTTACAGTGAAATTCCTCATCTACGTTAAGCTGATAAAAGCTAAAGCAAATAGTCGATTGGAGATTTGTTTTCTTGTAAGGGATGCGGTTATTCTGAACTCTTTTACGAAATAAATTCGAATCGTACTCACAGGTGTGGTCTTCGAAATGCGGTCCTCTGCTGAGATACCGAACCTCGCATTTTTGTTTTCGGGAGTTAATTCCTGAACAGTCAAATATTTTGTGGCGCGAGAAATCAGATCGTTGGAGAAGTCTTCATCGCTGATTGGGGGTATGTTGGCGTTGACGGATTCATTCCACATCGCGCGCATTCGGCGAATCTCACCTTCTTTTTCGCGTATGACTTGTTCCACGGTCTCCTTCACTATGGCAACCTGCGGGCATGAGCTGCAGTAGTTAATGCACCGGACAGAGCTGCGTCACAAGTTTGTGCAGAGTTTTGTCTCATGATTGCCCCTCCCCCCAAAAAAAGAACAGAAACGCAGAAGGTAAAGTCCAAAGCCACAAGCAACTCACGGCACGTTGTTTTTGCCCAACCGCTGCAGCGAACACTGATTCGAAATAGCACTCTATTGAACGATCATTACAAACAGCGCGTCAGATCGTGCACATGCACAAGATGTCTGAAAGCTCGGATCAAAGGGCAGAGGAAATTGGTTTAGGTCAATGCGGCAAGAAAACAGTGTTTTGTTAAAACCCTGGAATGCTATCGTGGGTCTGGGTGACCCGAGTCAAATGGGTGACCACGTGAAACCTACGAAAGCACACGTCGGAGCGCTTTCCAGGCTTAAGCAGCTGAATTTTTTTGTGTGACTTGTTGATAGGTGCACGCGCAGTCGTTCTCGCTCTTTTCGATTTTGCAGTGTAGGGGATAGTGATTTCGGGTCCCGCTGACCCGACGTTATGGTTAGTGTCAGTGACCTTACGCTGTATTGACCGTAATACTGTATGAGGTGTAGTGACCGCTGAAACTCACTCAGCGCGTGCTTCTACGGTCTTGTTAGCAGTATCGAACAGAAGTTTTTCACGCCCAAAATTTTTTATGAGTAATTCAGTTCAGACATATACGAAATCTTCGCTATTGGGTCTACTTATCTTTTCATCAAAACTTGTATGATATTAGAGTACAAAGTAACGTTGTTAGTGCTCAAATTGCTCAGTGAAAGTTGTATTTTCGGTGTAGTTTTTGTGATAAACTGTAGTTGAAGGAAAGTATAGTTTTTGTTTTTGAAAACCTGGTCATGCACACCCGACGTTGTGCTTAACGTGATAAAAATTGAACGAAAGTAATCCAGGGTTTTAATAGGGAAAAAGTTTCTTGGGGTAGCAGGTCATGAAAAATGTGACAACGACCAGGTGCAGTTTTATTGTTGCTCAAGATGTTGCATCTGATTATTGTGTAACGATTGATCGACTTAAACGAGATGATTCGATGTGAGCGGCAGCCATTAGCAATACGTATTTAGCATCCACTTATGATTGGATGAATCCCGTCTACAAATTTGAACTTGTGCTAAAACGCATCAACTGCCCGACACGGACAGATGGAAATTGAGGAAACTTGCGTAGAGTGGACTCCAACTCGTTACGCAGAGCAAATTCGTCAGCATAGGAAAGGGTTGTAGGTGTATATACATTTTTCGAGCTTCAATACAGTAAATAGGCAGGGAAATCTGCAGTATACTTCCCATGCAATTAATTATCAATGACTGTGATGGTCCATACCAGTCACACACGGTTTTCTCAGCATTGAATAAAAGTTGAAATGAAATTTGCACATTGATTGCAAATTTTTATTCCATTACTTTTTAAAAACCATTTAAGAAAAATTTTGTACATTTTGTCACCATAGTACCCTTTTCAACAAAAATTTTTTTCTTAATTTTAAAAAATGTTTGACAAACTTCTTCGTGCAATGGCTTTTTGATAGTACTACTGTACTTCTAAATATAGAAATATTAAAACAATTTGAAAAAAGCTTGGTGGTTTAAAAATGTTTCATTTGACTATCAAAGTGCGAAAAGAGATTTTCTCATGCTGTGGTCCAGCTGTGTCAAGCGCTCATTGTGACAGTGTTTCTCACCGAAAAGTGCATTTTATCGCGTATTTGATTATATCGCACAGGTTTGCATTGTTGGTCAGCCCGTGAATGATAAAAAACTGAGGTTATCCAGTATATTTTCACATTTACTTTAAGTATAAACGAGACGGATCATGAATGTTGTCAAGACAATGGTTATATCAGTAGGATTTTGACAAAACTCAGGCAATTTCCTGGTAAACGGGATAGGTCTATTTCTTGCACGGGCGCATAGACACGGCAATCTGCCGCATACCAATTATTTTTGGTGAAAGGCCTTGGCTGAACAAAGCAATTTTTTTTGAGAAAAAATTCTAACAAAAATTTTGCAAAAGAAACTGTTTTGAAACTAATTATGAAATAAACTGTTTTAATGAAAATTCGCAGAAAAGGAGCAAGTTTTCCTGTTAATCCTAAGAAGCTTGGGCGTGGTATTCATAGGCCCCTACACACAGACCAAAACGCTGTGCAGAAGAACAATTACAGTGGATTTAACGCAAACGGATTGCCACAACGATTGTCTGATGGGCTCAATAACATATATGAACTGGGCCCAAACGCAAATGTTTACAAACGGCGGAAAATGTTTAAATTCTGCTGGTAGTGCGTGGACAAAGGACAGCTGAAGTCTTATTTAATCCGAACCTATATTTGCTCAGGCACTTATTTCATTCCCACTTTCCGCTGGCATGAAACGCTTTGAGCATTCCTCAAGAATGGAACGAAATGTGTGCGCCAACGCGCGATGTAATTTAATTTTCATTTCCTCATAGAGCAAAACACCGTGCTTTACCAGGCCAGCGTGAACCTCGAAATACAAACTTTTGACAGCTGCCAGACACAAGACAGTCACTTGTGACTAGTAAAAGAAAAACATACATTCATTTTCAAACCCACTTTTCCTCTCGGGAGGGTTGTGGGGCCAGCAGCCTCAGGTCTCCAAACAACGTCACGACATTTTGAGAAAAACAAACAGAACTAACTGTTCTGCGGCCACTACCAAACAATTCAACTATTTTTGACTATTGTATTTGAAAAAGGGCAAATAGGACACTTTCAAAACTAATTCTCTGCTCACGGAAACGTGTTGCTAAGTTGAGGAAGACAAAAAGTTTTGACAAAGGAAAAGATTGTGCGTTGCACCAAATCGCAGCTAACATCACAGACGCAAATACTGAGCAGTCTTTGAGCTAACGCAAACAACTTGCAAAACGATTAAGTTTTTATTCGTTGATGCACTTTCTGGCCAGTGTGTTTTCGATTGAAGAACTTTCTTTACTTTCTATGTTGGACACGTTAGATGACGTTTGCTTGCCTTGTCGCGTTACACTGCAGTCGTGTCTAACTCAAATACATACTCGGCCAAAAATTAAAATTTGGACAAAATCGTTTGCCAATATCTTCCAACAGATATAATAAGGAACCTTGTCATATAAAGGTCATTGTGACATCACAAACACAACTGGGTACTGTCTTGATTTGAAGTTTTAGTGGTACATGCACGATATAATGCCGGCTCTAGCAATCATTTGGTATTGTTTCGTGGGTCAAATTTGGCCTGCGAGGCAGAGTTTGACACCTGTGCGCTACAGGATGGGCATCGCTACAGTGTGTATGAATGAATACTACTCTATGTATAGAACATGCTTGACTCTAGCCTCAGTGTGAACGAGTCAAACGAATCGACCCAAGGGAAATGCGGCAACGCTGCTAAAACGGCTCCATTCATTCACGAACCAGGGCAGGCGCATTGTTTATAAAAGATCACCAACCCTGCTTTTTCGCAAACCCATTGCATACTGATCCACAAAATGCATACAGGATGTAGCTAAAAATAGGGGGAGTTCGTATTCACCTGTGTTTCTCTCTCGGATCGCGACATATTCAGCTGACGTTGCAATGACTTGATCACGTCGTCCTTCTCGCTCAACCGATGCTGCGCATTTTCAAGTTGGTCCTGTGTGGTCACAGGCCAGTGATTTAAGATGCTTAAATTCAAGTTCAAGACCATCACTGACGGCAAAGCTTTCTTACAAGCTTACTGAGCCAGAAATAAACCAAACGACGAGAACATGTAATGCTATCTCAAGGAAATTGGGGTGAAAAAGGTATAATCAGCGTTTCGACCGCGTCGTCACAGGGTTATCGGTCAGCTGTCACACACAACGTGCAAGAAGCGAACTGCTGCCACATACTTTCAACGATTCCAGCATCCGACTGTCGGGCTTGCTGGCATTTTGGTATCGATTGCCAGTGTCTTTCATCTGCTTTCCCAATCTGTCAAGGAGTAAATACACAACGTAACAAAAGATCTACTGTTAGTGACACACAACGCAAGCAATGTGTAGTTTAATAAGGAGCNGTGGGAGACGAAGAAGCACACTTTCGTCCAAGGTCAAAAGCTGGGAAGCAGCTTAAAACTACGCGAAAGCACAACTACAGGCAAACAAGCACAAAGCATTTTTGCAGATAAGCAGATCAAAGGGGATAAGCCGGTGTTTTAGTCAACAAAAAACGTCTCGAATCCTCCTAAGCAAACATTTATTTCTCATGTACCAGAAATGTAGGCAAACGTCTTCTGTAGCACACTTATCATCAAACGTCCACTCTACAAACTTACCGTAACACCGACACTACGTCGAGCTACGCAGTGAAACGCTTGCTAAGTTGTACTTCTTGTTCCAGGAACGTTTTTGCGAAAACTATCCGGGTACACGGATTTTATGTTACACGAGGCAAAAAGTAAGAGTGCCCATCTTTCCTAAGCGTGTCTTGCTCATTATAAGGCCGCGGATAGCACAAAGATGGAGACATTTGCTTCCTGCAATCTTTTATTTTCGTTTTTGATTGAAAACTTCCACTACGAGAATGTTTTCAATAGCGAATGCCATTTATCGTTTGTCCCTTTTAAATACCTTTTCGAGGATGGCTCTTCGAAAAACCGCTCTGCTCAGAGTCAACTTCAATTACATGAACAAAACAATTCAGGATGTGCCAAGAAGTTACCGTGCCGTAACTGAACTAAAAATGTCCTGCAAGATGTAAAATTTCCGTCACCCTTTCTATTCAAGACATCAGTTAACGTGAAAAATACACAATAGTTTAAAGTGCGTTGCAAGAGCCTTTGTAGCGGAGTTACGGCGATTTTCAAGTTTCTATATAGTGTTGCAGGCATTTTGACAAAAATAGAAAATAAAAGCAAAAAAATAAATAAAACAATAATAACAATAGTTTTGCTCTTCCTGTTTCAATAAAAGAAAAATCTTCACGTGTTAATCAGCACAAAAAGAAGATTCCTCTTAGCTAGCCACAGGACCTTACCATCACTATCACTACAAATGGGACAGTATATAGACAGCAGAGCCGCAATCGCGTCCGAAACAGCAAATGCCAAGGCTATTACTCGCAAATTGCACCTTGCTTCGTTTTATCGATTTGGTTTGCGACAGTTCCACATGATAACGTTTGTACTTCCCACCCCTTGCCTTTCCGTTGCTTTAAGGTGTTCCTATCATGACGCTGCTGTAGTGTACCAAAAGTGAGATCAAGCAAATGCGTGTTGTGATTACAGTTGTATGCGTTGTTGTTCAAGTGGTGAGCTTAAAGCGATCGAAAAAGCGGTCGACCTACGACAAGTTAATTCCAAATAAAGAACTTGGGTCAAGCGGTCACCGCAATGAAAGACATCTTTGTTCTTTAATTTCGTACAACCATAATTGTGACACGAGTGATACCTATTAGGTTTGTAAAAGATCAGGTATATTGTTTGAAATCAGAAATGGAAATAATATGAAAAGCAGCAAAGCAAACACCAGTGATATGGGTTTTTGCGTTGTTTATAGTACGAATTGGCACAACTCCAAGTCGGATAGACATAAACAACAGGTAGATGAAGAACTAGTGATGTGCTGTTATTGTTTAGCGTTTAAACCAGTGGTTCTCAAACTTATCTGCACGTTGACCCCAATCAAAGTATACAATTTTCTGTAGACCCCGTGGCATAACACAACAGTTACTAATACAAAGATAGTATGTGTCAAAAAAATTTTGAGTACTTTTTACTTGAAATGCATGATAAAAATTATACACAAACCAAAAATATGCTTAAAATTGTAGATGTAAGCATAAAATAAAACAACAATTGTTCTCCGTCCTTCTGCGTAGCCTACTGCTGTACTGCCAGTCTAACAACTACCGAACTGCCACACAGGCACTACAATATTGTTTAGGACGTAACAAACAGAACAGTTTTCATAATGTCATCACAATGGATGATTCATTAAAAAACTATTCGAATCGGATGTACCAGGGGCTGCAAAACCGCGGCTCGCGAGCAGCATGCGGCTCTCTGAGCTTTCCGTAAAATTGTATTTTTATTTCTATGCATTGCAAAGTGTAGAAATATTGTTAAGTGGTATTGTGGTCAGTGACTGATTTACGTATAGGCCACAGCCTAGGGCCCCGCGCAACTCCTTCCTATGACGACTCATTATTAACGTAAAATTTGCGAAACTGTGAGAGTCATAGCTTCACACTTTACTTTGAAACGAGCGAAAATGCAAACGTCTATTCTAGACTATCAGTACAGTAACAACACGATAATATTGTTTGCTACGCAATATAAGAATTGGAATATTGCTTTTCATCGGAGTTTTGCAGTGTCTGGCGGTCCTGCGTTGTTGCAAGCTTTTTGTCAGTGGAAGATTGAACATCAAATAAGGAAGTTATGTGTGAAAGGTTCGATGCTGAGGAACATGGCTGGACGTGAGAGAGATGCAGACCGTCTGTATAAAAGCGGTTACGAACAGTAGCGTTGCCAACCCCAAAGTTTTTTGGGAGGACCAAATACTATGACTTAAAGCGAGCAACGGTATTTTATTTGGACATTGCCTGTCAAAGCACAAAATGACAGGATATGTTAGAAAATTAGGGGGAATGGTTCCGTTGCTCCCTTGACTACACCTATGGTTACAAGAAAAGAATGAAAAAGAAAGAACAGTACCTTCTTAATGTTCAATCTTCCAGACAAAAAGCTCGCAACAACGCAAAACAGCTAGGCGCTGCAGAACTCCGATCAAAAGCAATATGGTCAGTTTGAACGCTACGTTTGGTTATTATCAACTAGATTGCCCGCAAACAGAGATTTCTTGTTGAAACTGTATACGCCTATGTTAGGTAAATCAGCTGAAACAGTTTCTCGTGAGTTTTATTTGGAAAAACGTGTCTAAGTTGGGCTTACTTCATATGGTTAGCTGAGGGTGTTGCGACATACTTNGCTGTGCAAAACTTGTTTTCATGCTGTTTACCATCAGTCTAAGAGGATTAAAACGCTGTACTTTGTATCACTTGGAAAATGNCAACTTGAAAAGGCATACGTCAACCCTGTGTCCACTGAATGGATTGTGCTTGTTTGTTCCATAAAATATGTGGTTACTATAACAAAGGAGTTTACGTACAACTCATCAGATTGACAACTAGAGGATATCTGAGGGCGGCAACACGGTCCACCATGAAAATGCATATATTCGAAAAATAAACCTACAAAAAACGCTAGAAATATCGGAAATTTAACGAAGAGAACTTCTGAACTACAAGAAAGAGCCACAAATGCCAAGAGAAGATCGCATTGCCATTTGTTCCAGAGAAGAATGTAGGAAAGGCTTCAATTTCTGTTAAAGATCTAAGACGGTCGTAGAACCAAAGTCGGCACAACAAAAGATAGATCTTTGAGGGGTCTTACACATAAGAGAGGCATACTTTCACACTTTTCAGATAAATGGCCAAATAACTCACACCTACGTGGGACCCCAAAAACCAAGATGGCCTTGGGCTCCGCGCTCCCTAAATCCGTCCCTGACTGTGGTGACTAGCGTGCCGCACAGTATTACTTTTGCAAGTCGTTACAAAAATTATGATGTCACAGAAGCGTAGATTGCGAATAAATTCGTGTTTTTCGATTTTGATGTGGCGGCTCTTTGTAACTTGGTTTTTGCGATTTGGGGCTCATACATAGAGCAGGTTTGGCCACCTCTGGAAGGTACATTTAAACTACTGCAGCTGAGATTTGATCAGCCCTCTTAATTTTGTTTGATTTGTTGAAAAACGCTCTTTGCATTCCTTGCCCGATTAACAATAATTTTGAATTGGAGGCTTCATATCTCCAGTGGACCCCAGCAGTTATTCATGGACCCCTTGGCCATTCAGTGACTCCCATTCGACCCCTTGACTATTTATCGACCCCTTGGATGGTCCAATTGATTCCTGGGGGTCGATACCGACCATTTTGAGAACCACTGGTTCAAACAAATCGCCCAGTAAATACAATTCGGTCGCTCATAAACGCAAATCACCACCATGAAATAGTTAGGTAGATTGTGCTGAGCAGGGCTTCTCAAACTTTTTTGTCCTGATTTATGCGGCCACTTGATGGATAGCCTAGATGTTAACGATACGTGTAAGCGTCCAATTACAAATCTCAAGAGGCACTTTTGTCAGGATATTCTCAATATTTTTCAAAAAGGACTGTTTTTTGGACTTGATGATTATCAATTTGGAGAATGCCGCTTCACACAAAAATGTTGCGCAAAAGGCTAAGAGATTATTATGAATGGCTTGATCAGAAATGACTGGGCATTCATTTCTTGTTCTCATCCAAATATGACATAAACCTCGTTTTGAAAATTCCAGTTGCAAACTTTTGTCGTTTAATAACTTCGCAAACTCATCCTTGGCATGGCAGGTGTGTCACCTCCTGAAATATGAATTGTGTGTGGTTTGCGGATCCAACTTTTCCTAAATCAATGTCCAAAGTACTTCTGAAACTGTGTACGAAGCTTTAACTTTAGTCTAAATTCTAAAACTACTTAGTGTGTTCTGAAAGGAGTTAGCCTACGCTAGACCTAGAGTTCTAAACACAAGCATGTCTTCGTGTCGGAATGAACGCAACAAGGTTAGTTGGTCAGTACGTTAAAAACATCGTGATGTAACAACGCATAACTTGTTGTGCTTGGTTGATTATTATCATTTGATGGGTCAGGCAGACATCCTAGCAAACAACTGACAGTATGAAGCACTGCATTGCCCCTAACAATGCAGCAGAAATAAATTCAATGCAGGCTACTTCTAGTTTTCTTGCAACATTTACAAAAATTGTATATCTGATTTGCCAAGCCATTTGTTTCGCGATCCCAAATTTCATTTTGCGACCCATAGTTTGAAAAGCCCTGGTGTGGAGTATTACATTTTCTGAACGTTGTCGAAACGTGGGATTGTTCTAACCAAACGAAGTGTGAAAGTGTGAACTTGTGTCTCTATTCCAGTGGTTCCCAAGCTATGTACCACTAATGGTACGCAAAGGCCTTCAAGGTAGTGCTCGTAAGGCCTCCTTTCTGTTTTTCTTCACAAAAATATACTCACACCTATAGTTTTTACTTATCGGGTTCTGTTCATAACTCCATAATTTTTGTGTAATTCCCTTGTTGGTTTTTAAAAACGGCCATTACAAATTCTCAGTCACTTTGTTCATGTCGCATTGTGCTCGCGTCCGAGGCAGGATAGCAATTCTGGTTTTTCAAACTTTTGTGATCGAATGATATTTGGTAGGATGGGTTTTCCTAGAACAAGGTGGTAAGTGGTGATAGTACGGAACCACAAATGGTACGCGATCAGAAAAAGTTTGGGAACCACTGCGCTCTATTCCATATTTTATCAAAGCTAACTTCTTTTTTTCACGGTCTGTCATGAAATTTAAAAGGTGAATCTACATTTTCATAATATAACCTCTCAAAACAATTTAGAGGTCGTCCAAGGGCCTGATGGAGTCACTGCATCTCCGACCTTGCTTGGTCCTGTTTTTGTGTGGATCCAGCAGAACTATCCGACATCGCTGCTGATGAGGTATTTCGAGTCCTCGTATGACTGCCGTCCCCGCGCCAGAGAAAAGTGGGCACGAAAAAATGCATGAAACAAAATGAATGAATGCTCTTTCTATTCCTTAGTGGCGGTAACACTGCAGAAATGGCTTACACCAAGTCAATGTCTTACACCACGCATGTGCTGCAGTCTGGAATGCATAGTATACCAGCTCTGTAGTCAAATATTTGCGTGAGCGCTTCAATGGTAATCGAGCTGCTAAAATAGAAACTATTTGACGCGCTGACATACAAAGAAATTGCTGCCGCACTGAACAGGCGATAGCACTGTACGAAGAAACTGCTTTTGAAATTTATCACATGCATTCCGCGTAGCGTGGTTTCAAATGTTTGTTTTTTTGATAAGACTCACTCGGTAAATGTTATTCGCAGTTATTGTATCTTGACCACTTGGCATGGAGTGCCCAAGAGTTAAAGAAATGAATTGATGAAATAAACAAGAGTGGACAAAGTGCTCTCAGACAGTCAGTTAAACCGAATTTTTTAATGCAAAGTAGCCTTGCATGACTCGATTACCGAGATCAAACTAGAGCCTGGGTGTAAATTGTGAGGCGTGAAAGGTTGGCAAGGGGGGCGCGAGTATGGCAGCAACATATTGTTGCAAAGTATTAAATGCTTTGTTTTTATTATTCGTAAATCGATTATCATTTGACTATAAACGCAATGATCAAAACAAAAGACAAGACAAAATCTCCGGACAATCTGGAATGCGAAGCCGATTTGCGATGTACGTTGTCTTCAACAAAGCCTCGAATGAAATTACTAGTTTCCAAAAAAACAGTTGCATCCTTCCCATCAAGCAGCATAATGGCAAATAAATTGTTGTTCTGCTTTTTGTGTTTGATTTCGAGGTTAGGTGAGACGCGAGCATCAATGACTAACGCCAGAGGGTGTGTGACTGAAAAAGTTTCAAAACATCTCAACTAGAGGTAGATGCACCTTTAAATACTTCCCACAGCCGGCTGACTTAACTCTTACATTACCCAGTTTCTGTATAAGTATTTTTTAGTTCATTTGGGACCATAAACCAAATATATGTTATTTATCCCAACGTAGAAAACCACAGTGCTCATGCTCTTGATGATTGNAAAATAAACAAGGGTCACTGGCATTGGTTTAGCCACAAGGCCGTTTTTAGCCCCTTATGCACTCTAGGCTAAACTCATAACGGGATTGCCAAATTCACGGAAATGCAGCACAATTCAGTTTTTTATTTTTCTTACGTGACAAACTAGCTTAAGTGGGCCTCCAGATATCCGCGGGTTTGAGGCCAGTGGCCTATTATTCTCAATGGTAAATCCGGTTCTATCGTCAACGAGAGGTTCTTGATTTATTTAAAAATATACATCTGACAAAACTGAATTCCACTCTGGCCTCTGAGTCAAATGGTAATGCGGCGCAGTACCATACGAGTTGAAAACACAAATCTTCGTGTTTCCGGACTATTAATATATAACCAGTACTATTAATTTATTCCCTTGGACAAAACGCATATTTTTTAACCTAAAATGCGGTCAACCAAACTCATAAAAGTTATCTGTAAAAAATTTCGTAAAAGCTGGAATTACATTTACTGGGATACCATGAAACACATTAAAGATAATTTATGTGCTTTTACCATAAGGGATCCAAATTATGAGAAATGTCCTCCACAAATGGAAATATTGTACTGTTTGGTTTTTATTCCCAATTTTTCATGAGATTTTTCCCGTATAGTACTGTTGTGCTTTTCCATAAAAAATTCTTTACACAAGACTGGTCGAGTTAGTGGATGAATTAAAGGTTTTCCGCCATTTTTACAGCTGACTTTTAATAAATTTTCCTGATTGTCTTAATCACGAGGTTTCGCGAGAGTAATGACAAACGCATGAGAAATTAAATACGGATTTACATGTCCCCTTTCCCAACTGCAAGCCTAAACGCCAGGTCTGGACATGTCATTATTTGGAACGACCCGTGGTATAACTTACTGACATATCCCACGAAATGGCAACCTCAGGCCAGGGGTAACTGCTCCAAACTTTGTTTTCGTTACAAAAAACGTCCACTGCATTTGTTGGATGCATATGCTGCTGTTCACAAAAATACAATTTTTTAACAAACAAAAGTTGATCCTACAAATATTAATTAACTGCAGGAGTTACGCAGTGCTGCAGTTGCAACTGATCTTCCTTGATCTGTTCTACTACACAACTCCTACACAGTTCCTTCACTTAAACCAAACATGTGTTTTAGGCTATACATTCAATGCCCGGTTACCTTGTTACGGTCTTAACTGCAACACCTATATTTGATAGATGTGAATGGTTGCGAAGATGGACAAGCAAGCCATAAACCATGTTGCTTCAACATGACACGATACATGACAGCTGAGCCAGTTTTTCAAAATCAAAGAGTAACAAACAGGTTGGCATACATAAACAATCAAAACATTCGGCAGCAACTTTAATTTAACAGCACTTCATATCTTACTCGGTTATTTTCCGATCTTTCTCGGCAAGTTCAAGCTGCAGCTTTTCGAGAAGCTGGGATACATGATCTTGCGAACGAACATCGTTGCTTGCCATCGCACCTTGTTTCGTAGGGCTGCCTGAAAAGCGAGCAAATGCGTGTGAACTATACCATCACGTTAGACAGCCAACGCTTTGGACAGGGCACGCATTAGCAGTTACATGCTAGCAGCATCGTTTGTCTTTCGAGCTCGACGCTGCGCTTGCGTCGCCTTTCCGTCTACTCCAGAGCCATAGCGCATTGAACATTCTGGTTGTTATTGCAACAATCTGTACGACGCTGCGTCATTCGGCAAACATTCACGACTCAAATTGATCGATGACGCTTCTTTCCAGATAGGCATCAGTCTGCCACCGATATATCAAACAAAATGGAAAGCTGTGCAAACAGTGGAGTGCTAATACGTACAACTGCACTCAATAGGCAAGCATTCGGTAATCATCAGCCGACATCCCTTTCTGTGTAGCTGCACGTGCTGCCACTACAGCCGGTAGAAATCGTGAAACATGCCACTGATTGGAATAAACTAGCCTTAATTTCACTCAAATGGCCACTTCCACACGTACCATTTTTAAACTCACTTTGTTTTTGTAGTTTTGTTCCTTTTACAGAATTCGCTCCCATGCCCTGATCTTTTTTCTGCAGACCAGCCTTGTTTACAGCCGCGTTACGAGTCGACGAACTGTCTGCTGGACTTTTGAAAAACTTGCGTTGGATCAGTTGGTTTTTAGGTTCAACATTGGTATTGCTTGCGCGTTGCGAATCGGGAAGATTCTGAGTGGAGCCGCCGACGCCCATTCTTGTGATCGGCCGCTACCACAAGCGACGTGCAATTGTTCTGCTAAACTCTTTAAATATTTGCCTGACTCGTTGTGCAGCACTCAATTGAGCAGAATTTGTTCATTGGAACGTTCTAGAGAACTCAATACATATTGAATCCCTGCTGTCACGTACAAAGCATTCTGGTGACTGCATTACAAAATGGTTAAATAAAATAAATTCGCTGCAAAGAAAGAAAAAGGTTATTGATTGGCAAAGATAACATGAGATTGACAATTGGAGAACGACACTTTTGAGTGCAAGAACGAGGTAACGGCTCTCATGACAAAAGATGTTCATCTCAAAAGAACCGTTCCACACATTCAACCTGCCAAAAACAGCATTCGAATAAGGCACCCTGCGTTTGTCTGGGCAGTAAGAGCAACTGTTGGATCGTTTTATCAAAACTAACTTTTCTCTAACAATGAACCTACGTCCGGAAGTTTGTTTGTTGACACAGTCTTCTTTGGGACGACATCGTCACAAGAGATAATACGCAAATTGATTGATGGGCCTAAGTACTGAAAAATACGCAATTGGTACATTCGTTCGGTGATGTTACCGGAAATTGTGACCGTGCTTGAACAAACTAGCACTTGTTTTTGTCTAAAAAAGCATTCATTTCTTTGAAAAAGTACTATTTAATGAAGCTAATCTACATTAGCGATGGAATTCAAACAGTTGCTGAACTTTACAACGATTTCGGCAAGGTAACCCAATGTATTCTTAACTTAATTTTCAATCGTCCTGCTTATAAACAAGTTTCTCGCTTATCACGAGCACTTGCTGTGTACTACAATGGTAAAGGAACTTTAGGAGATGAAATGCGGCTTGAATTGGTTTTCCAAAGAAAGACTGAGAAATATTAGGTTGAAGAACATAGAACCACATCTTTCGTTAACATTCATTAGAAAAGCAAAAACGTTTGGCAAACACCGATCCTAAATTGAATAAAATTAACATTTCCGCTGGAATTTTTCTTTACGTTCTCAATAAAAAGCGCGCCTGATATCAGCAACTTTTACGTTGCTTTGAACGTACTGACAACAGCCTTTACAAAGTGCTATTAACAAAGTAAAACAACCAACACACTCTTTGTTATTTTAAAATTTCGTCAATATTTTTTTAATTGAACACTCTGAGCAAACAGAACGGGAAGAAAATGGAATATATGCTGACATCCGTAAAAAAGGAACTTATCTCAACATCATGCTGTATGGCTTGACGATAGGGTTGCCAGATAACTTGAAATTTTTTCAAGGACATATTGTCGTTTTGTGAGTTCTGAAATTTTACTCCATGCCTACTTGAATACTTTTTAGATACAGTGGCGTAGCACAGTTTTTCAAACAAATATTGCTGAATAACAATGGGTAATCAACCATGTTTGGAACAAATTTACACGTTATTCTGTTCAATTACATTGTTTAATCTTGATTCTTGAAAGTTCAATGTAATCAATAGTTCAATAATGAACAAATTCACAACTGTTCAAGAACTTTCAGTGACGCCGGAAAATAAGCAACACAAAATGTTTTTCAAGGATCAAGGACATAACTAGTTTTGATAGTAAATTCAAGGAAAGTCCTTGGCGTTCAAGGACGTCTGGATACCTTACTTGACGAACACTTTTTACATCTTTTATCAGGAATTCAATCCAAGGGACTTGACAAAATTGTAACGCACAGCTTGATTTGACTGATATCCTTTCAAAGATTAAAACCTTTTGTGAAATATCGCGGTATATGCTTTCATCAATCATTTACTAAACAGTATGGCAGTGGTTCTGGCGTTTAAATCAAGAAATTTGAAGAAAAATACCAAGAACATTGTGTTAAGTAACATTAACATAGATACACAGGTACAGAAGTGTGAAATGGAATTACTGTATTAGTAACAGTTGTCAGCAAATCAGAAACAACAACGTTGTTATTTTTATATGAAAAAAGTTGACAATATTGATAGTTACAAAAAACTCGAAACATAGTGCTGCATCAAGTATACAAGCACAGGAGGTTCGAAATGGGTCCGGCGTGCAAACCAGCACGAACTTGTGGCTCGCAAAAGACATCTTAAAACATTGCAAAGTACCACAGATTTGTGGCGAAGATCGTAACCTTGTAATATGCATTTGTCAACTGGAAAGTATCCACTCACTTAGTAGACAATACCATAAGAAGAGCATCGCATATTCTACGGTTATTCACAGGGTTGTCCATGGGACATATCTATCTGTCCCATTCCCATCCCATAGCAATTTATGCCTGTCCCGTCCCATGGGATTCCCATAGGAATGACATTCCCATGGACAAGCCTAGGG